>JACADM010000002.1_pt1 | contig 34252 bp, 34 predicted proteins | sample 7512371 | NCBI WGS metagenome assembly JACADM01 (sample SAMN14389041, study PRJNA612141) | algae metagenome | isolation source: non-axenic algae culture | place: India: Navi Mumbai | collected 2017-01
CGCGGTCAGGTCGAGGCCCATGTGGTCTTCCGGCGACATGTTGACGACACCGGCGGTGCCCATGAAGCCGAGGTCTTCTCGATCTCGTCGCGGATCGCCTTGGGATCCTCGGAGCCGGCGCGCTTCATCGCCTCGACCAGGATCATCAGGCCGTCATAGGCGTGGCCGCCGAAGGTCGACACCGGCAGGCCGGTCTTTTTCCTCGTACATCGACTTGTAGCGGGTGACGACGGCCTTCTGCGGGTCGCTGTCCGGCAGCTTGTCGGCGACCAGAAGCGCGGAGGCGGGAAGCCGCACGCCCTCGGCCGCATCGCCGGCGAGGTCGATGAAGGACTTCGAGGCAACGCCGTGGCTCTGGTACAGCGGCACCTCGATGCCGAGCTGCTTGTAGTTGCGCGTCACGATGGCCGGGCCCTGGCCGAAGCCGGGGTTGATCACCGCCTGCACGCCGGCAGCGTTCTTGATGTTGGTCAGCTGCGGCGTCATGTCGGAGTCGCTCGGACCGTAGGTTTCGTCGGCGACGATCTCGATGCCGTAATTGCCGACCACCTCGAGGCACTGCTCGCGCATCGGACTTGCCGAAGCCGCCGGTGCCCGAGATCATGCCGATCTTGGCAAGGCCCTTGGCCTGCATGTCCGCGAAGATCTTCTCGCAGGCCATACGGTCGGTATGCGGGGTCTTGAAGGTGAACTCCTTGACCGGATCGATCACGACCACGGCGCCGGCGAGCGAGATGAAGGGAATGCCCGCATCCTCGAAGACCGGGATCATCGCCATCGTCGTGCCGGTGGTGGAGCCGCCGACCACCGCGACGACCTCGTCATCCTCCACCAGGCGGGTGGCGAAGGTGCGCGCCTTGTTGGCGTCGCGCGCTGTCGTCATAGACGATCAGCTCGAGCTGCTTGCCGTTGACGCCGCCTTCGGCATTGAGCTTCTCGACATACATTTCCAGCGTCTTGGCCTCGGGATCGCCGAGGAAGGACGCGGGGCCCGTGACCGACAACGAGGCGCCGATCTTGATGGTGTCGGCCGCCGCAGGGGCCGCCCAGACCATGGCGACACCGGCCAGCAGGGCCGCGCCACGGATGCATTTTCCGAAAACTGCCATTCTTGTTTCCTCCCACAGGTCCAGTGCAGTCTGTTTCCGGTCTCCCGTTCGGAAAGCGGGGCCGGGGGCGAACGTGTCGCCGCCGGCGTCCGTTCCTACGCCGCGACCGGGCGGCGCATGGCTGCCACGCGGAAGCGGTTGGCGACGAAGGCGCTGTCGCACAGACAGGCATTGCCGGCCGGGTTCGCTCCGGTGACGTGATAGTCGGAATAGGCGGCGGACTGGTTCACGAAGATGCCGCCGGTCAGGTTGACCGACAGCGCCACGCCGGCATCGGCGAAGGCGTCGGCCGCCTTGTCGATCACGGGCTCGTCCGTCGCATAAAGGGCTGCGGTGTGATCGCGCCGCGCGCCTTGGCCGAGCCGGCCGCACGGGCAATCGCGTCCTCCGCGCTGTCGGTGGCGATCACGAAGCTGATCGGCCCGAAGCGCTCCTCCAGATAGGCGGCTCGTCCGCAGCATCGACCGCCAGCACGAGCGGGGTCGCCGAACGGGCGCCGTCCATGCCCTCGACCGGGGTGCTGTCGCGCAGCACCTTGCCGAGCTTGCGGGCCTCCGAAACGCGCTCCAGCGTCGCCTCGCTCTGTACCGCGCCGAGAGCACGCCGGCCGCCCGCTGGGGATCGCCCAGCAGCTTTCAGTCGCGCGGTCGCGATGGCGCCGGCCACCTCGTCGAAGCTCTTGTGGCCCTCGTCCGTGTCGATGCCGTCGCGCGGAACGAAGATGTTCTGCGCGCGGTGCATCTGCCGGAATAGCGCGAGAGCGAGAAGGCGAGCGATGTGCCGGCCATGCCGCGCATCGACGACGTGCGGTGATGACGATGGAGTTGACGCCGGCTTCCTCGGTATAGACCAGCTTGCCCCTGGCGTTCTCGCGCACCCAGGCGCCGAAGGCCGGCGAGCCGGTGAAATCGATGATGGCGACGTCCGGATGGGTGACCAGCTCCTTGGTCAGCGGCTTGTCGCGCCGTGTCCGCGGCGAGCTGCAGCACGTTCGGGTCGAAGCCGGCCTCGGCAAGCACTTCGCGGCCGATCTTCACGGTCAGCGCCAGCGGCAGGATCGCGCCCGGATGCGGCTTGACGATCACCGGGTTGCCGGTCGCAAGGCTGGCGAAGAGGCCCGGATAGCTGTTCCAGGTCGGGAAGGTGGCGCAGCCGATGACCAGCGCCGGACCGCGCGGCACGATGCGGAACTGCTTGTCCAGCACCAGCGGGTCCTTCGGGCCCTGAGGCTTTTCCCAGCGCACGGCGCCGGGAATGCGGCTCATCTCGTCATAGGCATAAGCGACGGCCTCGAGACCGCGGTCCTGCGCATGCGGGCCGCCGGCCTGGAACGCCATCATGAAGGCCTGGCCGGACGTGTGCATCACCGCATTGGCGAACAGGAAGCTCAGCCGGTTGATGCGGTGCAGGATCTCCAGGCAGACGCCGGCGCGCGCTTCCGCGCTTGCCTTGCCCCAGCCGTCCATCGCGGCCCTGGCGGCGGCAACGGCCATGTCCGGGGTGGTTTCGGGATAGGTGACGCCGAGATCGAGGCCGAAGGGGCTGACCTCGTGGCCGACATGACCGCCGGTCGTCGGCTGGTCCAGCTCGAACGGCTTGCCGAGCAGGGCCTTGAAGGTGGCCTCGCCGTCGTCCTTCGCGCTCTCGCCGTAGATCTTGCCGGAGGGCATCTCCGGATAGGCGGACCAGTAGCCGCGGCTATGGATGGTCTCCACCGCCTTGTCGAGGGTCGCCTTGTGCGTGTCGAAGAATGCGGCCATGACCGTCTCCTTGCGTGACGCGCTGGCCGGGACGCGCGCCGACAAGGTCCCGTCTTGCGGGAACCGCTGGCGTTTTCCTCCCGGCGGACGCGCCGCCTCTGTCTTGCCCGCCTCTCCGGTCGCGTTCAGGCCTTGCCTGATTGCGATGCCACGGGGCGGGTCGGTTCGTTGGTCCGGACGTGATTGACAGCGCCGATTGACGATCATAATAATTGACCGACCGGTTGGTCAGTCAAGTGAAAAATCACGAGGACGACCGGTACGCGTCACGACGGGGGAGGGCACCTGCGGGTGGATCCGCGTCGCGGCGGCGGCACCGGCGCAACGGGAGGGCGCATGCAAACCGAGACTTCTGCAGCTCACGGCGGGGCGGAGCCCGCGCCCGTCCTGGTCGAGCGCGAGGGCGGCGTTCTCGTCGTCACGCTGAACCGGCCGGACAAGCTGAACTCCTTCAACGAGGCGATGCACGCGGCGCTGCGCGAGGCGATGGACATTGCCGAGAGCGATGCGGATATCCGCTGCGTGCTGCTGACCGGCGCCGGGCGCGGCTTCTGCGCGGGCCAGGACCTCAGCGACCGCGTCACCGCGCCGGGCGATGCCCCGCCGGACCTCACCCGCACCATCGAGGCGAATTACAATCCGCTGCTGCGCCGGCTGAAGGCGCTGCCGAAGCCGATCGTCTGCGCCGTCAACGGCGTTGCCGCAGGCGCCGGCGCCAACATCGCGCTGGCCTGCGACATCGTTCTGGCCGGCGAGAGCGCCAAGTTCATCCAGGCCTTCTCGAAGATCGGCCTCGTGCCCGATTCCGGCGGCACCTGGTCGCTGCCGCGCCTTGTCGGGCTGGCCCGCGCCAAGGCGCTGGCGCTGCTCGCCACCCCGGTTCCCGCCCGCCAGGCGGAGGAATGGGGCATGATCTGGAAGGCGCTGCCGGATGGCGAACTGATGGGCGAGGCGCGTCGCCTTGCCGGCGAACTGGCCGCCGCGCCGACCTTTGGCCTCGGCCTCGTCAAGCAGGCGCTGGAAGCCTCCTTCGGCAACGACCTCGATACGCAGCTGGACCTGGAGCGCGACCTGCAGGGGCTGGCCGGTCGCTCGCCGGACTACGCGGAAGGCGTCGCGCCTTCATGGCCAAGCGCGCGCCTGCCTTCACCGGCCGCCCGCCCAAGGGCGCGGATACAGGCGGGGAGGCGTGATCATGACCGACACCCAAGCCGCACGATCGGCCGGCAGCATGACACCCGACGAGCTGGCCCGCGCCTGCGCCGATGCCATGTGGGCCGGCGACAAGGCGAGCCAGGGCCTCGGCATGGAGATCCAGGAGGTCGGTCCGGGCCGCGCGGTCATCGCGATGACCGTCAAGGAAGCGATGGTCAACGGTCACGGCATCTGCCACGGCGGCTACATCTTCACGCTGGCGGATTCGGCCTTCGCCTTCGCCTGCAACAGCCACAACCAGAACACGGTGGCGAGCCACTGCGCGGTCAGCTTCCTGCGGCCCGGCCGCCTCGGCGAGCGGCTGGTCGCCACGGCCGTGGAGCGCTGGCGCGAGGGGCGCTCGGGCATCACCGACGTGACCGTGACCAACGCGGCCGGCGAGGTGCTGGCCGAGTTCAGGGGCAATTCCCGCACCATCAAGGGCACCCACCTGCCGGTCGAGTGATCGGCAGGAATAACGGATTTCAACAAGAGCGATGACCGCGCGGGGGAGAGCCCCCGTGACGGCACAGGACAATCCGGGAGGATTAGACGAATGTTCGATCTGGCGCCGAAGCCGGGCGATCTCGACCCATCGAAACCGCTTCTCGCGACGAGATCGCGGCCCTGCAGCTCGACCGGCTGAAGTGGTCGCTGCGTCACGCCTACGAGAACGTTGCCCATTATCGCAAGAGCTTCGACGAGGCCGGCGTCCATCCGGACGACCTGAAGACCCTCGCCGATCTCGGCAAGTTCCCCTTCACCTACAAGCAGACCCTGCGCGACAACTATCCCTTCGGCATGTATGCCGTGCCGCGCGAGCAGGTGGCCCGCGTCCATGCCTCCTCCGGCACGACCGGCAAGCCGACGGTGGTCGGCTACACCCGCAACGACATCAAGACCTGGGCGACCGTGATGGCCCGCTCGCTGCGCGCCGCCGGCGCCCGGCCGGGCATGATCTGCCATGTCGCCTATGGCTACGGCCTGTTCACCGGCGGTCTCGGCGCCCATTACGGGGCAGAGGAACTGGGCATGACCGTCGTGCCGATTTCCGGCGGCATGACCGAGCGCCAGGTGTCCCTGATCGAGGACTTCCGTCCCGACGTCATCATGGTGACGCCGTCCTACATGCTGGCGATCCTCGACGAATACCGCGCGCGCGGCATCGATCCGCGCGAGACCTCGCTGAAGGTCGGCGTCTTCGGTGCCGAGCCCTGGACCAACGCCATGCGCCAGGAGATCGAGGCGGCCTTCGACATGCACGCGGTCGACATCTACGGCCTGTCCGAGGTGATGGGGCCGGGTGTTGCCAACGAGTGCGTCGAGACCAAGGACGGCCTGCACATCTGGGAAGACCATTTCTATCCCGAGATCATCGACCCGGTGACGGGCGAAGTGCTGCCGGACGGCGAGATCGGCGAGCTCGTCTTCACCTCGCTGACCAAGGAGGCGATGCCGGTCGTCCGCTACCGCACCCGCGACCTGACGCGCCTGCTGCCGGGCACGGCCCGCTCGATGCGGCGGATGGAGAAGGTGACGGGCCGCTCCGACGACATGATGATCCTGCGCGGCGTCAACGTCTTCCCGACACAGATCGAGGAGCAGCTGCTGCGCGTCGAGGGACTGGCGCCGCACTACCAGGTGGAATTGACACGCTCCGGCCGGATGGACGAAATGACCGTCCACGTCGAGGCGCTCCCCACCCATGCCGACGATGCGCAGCGCGCGGCCTCCGCCGCCGAGCTGAAGACGCATATCAAGAACGTGATCGGGATCAGCACCCGCATCGCCGTTGCCGACCCGGGCGTGATCGAGCGCTCGATGGGCAAGGCGAAGCGCGTGATCGACAACCGGCCGAAGGCCTGATAGGCCGGCGCCCGCACACCAGCAGCAACGGCCGCGGAACGTTCCGCGGCCGGACCATCCGGGGGACTGGACCATATGGCACGCCCGCGCGCCGAAGATTACGACGACAAGCGCAAGGCGATCCTGAAGACCTCGGCCGAACTGTTTGCCGAGCACGGGTTCGACCGCGCCTCCATGAACCAGATCGCCCTCGGCTGCGGCGTCTCCAAGGCGCTGCTCTACCACTACTATGCCAACAAGGATGCGCTGCTCTTCGACATCATCCGCGACCATCTGGACGAGCTGATCGCGGCGGTGGAGGAGGGCGCCACGCCGGACATGACCGGCGAGGAGATGCTGCACGGCTATGTGCTGGCGCTGCTGGACGCCTATCGCGACGCCAATGCCGAGCACAAGATCCAGATCAACGAGATGAAGCGGCTGCCGGCCGAGCAGCAGGAGGAGCTGAAGGCGCGCGAACGCCGCCTCGTGCAGCTCTTCGCCGGTGCGCTGTCCCACGCGGTGCCGCAGCTCGCCGAGCCCGGCTCGACGCTGCTGAAGCCGGTGACCATGAGCCTCTTCGGCATGGTCAACTGGCACTATCTGTGGTTCCGCGAGGGCGGTGCCGTCAGCCGCGCCGACTATGCCCGCATCGCGACGCGCCTCATTCTCGACGGCGCGCGCAGCCTCGCCGCCTGAGCCTTTTCACGCTGTTCGCTATCTGCCGCGATTCCCGGCGCGCCTCAGCCGCCGGTCGAGCGCGGCGCCGGCCAGTTGCGGTCGCCTTCCGGGATCATGAACACCTGGCCGGGATAGATCAGGTCCGGATTGCGGATCTGGTCCTTGTTGGCCTGGTAGATCGTCGTGTAGCGCACGCCGTCGCCGTAGCGGCGCTGCGAGATGGTCCACAGGTTGTCGCCGGTGCGGATGATCACGCTGGGGATCTGGCGCGTGCCGGCATCGCCGCTGGCGCCGGAGCCCGAGCCGGCCTCGCCGGACAGCGCCACCGGGCGCAGGATGATCGCCTCGTCCGCCGCCTTCTCGAATGTCACCTCGGCGCGGGCGGTCACGTCGCCCTCGCCGGTGGTGCCCACCTGATCGGCGCGCACGGCCACCTCGCCAGGCTTCACCTCGCCTTCCGTCTCCAGCAGCCAGCGACCCTGGCATCGGTCTTGGCCTCGCCGACCAGCTGGTTGTCGAGATAGACGCGCACATCGCGGTTCGGCTGGCCGGAGCCGGCGACGAAGACCTTCTCGTTCTCGGTCTCCACCGCCTCGACGGTGACGGTCGGCGTTGCCGGATCGGCTGCCGTATCGTTGGCCGGCGCGGTGGCCGTATCGGAAGCCTGAGCGGTGTCGGAGGAGGCGTTGCCGCCGGTCGCGGCCGGCTGGTCGCCTGTGGCCGGAGCCGTAGCGGTGTCGCTCGTCTGCGGGGCGGCAGCCACCTGCTGCTCGGCCGCCGTATCGCCGGCGTCGGCGCTCTGCGGCGCTGCCTGAGGCTCGGGCTGGGCCTGAGCCTGGGTCTGGGGCTCGGTCTGCGCTTCTGCGGCCGGCGCAGGCTGCTCGCCTGCCGGCTGCGGCGTGGCGGCTGCGACCGTCTGCGAGCCTGCCGTGTCGGCGGTGGCGGGTGCGTCTGCCGTCTGCTGCGCGGCCGGCTGGTCGCTGCTTGCGGTGCCGGCATCGGCGACCTGCTGCGGCTTCTGCAGCACCTGCGAGGGCGCGCCGGGCTCGTTCAGCATGACGAGGACCTCGCCCTTCGACGAATCCTCCGGCACGGAAACGGCCATCGACTGCTGCGATTCGTTGAGCACCTTGCCGTCAGCGTCGCGCGTTTCCAGCGTCACCGCATGGGCACCGGGCTTCAGCGGCTGGTCGAGCACGATGGCGAACTCGCCGGCGGCATTGGCGATGCCGCGGCCGATCACCTCGCCATTGGCGAGCAGCGCGATGATGGCGCCGGCTTCCGAACGGCCGGCGACGACGGCGGAGCCGTCCGGCTCGACGCGCATGAGGTCGAAGGAGGGGACGGCGGCGAGGCGCTCCTCGACGGACTTCCCGCCGATATCGGTGGTTTGCGCGGGCGTTTCGCCCGCCTTGGGCTCTTCCGTCGTTGCGGGCTGCTCGGTCGCCGTCGTCTGCGTCGCCACATCGCCGGCGGCCGGGGCCCCGGCGGTCTGCTGCCCGGGACCCTCGTCCTTTTGCGACAGGTAGTAGCCGGCGGCTCCCGCGCCGGCGAGACCCAGCAGGACAAGAACCTGGATGATGAGTTTCTGCGACATGAAGATCCGCGCTCCCCGCGATTCGCGCCGTGCGGCTAACCTTGCGACACAATATGTGTCAGCGCCCCCGAAATTCCACCGAATGACTATACGCTAAAGCACGAGCCGGCAAGCAAGCCGGCTGTCCTGCGGCATGCGCGACCCGTTGCATCCCGCCGCTTGACCCGGCCGGTCGCTGCCGTCACATCTAGCCTCATGAAACACGATCACACGTCACCATGCGGCGAGGGTGAAACCCGCCGCCTGAATACCGTCTGCGTCTATTGCGGCACCGGCGAGGGCGCCGACCCTGCCTATATGGAGGCCGCGCGCGAGCTCGGCCGGATGCTGGCCGCGGAAGGCCTCGGCCTCGTCTATGGCGGCGGCTCGCTGGGCCTGATGGGCGCGGTCGCGAATGCCGCGCTGGAGGTCGGCGGCCACGTCACCGGCGTCATTCCCGCGTTCCTGGAGGAGCGCGAGGTGATGATGCAGGAGGTCAGCGAGCTCGTCGTCACCAGCGACATGCACGAGCGCAAGCGGACGATGTTCGAGCGCGCCGACGGCTTCGTCGCGCTGCCCGGCGGCATCGGCACGCTGGAAGAGGTTGTGGAGATGCTGACCTGGGGCCAGCTCGGCCAGCATTGCAAGCCGGTGGTGCTCGCCGATATCGGCGGCTTCTGGCGGCCGCTGGTCGACCTGCTCGCGCATATGCGCGGCGAAGGCTTCATCCGCGCCGGCTTCGAGGTCGACTACCGGGTGGCTAACAGCGTCGCCGAGATCCTTCCCGCGCTGCGCCGGCCGGCCGGTGCGGGCGAGGGCGCCACGGAAGCGGGCGTCGCCGATCTCGAAAAGCTCTGATGTGACAGCGTCTGCAAGGCGCTGATCTTGGCCAACAAAAAGGGCCCGCAGGTTTCGCCTGCGGGCCCTTTTCATGTCATTCGGCTGCCTGGGGCAGCGTGCCCGGCGGGATCCTCGGCGGCTCCTTGCGCGGCCCGATCGAGGTGACGGTGGCCGAGCCCGGCGCGCCGAAGGCGGCCGAAGCCGGTGTTGCCGGGGCCTCGGGTGTCGTCGCCCGCATTTCTCCGTCGTCGCCGGCCCCGCCGCCCGACCCGCGGTTCCGCCACCTGACGAACATCCGCATCCAGACCGTCGGCAGTGCCAGCATGGTCGGGATTACGATCAGCGTCAGGATGGTCGCGAAGCCGAGGCCGAAGATCACCGCCGTCGACAGCTGCACCCACCACACCGCGGTGATCGAGCCGAGCGCGATCACACGGTTGAAGAAGTCGAGGTTGAGCTGCGTCATCATCGGCACGAGGCCGGCGATGGTGGTGATCGTGGTCAGAAGCACCGGCCGGATGCGCTGCGCCGAGGTTTTCAGCACCGCCTCCACCGGCTCGATCCCGTCTTCCCGGAAGCGGTTGTAGGTGTCGATCAGCACGATGGCGTTGTTCACCACGATGCCGGCCAGCGCCACTACGCCCGTTCCCGTCATGATGATCGAGAACTTCTGCCCCATCAGCGCCATGCCGAGCAGCACGCCGAACACCGACATGATCACCGTCGAGAGGGTGAGGAAGGTCTGGTAGAAGCTGTTGTACTGGGTCACCAGGATGATGAACATCAGGAACAGCGAGCCGACCATCGCCTTCATCAGGAACTCGCCGGACTCCTTCTGGTCCTCGTCCGCACCGCGGAAGCGGAAGGAGACGGTGTCCGGCCATTGCTGGGTGTCGAGCCAGGCCTGCAGCTCCGCCACCTTGTCGTTGGCGGTCAGCGGCCGGGTGACGCCGTCGGCGGTGGTGATCATATCGGTCATCACCACGTTGGCCTTCACGTCCATCGCATAGAGCCCGTCGCGGCGGGTGATCGTCGTCACCTTCTGCTGCGGCGCCCGGTCGATGAAGTTGGACAGCGGCACCTGGCCGGCCTCCGTCTGCAGGCGCAGGGAGTCGAACCGGTCGAGCGTGCGTTCCGCTTCCGGCAGGCGCACGCGGATGTCCACCTCGTCCTCGGAATCGTCCGGACGGAACTTGCCGATCAGCACGCCGTTGGTGACGAGCTGCACCATCGAGCCGACCGAGCCGATGCCGGCCTGGAAGCGGCCCGCCTGTTCGCGGTCGATGGTGATCTGCCACTCGATGCCGGGCAGGGGACGGCTGTCCTCGCGGTCGCGCAGGCTCTCCATGCCGTCGACATGGGCACGCACCTTGGCGACCGTCTCCGTCAGCTCCTGATAGCTGGTCGAGGTGACCTGAAGCCGCAGATCCTTGCCGGTCGGCGGGCCGCCCTCGATCTCGCGCGTTTCCACGAAGATGCCCGGCAGGTTCGCCGTCCGCTCGCGGATCTCGGCAGCGATCTGCTGCCAGTTCCGCCGGCAGCAATAGTCGGAGAACTCGATGTTGATCTGCGCGATCACGTCGGCCGGCTTGTCCTGGACGCCCATCATCCCGCCGCCGCCGCCACCGCCGCCGGTGGTCACGGACATGACGGCATTCTTGATGCCCTTCACGTCGATCACCTCGCGCTCGACATCGAGCGCCAGGTCCAGCGCTTCGCGAGCGGAGAAGTTGCCCCGCGCCGAGACCAGAACGATGGCCGAGTTCGGCTCCTCCTCCACGAAGAACTCGACGCCCTGCGAGTTGGCCATGAAGTAGGTGAGGATACCGCCCGACAGGACCACGAGCGCGACCAGCGTGACGACGTTGCCGAACGGGGTGCCGGCGCAAAAGCTCAGCAGCCGGACATAGATGCCGGTGGCGCCGCGGATCTTCGAGGCGTCGAACTGCTCGCCCGCCGACAGGAGCTTTGCAGCCTCCTGCTCTTCGGCTGCCGCACGCTGCGCGCGGCGCCGGGAGGCGGCGATCAGCGGCTTGAGGCCGAAATAGGCGAGCACACCTGCAGCAAGGGCGGCGATGGCGGCGATCGTCAGGAACACTTCCTTCGGCAGGGGCAGCAAGCCGATGACCGCCGGGTTGGCGAACAGCGCGGCGACGGCAGTGCCGATCAGCAGGGCGACCAGCCATTCGGCGTGACGCCCGATCCAGGAGATCGCGCCGGACATCGCCGCACCCGTGACCGGCAGGAACACCAGCGCGGTCAGCAGCGAGGCGCTGAGCACGATGATCACCATGATCGGCAGGTAGCTCATGAACTCGCCCGCCACGCCCGGCCACAGCAGCATGGGCAGGAAGGCGGCCAGCGTCGTCGCCGTCGACGAGGTGATCGGCCAGAACATCAGCTTGGAGGCGCGGATATAGGCTTCCTGCGCGTCCATGCCCTCGGCGACCTTGCGGTCGGCATATTCCACCATGACGATGGCGCCGTCGACCAGCATGCCGACGGTGAGCACGAGGCCGAACATCACCATCGTGTTCACGGTCATGCCGACCGATTGCAGGATCAGGAAGCCGACCATGAACGAGGCGGGGATGGAGATGCCGACCAGCAGCGCCGACTTGAAGCCGAGCGCCCAGACGATCACCACCATGACGAGGAAAATCGCGGTCAGGATCGAGGATTCCAGCGATCCGAGGATCTCGAAGATGCTTTCCGACTTGTCGAGGATGTAGTCGACGCGGATCGTCTCCGGCCAGTCCCTCGTCGCCGCTTCCACCACATCGCGCACCGCGGCGTTGTTCTCGATGATGTTGGTGCCCTTGCGCTTGACCACGTCGATGGAGATCGCCGGATGGCCGTTGACGCGGGTGTAGCTGGTCGGGTCCTTGAAGGTGCGGCGGATCTCGGCGATGTCGCCGAGCGTCACCACGCCTTCGCCGCTCTGCTTGATCGGCAGCGAATAGACGTCGGCGGCGCTCTCGACGAGGCCGGGAACCTTGACGTTGAAGCGGCCCTGACCGTTGTCCAGGAAGCCGGCGGGGACAAGCTGGTTGTTGTTCGACAGCGAGGTCAGCAGCTCCTGCTGGGTGACCTGGTAGGACTCCAGCTTCATGCTGTCGATGACGACCTCGAGCAGCTCCTCCCGGTGACCGGAAAGATCGGCGCTCAGCACGGTCGGAACCGCCTCGATCTCGTCCTTCAGCCGCCGGGCGTGCCGGTAGAGCGTGCGCTCCGGCACGTCGCCGGACAGCGCCACGAAGATCGTCGGCATCAAGGCGAAGTTGGTCTCGACGACCGTCGGTTCGTCCGCCTCCGCCGGCAGTTCGGCCTTGGCCTGGTCGACCTTGTCGCGGACATCGGCCAGCGCCTTGTCCTTGTCGAAATCGACGTTGAACTCCAGCACCACGCCGACATGGCCCTCGCCCGAGACCGTGGTGATCTCCTTCAGCCCGTCGAGGCCGCGCAGCGCCGTCTCCATCGGTCGTGCGATCAGCCGCTCGGCATCTCCCGGGGAGACGCCCTGCTGGCTGATCGAGACGTAGAACACCGGAATGTCGATGTCCGGGTCGGCCTCTTTCGGCACGCCGATATAGGCCATGACGCCGGCCGCGACCATCACCACCATCAGGGTGAGAACGGTCTTCGGCCGCCGCAGGATCGTCTCGAGCATCGAGATCATTGTGCAGCTCCCGCCATGGTGGTCACGGGTTCGACGGTCTGCCCGTCGGTCACATAGTCCTGCCCGTGACGATCAGCCGTACCGTGTCGGGAAGGCCGCTGACCCAAAGCCCGTCGGTGTCGCCGCCGAGCACGGCGACCGGATGGAAGACCACGCGGTTGTTCTCGCCAACGGCCCGCACACCCAGCGTGCCGGCATCGTTGAGGGTCAGGACGCCGGAGCTCAGCTTGTGGGCGCGCTCTTCCTTGAGCGGCACGCGCGCCGTGGCGGTGATGCCGTCGAGGATGGAGCCGTCCTTGTTCTCCATCACGATTTCCACCCGGAAGGTGCGGGTGGCGGGGTCCGCCGCCGGCGCAATGTAACGGATCTTGCCGGTCGCGCTGCCGCCGGTGACCAGCTCGACTTCGGCATCCTGGCCGAGTTCCAGCTTGCCGACGTCGCGCTCGGACACCTGGCCGATGGCCAGCACCGGATCGGCATCGATGATGGTGGCGCATACGCCGCCGACCGCCAGCACCGTGCCGGTGCTGACCATCGGGCTTTCGATCACGCCGGAGATCGGCGCCTTGATCACGGTGCGCGACAGCTCCAGCTGCTCTTCCTCGAGCCGGGCCGTGGCTGCATCCATCGCCGCCTTGAGCGCGGCGACGCGGGTCTGGGCGGTGAAGCCCTTCTCGTTGAGCTGGGTCGCGGCGGTGAAGTCGAGCTCCGCCTGGGCGAGTTGTGCCTTGGCTTCCAGGACCTTGGCCTCGCGCGCGCCCTTGTCGAGCACGCAAAGCACGTCGTCCTTGGCGATCCGCTGGCCTTCGCGGACCGGGCGCTCCGCCACGCGTCCGCCGGTCTCGGCCCGCACTTCGACCCTTGCGTCGGCTTCGGTGCGGCCGCGGATCACCAGGATGGAACGGCGCGGCTGCGACGTGATCTCGCGAACGGCGACGCGGAACGGCTTTTCGGCCGCCTCCTGTGCGCGCTGCGCGGGTGGCGGCGTGCCGTCGGAGGAATCGGCCATGCCGCCGGCCACAAAGGTTCCCGTCCACATCCAGCCTGCAACGCCGGCGACGATGCCGACTGCGAGAACGTGGGAGAAGCGGATCTTCATTCGGAGTGTCTCCGGCTGTGTTCGTTCACTCGGCCGCCTGGGGGAGGTGCGACCGGCTGTGTGCGATGTCTTCTAGGCGGTGTCGGTTCGCTTCCAGGAAGCGGATGTCTTCGGTCATACAATTGCGCCCGTATTCCAGGATGAAGCTCGCGGCCGGGCGCTGGTCGCAGGGCTCTGATCCAATCGCCTCGAGCCTCGCCAGTTCCTCGCGCAGATGCGCAAGCCGCCCGTCGATGGCGCTGGCGATGACCTCGGGCCCCACCAGCTCGGCGCACATGGCGACGAGCAGGAAGGGCGAGCGGTACGTGTCCGGCGCCGGCGGCTGGCTGAGGTCGCGGACGAACTCGGCCCGGCCGGTCTCGGTGATCGAGTAGACCTTGCGCGACGGCTTGCCGCTCTGGGCCTCCTCGCGCACGGTGACCAGCCCTTCGGCCTCCAGCCGTGCGAGCGCGGGATAGATCGACCCGAAGCTGGCATCGACGAAATAGCTGTACTTGCCCTCGGTCGACAGCTTGCGGATCTCGTAACCCGTGGCGTCTCCGAAATTCAGGATTGCAAGGCACAGTGTTCTGACGCTCATTCTCGGGTTCCTTCCGCCCTCGCCGGGAGTGTCGGCCCGTCGCCCTGTCGTTGCGGGCGATCTTGTTGTCCGGCCGTTGTCGGTCGCCGTCCTTGCGGTGCGATCCGTCCTTCTGTTCATGGCCTGTCCGTTCCGACCGCGCTTGCGCTTTTCGCCCTCTCGGGGCCTGCTGGCTGCGGACAATGCCGGTTCGATATATTCTTGAGTATGCATATATCGGATCGATATACTCCCGCCTTATATAGACGGTGATGCCTGCCGCACAAGCGCCGCTCGCGGAGTTTTTCGCGGGTCGCAGCATTTTTCGGCACGGCTGCGGCAGTCGACCACGTGGACATTCGTGCGCCTGCGCCATCTTCTCCGGAGGATGGCGTTCGAAGGTGACGGTTCGATGATCCGGTTGCCTCTACGCTGCAAACGCGAGTGCGGATCCATGACCGACCTGCAAGACACTTCCTCCCGCAAGACATCACCCAAGACTGGCCCCAATACTGGCGGCATCTCCCGCCTGCTGGCCCAGCCCTTCTTCCGGCTTCTGGCGATCAACTGGCTGATCGGCGCCTTTGCCGCCGCAATCGTGCTCGGCGGGCTGATGTGGCTCGACACGGGCGGCCTGCGCAGCCTGATCATGGCGTCCGACCAGCCCTGGCTGCCTGTCGTGGTGCTGCTTGCCGGCCTGATGATCACCCTGTGCTCGGCGGCGATGGGCGCGGCGATCATGGCGCTGCCGTCGGAGCCCGGCGACGACCGCGGGCGCCGGGCGCGCAGCGGGACGCAAGTTGCGCTCGAGCCGGCCCTTGTCCCGGTTCCGGTGCGGGTGCGCGAGCGCGGCTGACGCGAAGGCCTTGCATCGGCGCACGCTTTTGGGTTTCCTCCGGGCTTGAGCAGCCCGTCTTGGGCCTGGTCCCCTCGTGCAACGGACGGTCCCAATGAGCGACACCTATCCGCGCGATCTCGTCGGTTACGGACGCGAGACGCCCAATCCGCAGTGGCCGAACGACGCCAACGTCGCCGTCCAGTTCGTCATCAACTACGAGGAAGGCGGCGAGAACTGCATCCTCCACGGCGACAGCCATTCCGAGGCCTTCCTCTCGGAGATCGTCGGCGCCGCGCCCTGGCACCGCCAGCGGCACATGAACATGGAATCGATCTACGAATACGGCTCGCGCGCCGGCTTCTGGCGCCTGTGGCGGATGTTCACCGAGCGCTCCATGCCCGTCACCGTCTATGGTGTCGCCACCGCCCTGCAGCGCAACCCGGATGCGGTCGCGGCCATGAACGAGGCCGGCTGGGAGATCGCCTCGCACGGGCTGAAGTGGATCGACTACAAGGACTTCTCGCGCGAGGACGAGCGTCGCCACATGATGGAGGCGATCCGCATCCACGAGGAGGTCACCGGGTCGCGCCCGCTCGGCTGGTACACGGGCCGCTCGTCGGAGTTCACCCGCGACCTGGTGATGGAGGAGGGCGGCTTCCTCTACGATTCCGACAGCTATGCCGACGATCTTCCCTATTGGGTGGAAGGACCGTCCGGCCCGCATCTCGTCATTCCCTACACGCTCGATGCCAACGACATGCGCTTCGCGACCGCGCAGGGGTTCAACTCGGGCGACCAGTTCTTCACCTACCTGAAGGACACGTTCGACACGCTCTATGCGGAAGGCGAGGCCGGCGCGCCGAAGATGATGAACATCGGCCTGCACTGCCGTCTTGTGGGCCGTCCGGGACGCGCCGCGGCGCTCGCCCGCTTCCTCGACTATGTCGCCTCGCACGAGAAGGTCTGGGTCACCCGGCGCATCGACATCGCCTGGCACTGGCATGCCCACCACGCCGCCGGCTGAGGCCGGCACGGCTCCGGCGGAGGTCGAGGCACTCGCGGCAGCGCTGCTGGACCGGCTGCACGAAACGCAGCCGCTGCGCGTCTGGTCGCTGATCGTCACGATCTTCGGCGATCTCGTCGCCCCGCGCGGCGGGGAGGTGTGGGCCGGCACGCTGTCGGACCTACTCGGGCTAATGCGCATCGATGCGGCTGCCGTGCGCGCGGCGCTCTCGCGACTTGCCCGCGACGGCTGGGTCGAGCGCGAGCGTCAGGGGCGGCTGAGCTTCTACGCCCTGTCGGCGGCCGGGCGCGCGACCTTCACCCCGGCCTCGCAGCGCATCTACCGGCTTGCGCCGGACGGGGGCGAGGCGCGGCAGGTGGAGTTGCGCGTCGTCGTGCTGCCCGAAACGGACGGCCGGAACGGTCTGCGCGAGGCGGCCCGCAAGGCCGGCTACGGCCTGCTGGCCCCCGGCGTGCTGCTCGGCACTCCGGCCAGCCCGCCGCTGGACGGGCCGGACTTTCCGCAAGGGGCGGCGGACGGCGCGGTGACGCTGGCGGCTTCCGTGCTGTCCGGGTCCGACGCGGATCTCGTTGCCCGCGCCTTCGACCTTGCCCCGCTGGCCGGCCGCTACCAGTCCTTCTGCCGCCGCTATGCGCCGCTGGCCGAGGCATTGGACAGCGGACGGGGCGGGGCAGGGCGCGCGCTGCTGTCGCCGGAGACGGCGATGGTCTGCCGCATCCTGCTCGTTCACGACTATCGCCGGTTGATCCTGCGTGACCCGATGCTGCCGCCTGCGCTGCTTCCAGCCGATTGGCCGGGCCTTGCCGCCAACCGGCTGGCGGCCCGCCTCTACGGCGCGTTGCGGGTGCCGGCCGAGGCCTGGATCGCGTCCCATGCGCGCGGCCGCGACGGCGCGCTGCCGCCGCCCGGATGCCTCGGAAATCCGCCGCTTCTCCGCCGGCTGAGCCGGGGACATCAGACAAATCAGTCACTTGCGGAGAGCGGCTGGTCGCGCGCTAACGTGTGACAGAAAACACTTGAAATATAAAAATACCGTCACGTATAATGTGTGACAGATAAGGCGCGCCCCTTGCGCGTCCCGCATGGCAACCGAGGAGGGGTTGATCGCATGTACACCCAGGCCCTGAACGCCCGTGACGCATCGGACGAGCGCAGCGAAGACGCCGCGCTGCTCGCCGCCTTCCAGGCGCGTGTCGACGCCGAAGAGAAGATCGAGCCCAACGACTGGATGCCGGAGGCCTATCGCAAGACCCTCGTGCGCCAGATCTCCCAGCATGCCCATTCCGAGATCGTCGGCATGCTGCCCGAAGGCAACTGGATCAGCCGCGCCCCGACCCTGAAGCGCAAGGCGGCCCTGCTCGCCAAGGTGCAGGACGAGGGCGGCCACGGCCTCTACCTCTATTCCGCCGCCGAGACGCTGGGCGTGTCCCGCGAGGAGCTGACCGAGCAGCTTCTGTCCGGCAGGGCGAAATACTCCTCCATCTTCAACTATCCGACCCTGACCTGGGCCGATATCGGCGCCATCGGCTGGCTGGTCGACGGCGCGGCGATCATGAACCAGATCCCGCTCTGCCGCTGCTCGTTCGGTCCCTATTCGCGCGCCATGATCCGCGTGTGCAAGGAAGAGAGCTTCCACCAGCGCCAGGGCTACGAGCTGTTGCTGGAGATGTGCCGCTCTTCGGAAGAGCAGAAGGCAATGGTTCAGGACGCGCTGAACCGCTGGTGGTGGCCGTCGCTGATGATGTTCGGCCCTCGGACACCGACTCCAAGCACTCCGCCCAGTCGATGGCCTGGAAGATCAAGCGCTTCACCAATGACGAGCTGCGCCAGAAATTCGTCGATGCGACCGTGCCGCAGGCGCACTATCTCGGCCTGACGCTTCCCGACCCGGACCTGAAGTTCAACGAGGAAACCGGTCACTGGAATATGGCGAGATCGACTGGGAGGAGTTCTCCCGCGTCGTCGCCGGCAACGGCCCGTGCAACCGCGAGCGCCTGGACGCCCGCCGCAAGGCCTTCGACGAGGGCGCCTGGGTGCGCGAGGCGTCCCTTGCCTATGCAGAGAAGCGCCGTAACCGCCGCGAGGCGGCCCGCATCGCCGCCGAGTGAGCGACACCCCGGCGCGGGGCACGCGCCGGGGGCAAGGCACAACGACGTTCCCAAGGAACATGAGGCTTTCGCACCGGCCATGCGCCCGCGAGCCCGAGGGAGAAAACCATGACCGAGAAGAACACGCCGCTCTGGGAAGTCTTCATCCGTTCGCGCACCGGCATGGCGCATCGCCATTGCGGTTCGGTGCATGCGGCCGACGAGGAGATGGCGCTGCAGGCCGCGCGCGACGTCTACACCCGCCGCGGCGAGGGCGTCTCCATCTGGGTGGTGCCGTCCTCGGCGATCGTCGCCTCCGACCCGACCGAGAAGGACGTGATGTTCGAGCCGACCGCCTCGAAGATCTACCGGCATCCGACCTTCTACGAGATCCCCGAAGAAGTCGGCAACATGTGAGCGGGAGCGGCACCATGACCACGACCGACCAGTCCGCCGACCTCTTTGCCTACACCCTGCGTCTTGCCGACGATGCGGCCATTCTCGGCCAGCGCCTCGGCGAGTGGTGCGGCCACGCGCCGACGCTGGAGGAGGATATCGGCCTCGCCAACGTGGCGCTCGACCATATCGGCCAGGCGCGCGCGCTCTACACCTATGCCGGCGAGGTGGAAGGCGAGGGCCGCGACGAGGACCAGCTCTGCTTCCTGCGCCACGAGCGCCAGTTCAACAATTGCCTGCTGGTGGAGCAGCCGAACGGCGACTTCGCCCAGACCATCCTGCGCCAGTTCTTCTTCTCCGCCTTCATGCTGCCGCTGTGGCGCGAGCTGAAGGGCTCGAAGGACGCAACGCTCGCCGCCATCGCCGCCAAGGCGGAGAAGGAAGCGGCCTATCACGTGCGCCATTCGGCCGAATGGACCATTCGCCTCGGCGACGGCACGACCGAGAGCCATGAGCGCGCCCAGGCGGCCGTCGATCAGCTGTGGCCCTATACGGGCGAGCTGTTCGAGATCGACGGCTTGGTCGAGCGGCTGGTCGCCGCCGGCATCGCGGTCGACCCGGCGAGCTTGCGCGACGAGTGGCACGCCACCTTGCGCGAGGTGCTGGACGAGGCGACGCTGCGCCTGCCGCCCGATGGCTGGTTCCAGACCGGCGGCCGTTCGGGCCGTCATTCGGAGAGCTTCGGCCACCTGCTGTCGCAGATGCAGTACATGCAGCGGGCCTGGCCCGGCCACAAGTGGTGACGCAGATGGGCTCGCGCCTGCACGACATCGCGGGGGAGAGCGCCCGCCGGCGTGCCTTCGAGGTCGCCGCGCAGGTGCCGGATCCGGAAGTTCCGGTGCTGACCATCGGCGATCTCGGCGTGCTGCGCGACGTGCGCATCGCCTCCGACGGCACGGTCGAGGTCGACATCACGCCGACCTATACCGGCTGTCCGGCCATGGCCGTCTTCACCATGGACATCGAGATCGCGCTGATGGCGGAGGGTTTCGGCAAGGTGCGGGTCAACACCGTGCTGTCGCCGGCCTGGACCACCGACTGGCTGAGCGAGGAGGCGCGCGAAAAGCTGCGCGCCTACGGCATCGCCCCGCCGGCCGGCAAGGCCTCCCGCCGCGCCCTGTTCGGCGACGACGAGGTCGCCTGTCCGCGCTGCGGTTCGCTCGATACCGAGAAGGTGTCGGAGTTCGGCTCCACCGCCTGCAAGGCGCTGTGGCGCTGCCGCTCCTGCGCCGAGCCGTTCGACTATTTCAAGTGCCACTGAGCTGGCGTCTTGCCCGGCAGGCCAGGGATGCCGCCGGAAGCTTTTGAGGGAGAAACCGCATGTCGCCGAGATTCCATGCGCTGAAGGTCCGCGAAGTGAGGCGCGAGACGCCCGAGGCCGTGTCGATTTCCTTCGACGTGCCGGAAGCCTTGCGCGAGGCCTATCGCTTCGCCGCCGGCCAGTATCTTACCCTGCGCACGATGATCGGCGGCGAGGAAGTGCGCCGGTCCTATTCGATCTGCGCCGGCGAGGATGACGGCGAGCTGCGCGTCGCGGTGAAGAAGATCGACGGCGGCGCCTTTTCCGCCTTCGCCAACGAGAACGTGGCGGCCGGCGACGAGATCGACGTGATGACCCCGTCGGGCCGTTTCGTGCTGCCGGCGCATGAGGGCGGCCCGCGCCGTCTCGTGGCGGTGGCCGCCGGCTCCGGCATCACGCCGGTTCTGGCGATGATCCGCACCGTTCTGACGCGCGAGCCGGAGAGCGAGTTCTTCCTGTTCTACGGCAACCGCAGCGCCCAGACGATCATCTTCAAGGAGGAGATCGAGGACCTGAAGGACGTCTTCCCGACCCGCTTCGGCGTGTTCCATGTGCTGTCGCGCGAGACCCAGGACGTGGAGATCCTCTCCGGCCGGCTGGATGCGGAAAAGCTGGAGCGCCTGTTCAAGCATGTGGTGCCGGTGGCGGAGGCGGACGGTGTGTTCCTCTGCGGTCCGGGCGAGATGATCGAGACCGCCAGCGAAGTGCTGTCGCGCCTTGGTGTGGCGGGCGAGCGCATCCACCGCGAGTTCTTCACGCCGGCCGACGGCTCCGCCCCGCATGCGGCGAAACCCGCGAAGAACATCTCCGAGACCGCCCACGAGGCACGCGCGGAGCTGATCATCGACGGGGCCCGTGTCACGGTGCCGGTCGCGGCCGGGGAGACCATCATCGATGCGGCGATGCGCGCGGGCGTCGAGGTTCCCTATTCCTGCAAGGGCGGCATGTGCTGCACCTGCCGCGCCAAGGTCGAGTCCGGCGAGGTCGACATGGCGGTCAACTATTCGCTCGAGCCCTGGGAGATCGAGGCCGGCTTCGTCCTCACCTGCCAGTCGCGCCCGGTCTCCGACACGGTGGTGCTCGACTACGACGCGATGTAGGCTCGAGGGACGCGGGGCAGGGCGCGTGATGCGCCGCCCCTCGTTTCCCCCACAAAGAGAGCCTTCCCATGCATGAGCGTTTCGTGCTCGTCACCGGCTGTTCCGGTGGCGGCAAATCCACATTGATCGAAGAGCTTGCCCGCCGCGGCCACCGAACGGTGGAGGAACCCGGCCGGCGCATCGTCCGCGAGGAACTGGCGGGTGAGGGCAGCGCGCTGCCCTGGGTCGATCTCGCCGCCTTCGCCCGGCGGGCGATCCGCATGGCGGTCGCCGACTGGCGCCGCGCGCGGGAGTGCGGCGATGCCGATGGTTGGACCGTCTTCGACCGCGGCGTGATCGATGCGGCCTCCGCTTTCGAGGTCGCGACCGGACGCAAGGTGCTTGCCCCGCTCGCCCGCCGCTACCGTTACGGTCCGCTGGTCTTTCTTGCCCCGCCCTGGCCGGAGATCCATGCCGGCGATGAAGAGCGCCGGCACGGCTTTGCCGCCGCGGTCGAGGAATACGAGCGGCTTGCGGGTGTCCTGCCCGCGCTCGGCTACGAGACCCGGCTGCTGCCGAAAGTCCCGGTCGCCGAGCGCGCTGCGTTCATGATCGCCGCGCTGGAGCGCGGCTGAGCCGCTCCCGTCAGATCTCCATCACCACGCGGCCGTCGATCTTGCCGGCGCGCATCGTGTCGAAGATCGCATTGACGTTTTCCAGCCGGTCCACCGAGTAATGCGCGGCGACCTTGCCTTCGGCGGCAAAGGCCAGCGCCTCCGCCAGATCGTTGCGCGTGCCGACGATGGAGCCGCGCACGGTCTTGCGGTTCAGCACCGTGTCGAAGATCGGCAGCGGAAAGTCGCCGGGCGGCAGGCCGACAAGGCTCATCGTGCCGCCGCGCGCCAGCATGCCGAACCCCTGGCTGAACGACTTTGGCGAGACCGCGGTCACCAGAACGCCCTCCGCGCCGCCGCCCTTCTGCACCTCGGCGGCAACGTCGCCGGTCCGCGCATCGAGCGTCATGTCGGCGCCGAGCGCCCGGGCCAGCGCCAGCTTTTCCTCGGAAATGTCGACGGCGATCACATGCATCCCCATCGCCTTGGCATATTGCACGGCCATGTGGCCGAGCCCGCCGATGCCGATGATGACGACGGTCTGGCCGGCTTCGCCTCGGTCTCCTTCAGCCCCTTGTAGACCGTGACGCCGGCACACAGAACCGGCGCTGCGGGCGCGAAGGCCAGCCCGTCCGGCAGGTGGCCGACATAGTCGGGATCGGCGAGCACATAGTCGGCAAAGCCGCCATTGACGCTGTAGCCGGTGTTCTGCTGGTCGTGGCACAGGGTCTCCCAGCCGCCGACGCAATGCCGGCAATGGCCGCAGGCCGTGTGCAGCCACGGCACGCCCACCCGGTCGCCTTCCTTGACGCTGGTGACGCCGGCCCCGACCGCGGCGACCGTGCCGACGCCCTCATGGCCCGGGATGAAGGGCGGCTGCGGCTTGACCGGCCAGTCGCCCTCGGCCGCATGCAGGTCGGTGTGGCAGACGCCGCTGGCGGCGATCTTCACCAGGATCTTGCCGGGCGCCACCTCGGGGCGCACCACTTCGCAGATGTCGAGCGGTGCGCCGAAGGCGCGCACCACGGCGGCTTTCATCGTCTTTCCCATCGGTTTCCCCGTTGCCGTGTTCCTGTCCAGCCCGGTCGCAGTGTGGGGCGGCAGGCACCGGCCCGCCTTGCGCGAGATCAAGTCGCGGGCGCTACCGGCGGTTTCGAAGGGCGGTTCGTTAACGGCACGGGAACCACGTCGGTTAGGCGAAGATTCAAGTCTTCGTGGCAGCTTGGCGCCCATGCAGCAGACCGCAACAGGATCGACGGAGCACTGGCTGGACGGACGCAAGCGCAACCTGGCGCTGGCGATCTATCTGGTGTGCGCCGCCGTCGTCATCGCCTTCGCGCTTTCCAACACTCACATGCTCGGCAGTGCCGGCGGCATCGCCGACGAGGTTCGCGCGCAGGACGAGCGCCATCTGGTGCGCAACGAGTTCGACCGGCAGGTGGAGATCCTGGCCGACGACCAGTCGCGCGTGTCCCATTGGGACGAGGCGGTGAGGGCGCTGGTCGCCCGTATCGACTGGACCTTCGTCCAGGACGAGATCGCCAACTGGCACTGGGAGGATTTCGGCATCCAGGCGACCGTCATGGTCGGCCCCGACGATGCGCCGCGGCTGCTGGTCTTCGAGGACGATATCCGCTCGGAAGCCGAGGCCAAGGCCTATGTCGACCTGGCATCCGATCTGGTGCAGCAGGCGCGCGAGGCCTATGCGTCGGCCGCGAGCGCGAAGGCGCGGGCTTTCGCGTGACGCGACATCCGGTGCGGTCCCGGGACCCGCTCTACGTGTCGGACGTGCGCGAGATGGACGGCGAGATCAACATGATCGTCGCCCAGGTGATCGTGCCCGACGACGATGCGCGCCTGCCCGACGGTCCGCCCAATGTGCTGCTGACCTTCAAGCCGCTGCTGCCCTCGACGATGAGCGAGATCGGCCGCAAGCTGGGCCTGCGCGATTTCGCCATCCATCCCGCCAATGCGGTGCCGCCCGACAGCGACGTCCTCCCGCTGGGACGGGGGCGCCCCGCGCTTTGTCGCCACCTGGGTCCGCAGCCATCCCTCGACCGTGATCTGGCGGGAGGCGCTGCCGCTGCTGGTCGGTGTTCTGGTGTTGGCCGCCATCGCGCTCGGCTTCGTTGCCCTGCGCTTCGTGCGCAGCCTCCGCCGCCTGCAGAAGAGCGAGGAGCGCAACCGCTTTCTTGCCAATCACGATGCCCTGACCGGCCTGCCCAACCGGGTGCAGTTCGAGCGGGAGATGGAACGCGTGCTGCAGCGCAGCGAGCAGGACCGCTGCGCGGTCCTGTGCATCGATCTCGACCGCTTCAAGCAGGTCAACGACACCTGGGGGCACCCGATCGGCGATCTGGTGATCCGCACGGTGGCCGCCCGTATCCTGGAGGCCGTCGGCGACCGGGGCATGTCCGCGCGTGTCGGCGGCGACGAATTCATCGTGCTGCTGCGCGAGGGGCTCGACCGGGCCTCCGTGCTCGTCCTGTGCGATGCGATTGTCGCCGGCATCTGCTCGCAGATCGTGTTCGAGGGCGGCAGCACATCCGTCGGCGCCAGCATCGGCGTCGCCTGGTGGCCGGACGATGCCCTGACCGCCAAGTCGGTGATCCGCAGCGCCGACGAAGCGCTCTACCGCGCCAAGCAGGACGGTCGCGGCCGCACCTTCCTGGCCGCCGGCTCTGCCCATCCGCCCGAGCCGCCCCTGCCGGACAGGGGGGCGGATCCGTCGCCCGCCATCTGAGACGGGCGCGCTTTCGGCCTTACATCGGCAACGACAACTGCCAGGACAGCCCGAACCGGTCGACCAGCCAGCCGAAGCGCGGGCTGAAGCCGTAATCGTCCAGCGGCATGAGGACGTTGCCGCCCTCCGACAGGCGGGCAAACGCGGTGTCGAGCGCCTCCGCATCCTCCATCTCGACGAACAGCGACATGGAGGGCGTGAAGTCGAAGGCATGCGGCATCGGGCTGTCGATGACGATCAGGCTCTGGCCGGCGAAGGAAACCTTCGCCATGCGCACCGTCCCGGGTGCGGCCGTGTCGTCGCCGTTCAGCTCCAGCAGATCGACGGAGAAATCGGGAAACACCGCCTGATAGGTCTCCAGCGCCGCGCGCGCCTTGCCCTGGAACATCAGGTGGGTGAATGCTCTGGTCATGGCCGGGCCTTGTCGTTCGAGTGTCTTCAGGCTTCAAGGCACCACAATGCAATCCGCGGCGACTGCTCGCAAGGGTAGTGCACGGGCCCATCTCTGGTTCGTGCGGCGAATGGGTGGCGCAATCGCCGCATGATGTGCGGCGATTGATTGCGAATGCGGCGAATAGGGCTTATATTCCCCGCAAAGGATGCGGAGAATGGCGACCTATATCCACCAACTCGACGACTGGCCGGCGTTTCGCTGGGACCATGCGGCGGTTTCCGGCCCGCTGGCGGCGGTGCGCCACCGGCAGGGACGGCTGACCGGGCGCATGGACGCGCTCGGCTTCGAGCTGCGCTCCGAAGCGGTTCTGGAGACGCTGACGGCGGATGTCGTGAAGTCGAGCGAGATCGAGGGCGAGATCCTGGAGCGCAGCCAGGTGCGTTCGTCCATCGCCCGCCGGCTCGGCATGGATATCGGCGGCCTGCCGCCGGTCGACCGCAATGTCGAGGGCGTCGTCGAGATGACGCTGGATGCGGTCGGGGCGTTCGACAGGCCGCTGACCAGCGAACGCCTGTTCGGCTGGCACGCGGCGCTGTTTCCCACCGGGCGCAGCGGCATGCTGCGCATCGCCGTCGGTCGCTGGCGCGACGAGGAGGCAGGACCCATGCAGGTGGTCTCGGGGCCGTTCGGCCGCGAGACGGTCCACTTCGAGGCTCCGCCCGCGTCCTGTGTTGCCGGCGAGATGGCCGCGTTCCTGGAGTGGTTCGACAGCCCGGACACGCTCGACCCGGTTCTGCGGGCCGCGATCGCGCATCTGTGGTTCGTCACCATTCACCCCTTCGAGGACGGCAACGGCCGTATCGCCCGTGCCATCGGCGACATGGCGCTCGCCCGTTCCGAGGGCAGCGACCAGCGCTTCTACAGCCTCTCCTCGCAGATCCGGCAGGACCGCAAGGGCTATTACGAGATCCTGGAGCGCACCCAGAAGGGCGATCTCGACATCACGCCCTGGCTGCTTTGGTTTCTCGCCTGCCTCGACCGCGCGCTCGACGATTCCGCCGGCATTCTCGAGGACGTGCTGCGCAAGGCGGCCTTCTGGCAGGGGCTTGCCGGCGAGCCGCTCGGCGAACGCCAGCGCAAGGTGCTGAACCGCCTGCTCGACGGCTTCGACGGCAAGCTCACCTCGTCGAAATGGGCGAAGCTGACCAAGACCTCGCCCGACACGGCGCTGCGCGATATCAACGATCTCGTCTCCCGCGGCATTCTCGTGCGCGATCCCGGCGGCGGGCGCTCCACAAGCTATTCGCTGGCCCCGCCGGAGGCCTTGCCCGGGCGCGCGTGATCGCGCCGGTGCGGCGATTGCCGTTTTTCCTCAACCGCCTATGATCGCGCGACCCCGTTTGCACGGTCGCTTGTGAGGAGACCTTCCATGAAACTCGTCCGCCACGGACCCGCCGGCGCTGAGCGCCCCGGCCTTGTCGATGCGCAAGGGCGCATCCGCGATCTGTCCGCCCATGTCGACGATATCGCCGGCAAGACCCTTTCCGACGAGGGGCTGGCCCGCATTGCCGCGCTCGACCCGGCCTCGCTGCCGCTGGTGGACGAGGGGACGCGCATCGGACCTTGCGTCGGCCAGGTCGGCAAGTTCGTCTGCATCGGCCTCAACTATTCCGACCATGCGGCCGAATCCGGTCTCGACGTGCCGCCCGAGCCCATCGTCTTCATGAAGGCGACCTCGGCGATCTGCGGCCCCGACGACGGCATCGAGCTGCCGCGCGGCTCTGTCGCCACCGATTGGGAGGTGGAACTCGCCGTCGTCATCGGCCGTCACGCCAAATACGTCTCGGAGGCCGAGGCGCTCTCCCATGTCGCGGGCTACTGCATCGCCAACGACGTCTCCGAGCGCGACTTCCAGACCAAGCGTGCCGGCCAGTGGACCAAGGGCAAGTCGGCCGACACGTTTGGTCCTCTCGGCCCCTGGCTGGTCACGCGCGACGAGGTGGGCGACCCGCAGGCGCTCGATCTGTGGCTCGACCTCAACGGCAAGCGCATGCAGGCCGGCTCCACCGCGACCATGATCTTCGGCGTCGCCAAGGTGATCTCCTACCTGTCGCAGATGATGAGCCTGCACCCGGGCGACGTGATCTCCACCGGCACGCCGCCGGGCGTCGGCATGGGCATCAAGCCGGCCCCGGTCTACCTGAAGCCGGGCGACCGGCTGGCACTCGGCATCGAGGGCCTCGGCACCCAGACCCAGCTGGTGCGCGCCGCCGATTGACGCGGGCAGGGGCGGGGAGCCCGCCCTGGCCCCCACCCTGGCCTTGAAACGAAAAACGCCGGCGCGGAGGGATCCGCGCCGGCGTTCGTGTTCAGGCGTGTTTCGGCGTTGCCGCGTTACGCGGGCTGGAACGAGCGGACACGGCCGCGCTCGCCGCTGTGGTCGCGCGGCTTGGCGCCGCCCTGCGGGCGGCTGTTGCGCTGCTGCTGGCCGCCACGGAAGCCGTCGGTGCGGCCCTCGTGCTGGCCATGACCCGCAGGCTTGTCCTTGCGTGCACCGCCATTGGCGTTGGAATTGCCGCGGAAGCCGCGGGCCTCGCCGCGACCTTCGTCGCGTGCGCCGCCTTCGCCGCGCGGGCGGAAGGGCTTGCGCTGCTGCTGTTGCTGCTGGCCGCGGCCACCGCCGCCGCGCGACTGCTTGCGCGGCGCCGGGCCGTCGTCCTCGCGCTCGACCAGCACCTTGCCGATCAGCTTCTCGATGTCGCGCAGGAACGGACGCTCCTCGCGGTCGCAGAAGGAGACGGCAATGCCGCTCTTGCCCGCGCGCGCGGTGCGGCCGATGCGGTGCACATAGGCCTCCGGCACGTTCGGCAGCTCGTAGTTGACGACGTGGGACACGCCGTCGACGTCGATGCCGCGCGCGGCGATGTCGGTCGCCACCAGCACCGGGGTGCGGCCCGAGCGGAAGTTGTCGAGCGCCTTCTGCCGCTGGCTCTGGCTCTTGTTGCCATGGATCGCGGCGGCATGGATGCCGGCCTGGTCGAGTTGGCGCGCGACCTTGTCGGCACCGTGCTTGGTGCGGGTGAAGACGATCGCGCGGTCCATGTCGTCGGTGCGCAGCACGTCGACCAGCGCCTGGCGCTTGGCGTCGCGCTCGATCAGCAGAACCTTTTGCTCGATCCGGTCGATCGGCTTGGAGGCCGGTGCGACCGCGATTTCCTGCGGGTTGTTCAGGAAGTCCTCGGCCAGCGCGCGGATCGGCTTCGGCATGGTTGCCGACAGCAGCACCGTCTGGCGGTCGCGCGGCAGGCTCGCCAGGATCTGGCGGATCGCCGGGAGGAAGCCGAGGTCGAGCATGTGGTCGGCCTCGTCCAGAACCACGGTCGTGGTCTGGTCGAGACGGATGGCACCGCCCTGCATGTGGTCGATCAGGCGGCCCGGCGTTGCGACGAGAATGTCGACGCCGCGCGCCATGTTGCGCACCTGCGGGAACGGACGGACGCCGCCGACCACGACGGTGGCCGAATGGCGCACCTTCTGGCCGTAGGCGCGGATGCTGTCGGCGATCTGGGCGGCGAGCTCGCGCGTCGGGGCGAGGATCAGCGCGCCGCAGGTCTTCGGCTCGGGACGGGTGTTCTGCGCAACGATGCGGTTGAGCAGCGGCAGAACGAAGGAAGCGGTCTTGCCGGTGCCGGTCTGGGCGAGGCCCAGCACGTCGGCGCCCGACATGATCGCGGGAATGCCCTGCGCCTGAATCGGCGTCGGGGAAGTGTACCCCTCGGCCGCAAGGGCCTTGAGGATCGGCTCGGCGAGGCCGAGGTCGTTGAACGTGGTCAAGCGGACTCCTTGCTCGCGCCGGCACGCCATCATGGGCGAGCGGTCGCGGTCCGTGTCGTCGTGAAGGGAGCTTGCGCAGATCAGCTGCCTTGGGGCGCGCCGGCACCGGAAACGGATCGTGTTTCGTCCGTCGCTCGGGTGGCAGCGCTTCGTATCGGCAACGATCGGGAGGAAGGTTGCGTCTGGGCGCCGGTCACGAAAGGCTCGTGTCTCCACGCGGACGCCGTTGCGCCGCATAGATCACGTTTGATGTTGCAATGCAATGAAAATCGCTTTTGGAGCTCTGTTCGGGAATTTGGAACAAAAATTCCATATGCAGTTGTTGCACGGCTGTGCAAGGTGCTCCGGCCGTATCGCTTCCAGGCCGGACGGGGCAGGGCGGAGCGTATTCGGGCCCGCACAGGCCGGGTCGCGCAGCTGCGCAGGGCGGCACGGCGCATGCCCCGCGTTCCGTGTCCGATACCGGAGGATTGGCTCCAGCTTGATTCTCTATGGAGTTGATAACAGGCGAAAACCTGCCGATCCGCAAGGCGTCCCCGTGCGGTTGTCGATACGCCTGCCTCATCGGACCCGGCCCGGTTATCCACCACGGCCGGGCGATAAAGCGGTTGCAGCCGGCCATAATGGAATTTATGTTCCGTTTTTGAGGGGCGAAAGGGCTCCTGTGCGGTTCCGGCAGGGCGGGGAGAGGTTGTCATGAGTTCGCAGCAAGGCCGGGATGCGCGGCCGCTCGATGTCATCACCATCGGCCGCGCCTCGGTCGATCTCTACGGTTCCCAGGTCGGCGGCCGGCTGGAGGACATGCGTGGCTTTGCCAAGTATATCGGCGGCTCGCCCACCAACATGGCGGCGGGCACCGCGCGGCTCGGCCTGCGTTCCGCGCTCATCACCCGCGTCGGCGACGAGCATATGGGCCGCTTCATCCGCGAGGAACTGGTGCGCGAGGGGGTCGACGTGCGCGGCGTCAGGACCGATCCGGAGCGGCTGACCGCGCTGGTGCTCCTAGGCATTCGCGACCGCGAGCAGTTTCCGCTGATCTTCTACCGCGAGAACTGTGCGGACATGGCGCTGGACGAGGGAGACATCGATCCGGACTTCATCGCCGAGGCCGGCTGCGTCACCGTCACCGGCACCCACCTGTCGAACCCGCGCACCGAGGCAGCCGTGCTGAAGGCCCTGCGCCTTGCCCGGGAGAACGGCGCCCGCACCGCGCTCGACATCGACTACCGGCCCAACCTCTGGGGGCTTGCCGGGCACGATGCCGGCGAAAGCCGCTTCATCGAATCCCGCGCGGTGACCGCCAAGCTGCAGTCGCATCTCCATCTCTTCGACCTGATCGTCGGCACGGAAGAGGAGTTCCACATCGCCGGCGGCAGCACCGATACGCTGGCCGCCCTCAGCGCCGTGCGGGCGGTCTCCGCCGCAACGCTCGTGTGCAAGCGCGGGCCGATGGGCGCGGTCGCCTTCGAGGGCGAGATTCCCGGCGATCTCGACCAGGGCATCTCCGGCCCCGGATTTTCCATTGAGGTGTTCAACGTGTTGGGCGCCGGCGACGGCTTCATGTCCGGCCTCTTGCGCGGCTGGCTGCGCGACGAGGGCTGGGAACGCGCGCTGACCTATGCCAATGCCTGCGGCGCGCTCGCCGTTTCGCGGCATGGCTGCACGCCGTCCTATCCGAGCTGGGAGGAGCTGTGCTTCTTCCTGGAGCGCGGCGTGCGCGTGCCGGCGCTGCGCAAGGACGCGGAGCTGGAGCAGGTGCACTGGGCGACGACCCGCAAGGGCGACTGGCCTGTGATGCGGGTCTTCGCCTTCGACCACCGCAAGCAGCTGGAGGATCTGGCGGCCGAGCTCGGCGCCGACGCCGCCCGCATTCCCGCCTTCAAGAAGCTCTGCCTTGCCGCTGCCCGACGGGTGCAGGCGGGGCGGCCCGGCTACGGCATTCTCAGCGACGGGCGGTTCGGCGAGGAGGCGCTGTTCGCCGCCGCCGGCACCGGCCTTTGGATCGGCCGCCCGGTGGAGCTTCCGGGCTCCCGGCCGCTGGAGCTGGAAATCGGCCCGGACTTCGGTTCGGGCCTTGCCGAATGGCCGGCCGACCATGTGGTCAAGGTCCTGTGTTTCTGCCATCCGGACGACGACGAGGCGATGCGTGCGGCGCAGGAGGCGACGGTGCTGCGGCTGGCGCGCGCTGCGCGCGCCAACGGGCTCGAGCTGCTGCTGGAGGTCATCCCGTCCAAGGTCGGGCCGGTCGGCGACGACACCACGGCGACGCTGATCCGCCGCTTCTACGAGATCGGCGTCTATCCCGACTGGTGGAAGCTGGAGCCCTCCGTCTCCGCCGCCGCCTGGGCGCAGACCTGCGCCGCGATATCCGAGAACGATCCGCATGTTCGCGGCATCGTCGTGCTCGGTCTCGACGCGCCGATGGAGGATCTGGAGGCCAGTTTCACGGAGGCGGCCCGCTTCCCGCTGGTCAAGGGCTTCGCCGTCGGGCGCACCATCTTCTTCGAGGCGGCGCGGGGCTGGCTCGATGGCACGCTTGACGACGAGGGCGCAATCGCGCTCATGGCGTCGAAATACGAAACGCTTTGCGCGGCCTGGGACCGGGCGAGGGCGGCAGACGGGAGAGCGGCATGACGACGACCATCCGGCTGACGGCGGCACAGGCCGTCACGCGCTATCTCTGCCGGCAGATGAACGAGGACGGCGTTCCCTTCATCTCCGGCGTCTGGGCGATCTTCGGCCACGGCAATGTCGCAGGCCTCGGCGAGGCGCTCTACGGCGTGCGCGACGAGCTGCCGACCTGGCGCGGCCACAACGAGCAAGGCATGGCCCATGCCGCCGTCGCCTATGCCAAGCAGCTCGGCCGCCGGCGGGCGATGGCCGTCACCACCTCCATCGGCCCCGGCGCCACCAACATGCTGACCGCCGCGGCCATGGCCCATGTCAACCGGCTGCCGGTGCTGCTGCTGCCCGGCGACGTCTTCGCGGGGCGCGCGCCCGATCCGGTGCTGCAGCAGCTGGAGGACTTCGGCGACGGCACGGTCAGCGTCAACGACTGCTTCCGTCCGGTTTCGCGCTATTTCGACCGCATCACCCGGCCCGAACAGCTCTTGACCGCGCTGCCGCGCGCCTTCCGCGTGATGACCGATCCGGCCGAATGCGGCCCGGTCACGCTCGCGTTCTGCCAGGATGTGCAGACCGAGGCCTTCGACTGGCCGGAGAGTTTCTTCGAGCCGAAGGTCTGGCGCATGCGCCGGCCGCAGCCGGATCCGGCCGAGCTGGAGGAGGTCGCGCGCCTGCTCGCCTCGGCCGAGCGCCCGGTTATCGTTGCCGGCGGCGGCGTGCATTATTCCTTTGCGCATCAGGCGCTTGCCAGCTTTGCCGAAGCGCATGGCATTCCGGTCGTCGAGACCCAGGCCGGCAAATCGGCGCTCGCCTGGGACCATCCTCTCAACTTGGGGTCGGTCGGCGTCACCGGCTCCTCGGCCGCCAATGCGGTCGCCGCCGAGGCCGACGTGGTCATCGGCGTCGGCACGCGCTTCCAGGACTTCACCACCGGCTCCTGGTCGCTGTTCGCGCGGCCGGGCCGCAAGCTCGTCAGCCTCAACGTGACGCCCTACGATGCGGCCAAGCACGGCGCCGTGCCGCTTTGCGCCGATGCGCGCGACGGGCTGGAGGCGCTTGGCCGGGCGCTCGGCGACACGCGGTTCACGCCGCCGGCGGATGATCTCAAGCGCGAGTGGATCGCCGCTGTGGACGCGGCGACGGCGCCGCCGCCCGACGGCAACGCGCTGCCGAGCGATGCCCAGGTGATCGGCGCCGTCCAGCGCAATGTCGATGAAAACGCCGTGGTTTTCTGCGCGGCCGGCGGCCTGCCGGCGAGCTGCACAAGCTCTGGAAAGCCGCCCGGCCGATGGGCTACCACATGGAATACGGCTTCTCCTGCATGGGCTACGAGATCGCAGGCGGGCTCGGCGCCAAGATGGCGCAGCCCGAGCGTGAGGTCGTCGTCATGGTCGGCGACGGTCCTACATGATGATGAATTCCGAGCTCGCGACCTCGGTGATGCTGGGCCGCAAGCTCATCGTCGTGCTGCTCGACAATCGCGGGTTCGGCTGCATCAACCGCCTGCAGCGGGCGACTGGCGGCGAGAGCTTCAACAACCTGCTCGACACGGCCCGTCATGTGGTGCCGAGCGACATCGACTTTGCCGCGCACGCCGCCTCGATGGGCGCGATCTCCGAGGAGGTCGACGACATCGCGGGGCTCGAGGCCGCGCTGGTGAGGGCGAGGGCGTCGGAGCGCAGCCACGTCATCGTCATCGACACCGACCCGCTGGCGACGACCGAGGCCGGCGGCCACTGGTGGGACGTTGCCGTGCCGGAGGTCTCGACCCGCGAGGCGGTCCGCTCGGCTCGCGCATCTTACGAGAATGCCCTGAAGAAACAGAACCTTGTCGACTAGTCTTCACCCCGCTTCGACCCTTTGAAGGCGCAACAGATGATCCTCTACGGCACCAACCCGATTGCCTGGTCCAACGACGACGACCAGAGCCTCGGCGCCCATATCTCGCTTCAGACCTGCCTGTCGCAGGCCGCCGAGATCGGCTTCGACGGCATCGAGAACGGCCACAAGTTTCCGACCGATCCGGCGGAACTCGCGCAAACGCTGGCGCCGCACGGGCTGAAATTCGTCTCGGCCTGGTACTCGCTGCATCTGCTGACGCGCTCGGCCGAGACCGAGATCGAGGCGATCGGCGAGCATCTGGCGCGGCTGAAGGCGATGGGCTCGCCGGTGCTGATCGCCTGCGAGACCTCCAACGCTATCCACGGTAACGACGGGGTTGCGGTCAACGACAGGCCGCGTCTCGACCGAGACCGGTTCGCCGCCTTTTGTGCCGATCTGGAGAAGGTCGCGGCTCATTGCGCGGCCGAGGGCGTGCCGCTCGTCTACCACCATCACATGGGCACCATCGTTGAAAGCGAAGAGGAAATCGACGCGCTGATGGAGCTGACCGGTCCGGCGACGCGGTTGCTGCTCGACACGGGCCACGCCTATTTCGGCGGCGGCGATCCGGCGCGGCTCGCCGAAAAGCACATGGGTCGCGTTTCACATATCCACGCCAAGAACGTGCGTCCGGATGTGATGGCTGAGGTTCGCGGGGAGGGGCTGAGCTTCCTGGAAGGCGTCCGTCGGGGCGTCTTCACCGTGCCGGCGATCCGGAGGGCGGGGTCGATTTCACGCCGGTGCTGAAGACCGCCGCGAAGCACGACTATTCGGGCTGGTGGTCATCGAGGCTGAGCAGGACCCGGAGGTGCGCGATCCGGTGACCTACCAGTCGATGGGCCTCAAGGCGCTGAAGGCGCTGGCGCGCGAGACCGGCCTCGACCGGGGATAGGCCGGCCGCAAAGCCCGGGCACAGACAATCAGGGAGAGGAACGTCATGGCCGATCTGCTCGTGAAACCAAAGGGCAAGCACGGCAAGGTGCACGACATCACGCCGCAGAGCGCCGGCTGGTCCTATGTGGGGTTCACGCTCTA
>JACADM010000023.1_pt1 | contig 33787 bp, 40 predicted proteins | sample 7512371 | NCBI WGS metagenome assembly JACADM01 (sample SAMN14389041, study PRJNA612141) | algae metagenome | isolation source: non-axenic algae culture | place: India: Navi Mumbai | collected 2017-01
GGTCTCGCCGGGCTCATAGAAACCGCCATCGGGCTTGTAGAAGGTCGCGAGCGCGGCCGGATCCTTCGACAGGCGAGGATGGGCCTGCTTCAGCGACCCGGAGAGATCGTCGGAAACGGGGAAGCCGTCGCGGGCGAGCGCGATGGCAGGCGCGATCAGGTCGGCGAAGCTGAAGCGGCCGCTGCCATGGCGGGCATGGGCGGCGTGGAAGCCGGCAACGGTGCCGGGAACGCCGACGGCGAGGCCCGAGTAGCGGGACTTCTCGCTGTCGGCATTGCCGTCCGCATCTAGGAACATGTCCCGGCTGGCCGCGGCGGGGGCGAGCTCGCGATAGTCGAGGGCCTGCGTGTCGCCGCTGTCGGCCATGTGGACCAGCATGAACCGCCGCCGCCGATATTGCCGGCGCGCGGCAGGGTCACGGCGAGGGCGAAGCCGACCGCCACCGCCGCATCCACCGCATTGCCGCCGGCGGCGAGAATGTCGCGGCCGACGCGGGTCGCCGTCGCCTCCTGGCTGGCGACCATGCCGCTGCGGGCGAGTACGGGGTGGAAACGGTCCGAGCCGGAGAGGATCGGCGCCGGCTGGGGCGCGTTGGGGGTGCCGTCTGGGCAAGGCCGGGCCCTGCCCAAAGCAGACACGCGGCAAGGGCGGCGCCGGCGATCCTGCGCGCTGGCGCCCGCTTGGGTGTCCTGTTCATCGTCTCACTCACTCCTGGGATGCTGTTCTGGACGGGCAGTCTGTCGGCTTTTGGCCGGCGCGGCCAGTCCTGTCAGGATTGCCGGGAGTGAATGCAAAACGGCGCGGCCCGGGGGGCCGCGCCGCACGGAGAACGGATCGGAAGAGGGGATGCCTCAGGCAGCGACCTTCTTCGGGGTGATCAGGCCGCGATTGACCAGGACCTCGGCGATCTGCACGGCGTTCAGCGCCGCGCCCTTGCGCAGGTTGTCCGCGACGACCCACATGTTGAGGCCGTTCTCGATCGTGGCGTCCTCGCGAATGCGGCTGACATAGGTCGCATCCTCGCCGGCGCTCTCGTAAGGCGTGACGTAGCCGCCGTCCTCGTGCTTGTCGACGACGAGCACGCCCGGCGCCTCGCGCAGGATGTCGCGTGCTTCTTCGGCCGTGATCGGGCGCTCGAACTCGATGTTGACGCTCTCCGAGTGACCGATGAACACCGGCACGCGCACGGCGGTGCAGGTGACCTTGATCTTCGGGTCGAGCATCTTCTTGGTCTCGGCCAGCACCTTCCACTCTTCCTTGGTGTAGCCGTCCTCCATGAAGACATCGATATGGGGGATGACGTTGAAGGCGATGCGCTTGGTGAACTTCTCCGGGGTGATCGGATCGTTCACGAAGATCGAGCGGGTCTGGTTGAACAGCTCGTCCATGCCGTCCTTGCCGGCGCCGGACACCGACTGGTAGGTCGACACGACGACGCGGCGGATGGTGGCCGCATCGTGCAGCGGCTTCAGCGCGACGACGAGCTGGGCGTCGAGCAGTTCGGGTTGGCGATGATGTTCTTCCTGGTGAAGCCGGTGATGGCATCGGCATTCACTTCCGGAACGATCAGCGGCACGTCGGCGTCGTAGCGCCAGGCCGAGGAGTTGTCGATGACGACGCAGCCCTTGGCGGCGATCTTCGGCGACCACTCCTTGGACACGGTGCCGCCGGCGGACATCAGGCAGATGTCGACGTCCGAGAAGTCGAAATGGTCGATGGCCTGGCAGGTCAGCGTCCGGTCGCCGAAGGAGACGTCGACACCCTGCGAACGGCGGGAGGCGACAGGCACGACCTCGCGCGCCGGAAAGCCGCGCTCGTCCAGAATGTCGAGCATCTCGCGGCCGACATTGCCGGTCGCGCCGACCACTGCGATCTTGTAAGCCATTGGTATTCAGTCCTCTCTTGCCGCTCCCCGCCAACCCGAAGCCGCCATCCCTGCGGGAGCCTCAGGTCCGTTCGGTCCCCCGTCAGACCCGGGGGAGCGCGGGTCGAGAGGGCCGTCAGGCGGTCGTTTTGCGGGTCGTCGTCGTGGTCGTGCCGGCGCACGCGACACCGTTCGCGGCTTTCGGTCGCGGTGAACGGGGCGTTGAAAAGGGCGCACGGCTTCGGCATGGGATCCCTCGCGGATCCAGACGGTGCTGTCCGGACCTCGACGGCGTCTAGATGCCGTCATGCGCGGCCATTGTCAACATGGCCTTGCGGATGCGGCTTTCGGCAGGTCAGCCGTCGATGCGAAAGCGCAGCAGGAGCGTGCGCTGCAGGATCGAGCGGTTGTCGTCGGAGATGATGGTCAGGATGGTCTCGCCGGCGGCATTCCGGTGCACGGCGACGCCTTCCATATTGTCGATCTGCTCGGAATAGCCGGCCTCCAGCAGCACGCGGCCGACGACCATGGCACCGGGCTTCAGCTCCGCTGCCGGCAGCAGGCGAACCCGCATGCGATGCCATGGCGCAAGGTGAAGCGGCGCTCCAGCAGCACCATGTCGCCAGTGTCGAGGAAGGCAGCGTCGGTGGCGTCGTAGGACTCTTGCCGCTGAACGGTGAAGGTACCCGGCGTCGGTCCGCCGAGCAAATAGCCCGGCAGGTCCGAGTTGAAGGTCTTGCCGCGTTCCGACACCACGACGAGCGTGCCGGCAAGCGGGCCGGAATTGGCGAAGGCAACCGCTTCCATGCCCTTGTTGTGCCGCAGGTTGCTGGTCATCGAGACCGGCAGGTCGAGCTCGCGGCCCCGCGCGCGCAGATCGGCGAGCGGATAGGGGAAGGCATAGATCGCGTGATAGCGCTCGGTCGCCATGTAGAGCTCGCCGGTGCCGTCCGGGTTGCGGCGCAAGGTCAGGGCCTCCGCATCGCCGCGGTCGCGATCCATCAGCGGCCGGCCGTCGGGGCCGACGATCGCGCCGAGGCGGGCGTCGCGAATGGCGAGCGGACGTCCGCCGGGCTCCGCTTCGATGGTCGCGGTGAGCCACAGGCCGTTGTCGGCGATGGCGATCATCTCGCTGCCGTCCGGGCTGACCACCAGTCCGGAAAGGCCGCCCATGTGGCGGTTGCCCGACAGCAGCTCCAGCCCGCCGAGAAATGTCAGCGCGTCGAAGCGCGGCTCGTCGGCGCGGCCGATGCGGAACGCGTCGATCTGCTTGCTGCGGATGGTCACGTCCTGCGGGGGAACGTCCATGAGGGCGCGGGCGGGAGCCGGCGCCATCAGTATCATGGCTGCGAGCAGGGACACCGCCAGCGCGAGGCCGCGCCGTGCGGAAGGCCGAAGTCCCGGCAGGCGGGGCATGGTGTCAGCGGGCCGTGCGGCGCCGTCCGCGGCCACCGCGCGACGATGCCTGCGTCTGTTCGTCGAAGAGATCGGCGAGCTGGTCCGTCATTGCGCCGGCCAGTTCCTCCGCATCGACGATCGTGACGGCACGGCGGTAGTAGCGCGTGACGTCGTGGCCGATGCCGATGGCGATGAGCTCCACCGGCGAGCGGGTCTCGATTTCCTCGATGATGTAGCGCAGGTGACGCTCGAGATAGTTGCCCGGGTTCACCGACAGCGTGCAGTCGTCGACGGGAGCGCCGTCGGAGATCATCATCAGGATCTTGCGCGCCTCGGGCCGGCCGAGCAGACGCTTGTGCGCCCAGTCGAGCGCCTCGCCGTCGATGTTTTCCTTCAGCAGGCCCTCGCGCATCATCAGTCCGAGATTGCGGCGGGCGCGGCGCCAGGGCGCATCGGCGGACTTGTAGATGATGTGGCGCAGGTCGTTGAGGCGGCCGGGCTGCGCCGGCTTGCCTGCGGCAAGCCACGCCTCGCGCGACTGCCCGCCCTTCCAGGCGCGGGTGGTGAAGCCGAGAATCTCGACCTTCACGCCGCAGCGCTCCAGCGTGCGGGCAAGGATGTCGGCACAGGTCGCGGCGACGGTGATCGGCCGGCCGCGCATGGAGCCGGAATTGTCCAGCAGCAGCGTGACGACCGTATCGCGGAAATTGGTGTCGCTCTCCTGCTTGAAGGCGAGCGGCTGCATCGGGTCGGTGACGACGCGGGTGAGGCGGGCCGTGTCCAGCATGCCTTCCTCCAGGTCGAACGACCAGGAGCGGTTCTGCTGGGCCAGCAGCTTGCGCTGCAGCCGGTTGGCCAGCCGGGCGACGGCGCCCTGCAGGTTGACCAGCTGCTTGTCGAGATGGCTGCGCAGACGGTCGAGCTCGGCTGTGTCGCAGAGCTCCTCTGCCGGCACCGTCTCGTCGAAGCGGCTGGTGAAGAACTTGTAGTCCGAGGTCGGCGGCAGGTTGGAGAACGGCAGCTCGCGGCGCCGGCTTTCGCCCGGCTCCTCGGCCTGGTCCGCCTGATCGTCCTGGGTGAGCTCCTGCAGATCGCCGTCGAGGCCTTCGGTCTCGCCCGCCTCGGTCTCCTCGCCGGAGAGCTCCATCTCCTGCGGCGCGCCCTCGTCCTCGCCGCTTTCCTCCTCGCCGTCGGCGGAGGTCTCGCCGCGTTCGTTGCGGCCTTCGGCGTCCTCGCTCTCGCCGTTCTCGTCCTCGCTCTCCTGGCCGATGTCCTCGTCCATCTCGAGAGAGGTCAGCACCTTGCGCAGGCGCTTGGCGAAATCCTGCTGGTCTCGATCCGGTCGGCGAGCAGGTCGAGCGCGTCGCCGGCCTTCTCCTCGATCCAGCCGCGCCACTGGGCGATCATCGGTTCGGCGCTCCTGGGCGCCGGCCGGCCGGTCAGGCGCTCGCGCACCATGTAGGCGATCGCCTCTTCCAGCGGCGCGTCCTCGCGGCTGGCGACGTCCGCATAGGCCGCCTTGCGGCTGCGCTCTTCCAGCATGGCGGAGAGATTGTCGGAGACGCCCGGCATGCGGTTGGCGCCCACCGCCTCGCACCGCGCCTGCTCGACCGCGTCGAAGATGGCGCGGGCCGTCTCGCCCTGCGGCACCAGCTTGCGGTGCAGGCCGGGATCATGGCAGGCGAGCTTGAGCGCCATGGCGTCGCCGAGACCGCGCGTGACGGCGATCTCGTCGGCGGTGAGGCGGCGCGAGGGCTCCGGCAGGCGGGCCGTGTGGCCCGACAGCGACGGCTTGTCGGAGGAGAACAGCACCTCGAGCTCGGCATCGGCAGCGATGGCGCGCATCGTGTCGCCGATCGCCCGCTTCAGCGGCTCGCTCGAGGGCTTGCTCTTCTCGGAAGGCGGATTGCGCATGGGACTGCCGGTCAGCTCATCACCACGTTGGCGGCGGACTCGGGCAGCTCCTCGCCGAAGCAGCGCTGGTAGAACTCGGCCACAAGCGTGCGCTCCATCTCGTCGCACTTGTTGAGGAAGGTGACGCGGAAGGCGAAGCCGAGATCCTTGAAGATGTCGGTGTTCTCGGCCCAGGTGATCACCGTACGCGGGCTCATCACCGTCGACAGGTCGCCGTTGATGAAGGCATTGCGGGTCATGTCGGCAAGGCGGACCATGCGCGACACCGTCTTGCGGCCTTCCTCGTTCTGGTAGTGCTTGGACTTCGCCAGGACGATCTCGACCTCGTTGTCGTGCGGCAGGTAGTTCAGCGTGGTGACGATCGACCAGCGGTCCATCTGGCCCTGGTTGATCTGCTGCGTGCCGTGGTAGAGGCCCGAGGTGTCGCCGAGGCCGACCGTGTTGGTGGTGGCGAACAGGCGGAACGCCGGATGCGGGCGAATCACCCGGTTCTGGTCGAGCAGGGTCAGGCGGCCGGAGACCTCCAGCACGCGCTGGATCACGAACATCACGTCCGGACGGCCGGCGTCGTACTCGTCGAAGACCAGAGCGATGTTGTTCTGCAGCGCCCAGGGCAGGATGCCGTCCCGGAACTCGGTGATCTGGCGACCGTCCTTGATGACGATGGCGTCCTTGCCGACCAGATCGATACGCGAGATGTGGCTGTCGAGGTTGACGCGCACGCAGGGCCAGTTCAGCCGCGCCGCGACCTGCTCGATATGGGTCGACTTGCCGGTGCCGTGATAGCCGGTGACCATGACGCGGCGGTTGTGGGCGAAGCCGGCGAGGATCGCCAGGGTGGTCTGCCGGTCGAAGAGGTAGTCGGGATCGAGATCGGGCGTATGCGAGGTCGGCTCCTTGTAGGCGGGAACCGTCAGGTCGCTGTCGATGCCGAAGGTCTCGCGCACGGACACGGTGGTATCCGGCAGGTTTTCGACGGGCAGGGTCTTGTCAGTCATCTTTCCTCCGCTGGCCCGCCGGCGCGGGATCCGCGATGTCGCACTGCACCGTGATGCCGCCACGGCGCGAAATTCGAACCAGACCCTATTGCCAGAGCCCCGTTCGGCCAGTGTGAAAACGCCTCGTCGCTGGCGGCGCTGGCGCGAATTGCGCCGGGAAAGGGATCTCCCTGCGACGGGAGACCGCAGGCCGGCGGTGGCCGGATGCGGTCGTCAAAACCGGGAGGTCTACGATTTCATAGCCTATCCGGACCAACTGGCAAGCCTGCTTAAGGACAAGGCAGCCAAGCAGCTTCAGCAGAAGCCGGCCTTTTTCAGCAACGAATAGGCGTTGATGATCTCGCGCAAGCGGTCTTCCAGCGACCTGTCGCCGCCATTCGCATCCGGGTGCAGCCGCTTCACCAGCTCCTTGTAGCGGGCCTTGATCTCGGCGTCGCGGGCATGGTGCGGCAGGCCGAGCGTGTCGAAGGCGCGCGCTTCCAGCTGCTTCAGCTTGGGCGCGCGGGCGCCGCTTCCCGCCGTGCGTCCGCCAGGGCCGGTGCGCCGGCGGGCTTCGGCGCGGGCCTTGGCCGCCTGGCGCGGGTCGACGTCGGACCAGGCATGGGCGCCGTCGCCCGCGGCCTTTGCATTGACGCCCATCTTCCACGTGGGGCGGTGGCCGGTCAGGGCGTCGCGCTGATAGGCGCGCGTCTCGTTGTCGTCCATCCGGCGAAATAGTTGTAGGACTTGTTGTACTCCCGCACATGGGCGAGGCAGAAATGATGGTACTGGCCGTCGGCATGACGCCCCTTCGGCGCCCGGTGGTGCCGGGCTCGTCGCAGCCTTCCCAATCGCAGGCCCGCTCGCACACGAACTCCTCCTCCGAAGCGCGGCTGCGCTTCGGGCTGATGCGGATGCGGTCGAAGATGTCCGAAGCCACCGGTCCTGGTCCAGTTTCCGTGATCTGCGGGCGGGAATGCGCGGCTCTTGCCGCGGCGATCCGCATAAATAGGGGGAGGGGCCGCCTTCGGCAAGGTCTTGACGGCGGCGAAAAGTCTGTCACATGGAAGGCATGAGCATCCGGGACCTGATCGAACAGCGCCTGCGAGAGGCCTTTGCCCCGCAGAGCCTCGAAGTGATCGACGAATCCGAGCGGCACCGCGGACATGGCGGCTGGCGCGAGGGCGGCGAAACCCACTTCCGAATCCGCATGGTGGCGGACACGCTTGCGGGCCAAAGCCGCGTGGCGCGCCACAGGGCCGTCAACGATTGCCTGAAGCCCGCGTTCGACGCCGGTCTTCATGCGCTGGCAATCGAGGTGCGCACGCCCGACGAGCGCGACCCGCGCGGCGGCGGGCCGGCCTCTCTTTCCTGAATTCGCTTCCGCTTCGCCCGGTCAGCCGGGCTGCACCGTGGGGGCAGGGGCCTGCGCGGTCGCAGCTGCCTGACCGGCGAACACGGCCTTGACCGATCCGGCCACCTCTTTCGAGAGTGGCGTGATCTTCAGGCGCGTCACGCGGTTCTTCTCGCGCTTCAGCACCGTGAACCGGTAGCCGTGGAAGGTGAAGGCCTGCCGCTCTTCGGGGATCATGCGTGCCTCGTGGATCACCAGGCCGGCAATGGTGGTCGCCTCGTCGTCCGGCAGACGCCAGTCGACGGCGCGGTTGAGATCGCGGATCGGTACGCCGCCGTCGACGATGATCGAGCCGTCGGGCTGGGGGCGGACGCCCGCCAGTTCCACGTCGTGCTCGTCGGAAATCTCGCCGACGATCTCCTCCAGGATGTCTTCCAGCGTCACCAGGCCCATCACCTCGCCATACTCGTCGATGACGAGGGCGAAATGTGCCTTGCGCTTGAGGAAGGCGTTGAGCTGGTCCTGCAGGCTCGTCGTATCCGGCACGAACCAGGGCGGGGAGACGATCTGCTCAATGTCTATGCTCGAGGCGTCGCCGCCGGCCGCGGCGAGCGCACGCAGCAGGTCCTTGGCATGCAGGACGCCGATATAGTTGTCGGTCTGCCCGCGCCACAGCGCAGTCGGGTGTGGGGGCTCGCCAGCGCGTCCTGGATCAGCCTGTCGACCGGCTCGTCCGCGTTCAGCGTGTTCATCTTGGTGCGGTGGACCATCACGTCCGACACTTCCAGATCGGCAAGATCGAGCAGGCCGCCGATGCGGTCGCGCTCCGCCTTGACGAGGCCGCCTCCAGATGCTGCAGGTCGACGGTGCCGCGCAGCTCCTCGTGCGCCGAGAGCACGTTGCGGTTCTCCGACACATCGACGCCGAACAAGCGGAGCAGGGCGCGCACGATCATCTCGACGGCGCTGACGACCGGCCCGAAGACGATCACGACGACGCGGACCACCGGCGAGACGGCGATGGCGAAGCCGTCCGGATTGGAAATCGCCCAGGTCTTCGGCAGCACTTCGGAGAAGATCAGCACCAGGGCGGTCATTACCAGCGTGGCGTAGACGACGCCGGCATCGCCGAACAGGCTCAGCAGCACGTTGGTGGCAAGCGCCGAGGCGAGAATGTTGACCAGGTTGTTGCCGAGCAGGAGCGCGCCGATCAGGCGTTCGCGGACCATGATCAGGCGGCTGACGACGGTGGCGCGCCGGTCGCCGGTCTTTTCGAGCTGCAGCATGCGCGCCCGCGACGCGGCGGTCAGCGCGGTCTCGGAGCCCGAAAAGAAACCGGACATGACCAGCAGGACAATGATTGCGAGGATGGAAAGCCAGAGGCTTGCGTCGCTCATTCTGTTGTCGTCTCGCTCGTGTTGGCGTCGGGTTCGCGGCCGAAAGGGCCGCGGCGATCAGGACCGGCTCGCCAGTTCATCCGTCAGGAAGTCGCGCAGCGCTGCGGGATCGACACCGCGCTCGATGAAGGCGTCGCCGATGCCGCGAACCAGAATGAAGGTCAGAGCCCCGCGGCTCACCTTCTTGTCCTGCGCCATGATGTCGAGGAAGCTCTCGGCCGGCGGCATCTGTCCCGGGATGTCGCTGATATGGGTGGGCAGGCCGACGCTGGCAAGATGCGCGGCCACGCGATCGCGGTCCTGCGGCGGGCACAGGCCGAGGCGAACCGAGAAGTCGAAGGCAAGGCGCATGCCGATGGCGACGCCCTCGCCATGAACGAGGCGCGTGCCGTCATAGGCGACGATGGCCTCCAGCGCATGGCCGAAAGTGTGGCCGAGATTGAGCAGCGCCCGGGCGCCCGTCTCGAACTCGTCTTCCGCGACGATGGCCGCCTTGGCGCGGCAGGAGATGGCGATGGCTTCCTCGCGCTCCGCCCCGCCGGCGAAGACGGCGGCGTGGTTTTTCCTCCAGCCAGGCGAAAAAGCTCGCATCGCCGAGCAGACCGTATTTGACGGTTTCGGCGTAGCCGGCGCGGAACTCGCGCAGCGGCAGCGTGTCCAGCGTCGCCGTGTCGGCCAGCACCAGTGCGGGCTGGTGGAAGGCGCCGATCAGGTTCTTGCCGTGGCGCACGTTGATACCGGTCTTGCCGCCGACGGAGGAATCCACCTGGGAGAGCAGTGTCGTCGGCATCTGGACGAAGGGCATGCCGCGCCGGACGCTGGCCGCGACGAAGCCGGCAAGATCGCCGACCACTCCGCCGCCGAGCGCGACGATGGCGTCGTTGCGCTCCAGCCGGGCTTCCAGCACCCGGTCGCAGACCGTCTCGTAGACGCTGAAGCGCTTGCTCGCCTCGCCGGGCGGCAGCAGGATGGTGGCAAAGCCGACCCCGGCGGCCTCGAGCGAGGCCTGCAGGCGTTCCAGGTGATGCGTGGCGACCGTCTCGTCGCTGACAATGGCCACGCGGGACCGTGGCAGCCGCTCCGCAATGCGCGCGCCGGCGTCTTCCACCAACCCGCGGCCGATCAGGATGTCGTAGGAGCGTTCGCCGAGAGCGACCGGAACGCGCAACGGGCCCTCAGTCTCGGTCTCTCGGCCGTCGCGGTCTGGTGTGTCATGGGCGTGATGCTCCTTCAGCCTGGTCGCTCAAGGCGGGAGCGAACCCGAAATGCGCTTCGAGCGCGGCAATGATGTCGGCGACCACGGCCTCGTGCGGCACGTCGCGCGACTGGATGGTGAGTTCGGCTTCCGCATAGACCGGCTCGCGCTCCGCCAGCAGGCGGCGCATCACCGCCTCCGGATCCGGATCATTGAGCAGCGGCCGGTTCGGCTTGCGGCGCACCCGGTTCATCACCAGCGCGAAATCGGCCTTCAGCCAGATCGACAAACCCATCTCGCGCACCGCCGCGCGGGTCTCGGCGTTCATGTAGGCGCCGCCGCCGGTCGCCAGGATCTGCGGCCCGTTCTTCAGAAGGCGGGCGATGACCCGCTGCTCGCCGGCGCGGAAATAGGCTTCGCCATGCTGGGCGAAGATCTCCGGGATCGTCAGGTTCGCGGCCGCCTCGATCTCCGTGTCCGCATCGACGAACGGCAGCGAGAGGGTCTGGGCGAGACGGCGGCCGACGCTCGACTTGCCGCAGCCCATGATCCCGACCAGCACGATGGAGCGCGTGCCAAGTCCGGTCACGAGGCGGGCGGCGCGCTCTTTTCCTCGACGAGATTCGGCAGGACGGACATGTGATGGCACTCTCCCCTTGTGACCCATCGCTTTGCCCTTGTCCTGCCTGCCTAGTCAAGTCCGCTTGCGGGGCCTCGTACCATCGGGCACTTGCATCGCGGACGGGGACTGGCCGATAAGGGACCCATCCGCTGGCCGTTCCACAGTCCGATACGACGCCGATGCCCACGATCTTCCGACTGCTGTTCGTCCTTCTGGTGCTGACCGGCGCGGTCGCCGGCACGGTCTTCGCGCTGGGCACATTCATCGAGCCGGAACCGCACGAGATCACGGTGCGCCTGCCGATGGACGGCTTCGGCCGCTAGGTCGACGGGAGGATGGCATGGCCAGCGACGCGCTGCTGATCGAGAGCTTCCTGGAGATGCTGTCGGCCGAACGCGGCGCCGCCGACAACACGCTGGAAAGCTACCGCCGCGATCTCGACGACTTCGCCGGCTTCCTGGCCGCCCGCAAGGCTGCGGCGTCGACTGCGTCGCGCGAGGACGTCGCCGCCTATCTCTCCGACCTCACCCGGCGCGGCTATGCGGCGAGCTCGCAGGCCCGGCGCCTGTCCGCCCTGCGCCAGTTCTACCGGCATCTGTTTGCTGACGGGCTGCGGGCTGACGACCCGACGCGGACGATCTCTACCCCCAAGCGGCGGGCCGCCCTTCCGAAGGTGCTCGGCGAGGAGGAGGTCGACCGGTTGCTTGCCGCTGCGCGTGCGGCGAGCGAGGTCGAGGGCCTGTCTGCGGCGGCGCGACTCAGGGCGCTGCGCATGCATGCCTTGCTGGAAGTGCTGTATGCGACGGGCCTGCGCGTCTCCGAACTGGTGTCCTTGCCGCTGTCGGCAGCCCTGCGCGACGAGCGGCTGATCGCAGTCACGGGCAAGGGCAACAAGGAGCGGCTGGTGCCGCTCGGCCCGGCGGCGCGCGAGGCGATGCGCGCCTATGTGGCGTGCCGGCGGGCGGAGGGCGTCTATCCGGCCAGCCGCTGGCTGTTTCCCTCGCATGGAGAGAGCGGACATTTCACCCGCCAAGCTTTCGCCCGCGATCTCAAGGACCTTGCGGTGTCGGCTGGGCTCGATCCCTCAGCGCTCTCGCCGCATGTGCTGCGGCACGCCTTCGCCTCGCACCTGCTGCAGAACGGCGCGGATCTGCGCGTCGTGCAGCAGCTGCTCGGCCATGCCGACATCTCGACGACGCAGATCTACACCCACGTGCTCGACGAGCGGCTGGCGGCCCTTGTCGAAGGTCACCACCCGTTGTCGCGGCGCGACTGACGTCTCAGCGCGGCATCAGCACCCACATGTCGAAGTCGAGAATGACGCTCGGGTCATAGGCCCCGTCCGGGCCGGCAAGGGGGAAGTCGTGACAGGGGCGGTCCTTCGTCGCGATCATCCGCAGGCGCAGGGCGCCGACATCATGCCGGCCGGAAATCTCGGCCTTCTCCACCACCTGCGACCAGGCGAACACGGTCTCTCCGGCAAACAGCGGCGCGACATGGCGCCCGGCATTGATGCCGGCGATGTGGAAGGCATTGCCCAGCCCGTTGAAGGACAGCGCGCGTGCCAGCGAGATCACGTGGCCGCCATAGACCAGTCGCCGGCCGAAGCGGCCCTGCCCTTCCGTGAACTGGTTGAAATGGACCCGGGCGGTGTTCTGGTAGAGGCGTGTGGCGATCTGGTGCTCGGCCTCCTCGACAGTCATCCCGTCGACATGGTCGATGCGCTCGCCGACCTCGTAGTCGTCGAAGCGATGCGGGGAGCCGGCAAGCTCGTTGTCCCAGGCTTCGGCGTCGATCAGCGGGCAGGCATCGCCAAGAGCGTCCGGCGCGATCGCCTCGGGCAATTCCGGCACCACAGTCTCCGGCGCCGGGCTGGCGGAGTCGCGCTTGTTGACCATCACCCAGCGGACATAGTCCAGCACCTCGGTGCCGTCCTGATTGTAGCCGGTGGAGCGGACATAGACGACGCCGGTGCGCCCGTTCGAGTTCTCCTTGAGGCCGATCACCTCGGAGACCGCGGAGAGCGTGTCGCCGGCATAGACGGGGGCGAGGAACCGGCCGCCGGCATAGCCGAGATTGGCGACCGCGTTGAGCGAGATGTCCGGGACGGTCTTGCCGAAGACGATGTGGAAGACCAGCAGGTCGTCGACCGGCGCTTCGGGATAGCGGATGCGCTCGGCGAAATCGTCGGAGGACTGCACCGCGAACCGAGAGCCGTAAAGAGCGTTGTAAAGGGAGATGTCGCCCCGGGTCACGGTGCGCGGCGTAGCGTGGCGCAGGACCTGGCCGATGCGGAAATCCTCGAAACAGTTGCCCGGGCTGGTCTTGGTGTTGCTCATGCCTTGTCCTCCCTATCCGCCTTTCGCGGTGCAATAAGACAGGCTGGACGGAGGCTGCGCAAGCATGACCTTGGGCGCGTGCGAGGCTCACGATCAGGTTGCCGGGGCGGCCGCAAGGGCTTAACAAGGCTGACGCTCCCGGAAGCCATGTTTCCGGCGCCGCAAAGCAGAGGGACCAGATCATGGCAGACGAGCAGCAGGAGCCGGGCGCCGGCAGGCCGGAAATCCTTCCCAATTTCCCGCGGGAGTTGCTGGCTGGATATCGCAGCTACCGTGAACATTCGCACAGGCCGCACCGTACCGATTACGAGCGCCTGGCGATCTACGGGCAGCAGCCCGAGGTGATGGTGATTTCGTGCTGCGACAGCCGCGTTACGCCGGAGGGCATCTTCGCCGCCGGACCGGGCGAGCTTTTCGTGGTGCGCAACGTCGCCAATCTCGTCCCGCCCTATGCGCCGGACAACGACTACCACTCGACCAGCGCGGCGCTCGAGTTCGCCGTCCAGGCCCTCAAGGTCCGGCATATCGTCGTGCTAGGCCACGGCCAGTGCGGCGGCGTCAAGGCGTTCCTGAACCAGGATGCGGTGCCGCTGTCGCCGGGCGACTTCATCGGCAAGTGGATGACGCTGCTTGAGCCGGCGGCCGAGTTCCAGTGCCTGAAACTGGAGCGCGACGAGGATCCGCAGCTGGCGATGGAATATGCCGGCATTCGCCAGTCGCTGGTGAACCTGCGCAGCTTCCCTTGCGTGCAGATCCTGGAAGAGCGGGGGCGCCTTGCCCTGCACGGCGCCTGGTTCGACATCGGCTCGGGCGAATTGCGGGTGCTGGACCCGGCAAGCGAGCGCTTCGTCGCGGCACCGACCATCTTTGCCTCCGGATTCGCGTCCGGAGGCTGAGGTGGCCTTACTTCACGCCTTCCAGGTTGAGGCTGACGAGACGGCCGGTGTCCTTGGCCATATGCGGCAGATAGGCCTGCGAATAGTCGTCGAGGCCGCTGTGCTCGGTCGTGCGCCAGTCCCAGAGGCGGGTGGAGGAGAAGCCGACCTCGATCAGCGCCGCCGACAGGGTTTCCTCGTCGAAGACCATCTTGTGATAGTCGTACTGGTCGCGCTGGCCGCCGACCAGAAGGCCGAGAACCTGCGGCAGGGCGAAGTCGTTCGACGTGTCGAGATAGAGCTCGGCGGCCGCCCGGAAGTCCGGCACGGCGATCCGCAACACGCCGCCGGGAGCCAGCACGCGGCACCACTCGGCGAGCACGTTGCGGTACTCCTTGCGGCCGAAATGCTCCAGCACGTGGCAGGCATAGATCAGCTCGACGGTGCCGTCGGCGATGAAGGACAGGTCCTCGACGGGTCCGATGCGGTCGACATGCGGATAATCCAGCGCATCGACGTGGTAGAAGCCGGGAATGTGCTTCACGCCGCAGCCGAGGTGGAGTTTCTCGATTTTCATTGGGTGCTGCCCGTTCTGCCGTCGGCGCCGAGAGCGGCGCGGTTGTCCAAATACCAGCGGATCGTCTGCCGGATGCCGTCTTCGAGCGCCACGCGGGGGCGCCAGCCGAGCGCGTGCAGCCGTTCGGAGTCCATGAGCTTGCGCGGGGTGCCGTCCGGCTTGGTTGCGTCGAAGCGCAGCTCGCCGGCGAAACCCGCCTCGCGGGCGATCAGCGTGGCGAGATCGCGGATCGAGACTTCCTGGCCGGAGCCCACGTTGATCGGCTCGTCGCCGTCATAAGTCTCGAGCAGGAAGACGATCGCATCGGCGAGGTCGTCGACATGCATGAACTCGCGCAGCGGTGTGCCGCTGCCCCAGATCTCCACCGCCTCGGCGCCAGTCTCGCGCGCCTCGACGAACTTGCGGATCAGGGCCGGCAAGACATGGCTGGTTGCGAGATCGAAATTGTCGTTCGGGCCGTAGAGGTTGGTTGGCATCGCCGAGACGTAGGATAGCCCGTGCTGGCGGCGATAGGCCTGGCACAGATAGACGCCGGCGATCTTCGCGATCGCGTACCACTGGTTGGTCGGCTCCAGCGCGCCCGTCATCAGCGCATCCTCGCGGATCGGCTGATCTGCGAACTTCGGATAGATGCAGGACGAGCCGAGGAAGACGAGGCGGCGGACGCCGTGATCGGCAGCGGCCGCGATCACGTTGGTCTGGATCTGCAGGTTGTCCTGCAGGAAGTCGACCGGCTGGCGGTCGTTGGCGAGAATGCCGCCGACACGCGCGGCCGCCAGGATCACCGCATCCGGCCGTTCGCTGGCGAAGAACTCTGCAACGGCGCGCTGGTCGGTCAGGTCCAGTTCCGCCCGGGTGCGGGTGATGATCTCGGCCTTTTCCCGCGCAAGGCGGCGACAGATCGCCGAGCCGACCATGCCGCGATGGCCGGCGACGAAGATCCGGCGCGCCGGGCCGGTGCTGCTCTCAGCGGTCATCGTCAGTCCTCGCGACCATAGGCGCGGCGGGCATGGCGTTCGACACGCAGCAGCTCGAGATCCGCATCGACCATCTCGTCGACCAGTTCGGTGAAACCGGTCGTGTGGGTCCAGCCGAGCCGTTCGCGCGCCTTGGTCGGGTCGCCGAGCAGGAGGTCGACCTCGGTCGGCCGGAAATAGGCGGGGTCGATGGCGACAAGCGTCTCGCCGCTCGCCCGGTCGCGGCCGATCTCTTCCTCGTCCTTGCCGGACCAGACGATCTCTCGGCCGACGCGCGCGAAGGCACGCTCGACGAACTCGCGGACCGTGTGGGTCTCGCCGGTCGCCAGCACGTAGTCGTCCGGCTCCGGCTGCTGCAGGATGCGCCACATGCCTTCGGCATAGTCGCGGGCATGGCCCCAGTCGCGGCGGGCGTCGAGATTGCCGAGATAGAGCTGCTTCTGCAAGCCGAGCTCGATGGCCGCGACCGCGCGGGTGATCTTGCGGGTGACGAAGGTCTCGCCGCGCAGCGGGCTTTCGTGATTGAACAGGATGCCGTTGCTGGCGTGGATGCCGTAGGCCTCGCGGTAGTTCACTGCGATCCAGTAGCCATAGAGCTTGGCGACGGCATAGGGAGAGCGCGGATAGAACGGCGTCGTTTCGCTCTGTGGCGTCTCGCGAACCTTGCCGTAAAGCTCGGAGGTGGAGGCCTGGTAGAAGCGGCAGGACTTCTCCATGCCGAGGATGCGCAGGGCCTCCAGCAGGCGCAACACGCCGGTCGCGTCGGCATTCGCCGTGTATTCCGGGGTCTCGAAGCTGACCATCACATGGCTCTGGGCGGCGAGATTGTAGATCTCGACCGGCTGGATCTCGGAAACGAGGCGGATCAGCGAGGAGCTGTCGGTAAGGTCGCCGTAGTGAAGGAAGAAACGTCCGCCTTCCTCGTGCCGGTCGTGGATCAGGGGATCGATCCGGCCGGTGTTGAACGAGGAGGAGCGGCGCTTCAGACCATGCACCTCGTAGCCCTTGTCGAGCAGGATGCGGGCGAGATAGGCGCCGTCCTGGCCGGTCACGCCGGTGATGAGCGCGCGGGGTGCGGTCATGTGAAGTCCCTGTGCGGATGCCTGAAGAACGGGCTTGTCGGTCGTTCCTCCTACTGCACGCGAGGGACAAGGGCAACCGCCGCCGACTTCCCTTGCGGGATGTGCGGCGGCGGAAGGGCCCTGGCGATGAGCGCTATGGCGCGACGCGGCTGCGTCAGCCGCAATAGGCGAGCTTGTCCGGCTGGACCTTCAGAAGCGCGTCGCGCAGCTTGTCGAGCGCGCGGCTTTCGATCTGGCGAACGCGTTCCTTGGAGATGCCGAGCTTCTGGCCGAGCGCCTCGAGCGTCTCGCCTTCTTCGCTGAGCCGGCGCTCGCGGACGATGCGCAGCTCGCGTTCGCTCAAGACCCCGAGTGCGGTCTCCAGCCAGCGGGTGCGCCGTTCGGTGTCGATGACGCCGCCGACGGTCTCCTCCGGCAAGGGGTCTTCGCTAACCAGAAAATCCTGCCGGTCGGCGCCGGATCCGTCAGCCTCGAGCACCGGTGCATTGAGCGAGGTGTCGGGGCCCGACAGCCGGGCACTCATGGTCGCCACATCCTGCACCTTGACGCCCATGGTCTCGGCGATCTTCTCCACCAGCTCGTCCTCGCTGATGCGCGTCGTGCCGCTGGAGAGTTTCGCCCGCAGGCGGCGGAGGTTGAAAAAGAGGGCCTTCTGCGTCGACGAGGTGCCACCGCGGACGATGGACCAGTTGCGCAGGATGTAGTCCTGGATCGAAGCGCGGATCCACCAGGTGGCGTAGGTGGAGAAGCGGACCTCGCGTTCCGGCTCGAACCGGGAGGCGGCTTCCAGCAGGCCGATATGACCTTCCTGGATGAGATCGCTCATCGACAGTCCGAAGTTTCGGTATTTCGCCGCCACTGCGATGACGAGGCGCATATGCGCCAGGCTGAGGCGGTCGAGCGCAGCCTGATCGCCCTGATCGCGCCAGGCGATGGCAAGCTGCTGTTCTTCTTCACGGCTGAGATAGGGCGCGTTCATCGCGGCCCTGACAATCTGACGCCGGTTGCCCGAAAGATAACTCACGGTGTGTCCCTCCGCGTCCCGCCTCCAGTCCGGAGGCCGGGCCCCAAATGGCGATGCGGCCGCCACGTCGGTGCCCTGGTCTGCTATCGTCATATGATACGCTGCCACACCGATTTCGGTTCATCCTGCCGGCATCAGCGAGTGAAGCAGCGTGGGTTGGTCCAAGCATGACTCCTGCATACGATCAGGACCAATAGAAGTTCCTCGAGATCGCGATAAGTTTACCTGATTGGCGATCCGCGTTATGGCGGTAGACTGCGCAAGACTGCGCAAGACTGCGGGCCAAAAGAAAACGCCCGGCGCTGGGGAGCGCCGGGCGTCGAAGCATCGAACGGGTCCGTTGTCGCCATCAGGCGGCTTCGGTCTGTTCCCCGTCTTCGTCCTCGGTCGCAGCGGCGGCGGCCTTGCGGCTGGCCGACTTTGCGAGGTTCTGTTCGATCTGGCGGATCGCCTCGGTGTCCGAGCACTTGTTCACCGCAGCGATCTCACGTGACATGCGGTCGAGAGCGGCCTCGTAGAGCTGACGCTCGGAGTAGGACTGCTCGGGCTGGCTCTCGGACCGGTAGAGGTCGCGAACCACCTCGGCAATGGCGATCAGATCGCCGGAATTGATCTTCGCCTCGTATTCCTGGGCGCGGCGGCTCCACATGGTGCGCTTGACGCGCGGCCGGCCACGCACGGTCTCCAACGCCTTCTTCACGGCAGGAGCATCGGCCAGCTTGCGCATGCCAACGGATGCGATCTTCGCGACCGGGACGCGCAGCGTCATCTTGTCCTGCTCGAAATGATCACCAGAAGTTCAAGCGCATATCCCGCGACATTCTGTTCCTCGATCGCGGTGATCTGTCCGACGCCATGGGCGGGATAGACAATGAACTCACCAGTCTTGAAACCCTGTCTCTGCGCGGTCTTCTTCATCGTTGTTGCCATACGCCTATGCTACTCCTGCGCAGTTGCGGCCAGAAGCCGGGGGCGGCGCGTGAAACGTCGCCCGTCCATGGAGAAAACGCACGTCCACCGGGCTTGTGGCTCGCCACAACCCGCCGGAGTTCGTTATTCGATGATCAGCCGACCGAACTCTGGTCCCGGATCAGTTCTAGGAGGGATGCCGCCCCCCTTCGCATGCGGCGAAGGGTTCGCAACCATAAGAAACCTCCGAGTGGGAGGGGGAGACCACTGGTTCGACTACTGAGGAAAAGACTATATCACAAAACTTGTGGATTTCAAAACGCGACCCGGCAGCCGGAAGATTCCGGCGCCGTCGTCGTCCGCAGTTGCTGGGCGCAGGCGTGCCTGGCCGGGCATTGGTCCATGTCAAGGGACACGGTATGCCCTTTGCGTCTCAGTCGCCCGAGCCCGGCTCCGGCGAGAAATAGGCCTCGAGCTTGTTCGGCTTGCCGTCGAACTCCTCGGCCTCGGGAAGCGCGTCCTTCTTGACCGTCAGGTTCGGCCACTTGGACGCGTATTCCGTGTTCAGCTCCAGCCACTTTTCGAGGCCCGGCTCGGTATCCGGCTTGATCGCATCCGCCGGGCATTCCGGCTCGCAGACACCGCAATCGATGCACTCGTCCGGGTGAATGACGAGCATGTTCTCGCCTTCATAGAAGCAGTCGACCGGACAGACTTCGACACAGTCGGTGTACTTGCACTTGATGCAGTTGTCCGTGACGATATAGGTCATCGCAATCCTCTCGCGGCGCCATTCCTGCCGCCGACCGGCGGGCAATGCCGCTGCCGTGTCGCGGCCTTCAGATCGAGGCCCGGTCTCCGTTTCCGCGGAAGCAGTCCGATGCGGGGATCCGGCTCCGGCCCGGACGCAAGGCCGGGAGGGCACCGGCCGGTGTGCGGGCGGTTCTTGCTGCCTGCGTACCGGGTTTGGCGATGGGCTTCAAGTTCGGAATATGTTGCCGATGATAGCTCCCGGAGAAGATTTTTCTCTCTGCCGGAAGCGGTGCGCGAGCGGACCATGTGTCGCAGGACGATGCATGCAAGCGTCTGAGCCGGCTCAGGCCTTGTCCGTGAGCCGGTCGATCTGACGCCGCTGGCGCTTGGTCGGGCGACCGCTGCCGCGCTCGCGCCGGCCGGGCGCCGGACCATCGCGGCCGACCGGAGCCGCCGCGGCAGCGCCCGGCGTGCCGGTGGCCTCCTCCGCGTCGTCGCCGTCTTCGGAAAGCGGCGCGGGATCCGGTGAGGGAGCCAGATCCTCGTAGAGCAGCCGGGCTTCGGGTGCCGGCCCCGCGCCGCGTGCCGGGCGCCACCACCTTCAGCACGAGGATCCGGTTTGCCACGGCGATGGTCAGGACGTCGCCGTGTCGGATCGCCTTGGCCGGTGCCTGGGCCTTGTCGCGGTTCACCCGCACATGGCCGCCGTTCACCAGCTTCTGGGCAAGGCTGCGCGACTTCACGATCCGGGCAAACCAGAGCCACTTGTCGAGCCGCTGCGGCGTCATGTCCGCAGGCAGCGTGGCCGATCCGGTGGTCGTGGTGTCGCTCACCCTTGCCGCTATCCTCCGTCAGTCCCGAACGTCGCCGGTCAGGACCGTGGCTTCTTCTCCAGATCGGCCTTGAGGGCCGCCAGTTTCGCGAAGGGCGAATCCGGATCCATCTCGCGGGCCGGACGGTCCGGCCGGGCTCCGCGCGGACGCTGGTTGTCGGCGCGTGCGCCTTCGTTCCGACCCTTGCCTCCGCCGCCGCGCGGCTGGTCGGGGCGACCCTGCTGGCCCTGCTGGCGGTTGCCGCCCTTGCCGAAGCCGCGGCCCTTGGTCCGCTGCTTCTGGCCCTGTCCCTCGGTCGCTTCGCCGCCTGCCGCATCCTGACGCCGGCCGCCGCGCTGGGCACCCTGAGGGCGCCGATCGCGCCGGCCGGGACGCCAGATCTCGATGGTGACGGTTTCCGTCGAAGCTTCGACCGCGGACGGCGCCGTTGCCGCTTCGTCCGCCATCCCGGCGGCAGCTTCAGTTGTGGTCTCGGTGGGGGCCTCGTCGGTCTCTGCCGTGTGCGTCTCGGCCTCTGCCGGAGCCGCCGACTGCTCGTCTGCCGCAGGCGCTTCCGTCTCCGCCTCTGCCGGCGTCTCGGTTGCAGCAGCCTCCACTACAGGTGCTTCCGGCGCAGCGGCTTCCGCGGTCGGGGCGACCGGGCGGGTGACTTCACGGGTCTCGGAGCGATAGCCCAGCGACTTCAGCACGGCGGAGAAGTCCTCGCCGGCACAGCCGAGCAGGGAGGTCATCGCCACCGTTACGGTGAAGCCGCCGCCTTCCGCAACCGCGCCCTCGGGCGGGGATACTTCCGCGTCCAGCGGCTTCCACGCCAGAAGCGGGCGGATCAGGTCGGCCAGACGCTCGAGAATGTCGATGCGCACGGCGCGCGGTCCGCAGACACGGAAGCCGACGACCTTGTACAGCGCCTTGGAAATCTCGGGATCGACCGTGATCGAGGTCCGGCCCGACGCCGAAAGCTGCGGCAACTCGGACAGGCCCGGCATGTCCGGCTCGCCATGCTTGAGCGCCCAGAGCTGGGCGATCAGGCGGCTCGGGGCCGGCTTCAGCAGCGCCGGCACGAAGATGTGGTAGGCACCGAAGCGCACGCCGAGGCGGCGCAGCCCGGCGCGCATGGTCTGGTCCAGCTGGCGAACGTCCTCGGAAATCTCGAGCGCTCCAGAATGCCGAGCGCTTCGACGAGACGGAAAGCGATGCCGCGGGCAAGACCCTCGAGGCCCTCGCCAGTCTCCAGGTCGCGCAGCGGCTTCAGCACGGTGTCGATATGGGCGCGCAGCCACAGGACGAGGCGCGCCTCGACCTTGTCGCGGTCGGCGGCATCGAGGCTGTCCTCGCACAAAACGATGAGACCTGGGGTCAGCACCGTCTCGCCCGCGATCACGCGGCCGACGATCTCGCCCTGCCAGCGCAGAGCGCCATCGGAGGCAAGGGCGAAGTCCTCGTTTGCGGCGCGCGAAAGCCGGTCGGCGCGCTGGGTGAGCTCACTCGCCAGGGCCTTCTGGGCAGCCGCACGCAGGGCCTTGACGTCAGGGCCATCGGCCGAAGGGTCCGGTGCAAAGCGGAAGCCCTGCAGTTGTCCGACATGCTGTCCTTCGACAAGCACGTCCCCTGCCGATGTAATTTCCGCTTCAAGCATCGCGTTCTCTCTCAGCCGTCGCATCAATACGCTCGTCCGCCGGTCGACGAAGCGCTGGGTGAGCTGTCGTGCAATGCGTCGGACAGACGGTCTTCTACGCCGCGCGTCACGCCTTGCCAATGGGCGGGATCCGCAAGCCAGTCACCACGGTTGGCGACGAAGGTCCAGGTGCGGATATGTGCAATGCGGTTCGCCAGCGTATCGATGTCGCCGTCGACCCGGTCGGCGAAGGCGACCTGGCGGGCAAACCAGTCGTCGGGAACGACCCCGTTGCGGGTCAGATGGGCATAGAGCCCGGCGATCAGGTCGGCATGGTTCGCCGGCGCGATCTTGCGGTAATCGGGGACCTGACAGACATCCCAGAGCAGGCGAACCCGCTCCGGCGTCGCCGCGACCCGGCGGATGGTCTCGTCGCGCAGGGCGTGGTCGAAAGCGGTTTCATCGGCCGACGGCGGGGCCCGTGTCAGGCCCTGTTCGCGCGGGGGCTCGTCCAGCGTGCGGCGCAGGCTCTCGACGCTGGCGAAGTCGAGCGCGCGATTGCGCCACTGGAAAACCTTGAGCGCGTCGAAGCGGTGGCTTTCCAGCGCCTCACCAGTTCCTCGTCGAAAGGATCGACCCGTCCGGTGACGCCGAACGTGCCGTCGCGGGTGTGGCGGCCGGCGCGTCCGCCGATCTGCCCCATCTCGGCAGGCGTCAGCATGCGGTACTGGTAGCCGTCGAACTTGCGGATGCCGGCGAAGGCGATGTGATCGACGTCGAGATTGAGGCCCATGCCGATCGCGTCGGTGGCGATCAGGTGCTCCACGTCGCCGTTCTGGAACAGTTCGACCTGGGCATTGCGGGTGCGCGGGCTGAGCGAGCCGAGAACGACGGCCGCCCCGTGCTGGCGGCGAATCAGCTCGGCGATCGCATAGACCTCCGACGAGGAGAAAGCGACCACGGCCGAGCGTGCCGGCAGACGGGTGATCTTCTTCTGGCCCGAATAGGCCAGGATCGACATGCGCGGGCGGGTGACCACGTTGAGGCCCGCAGCAGGCGTTCGAGCAGCGGGCGCGCCGTCGCCGAGCCGAGAAGCAGCGTCTCCAGCGATCCGCGCATGTTGAGGATGCGGTCGGTGAAAACGTGACCGCGCTCCAGATCTCCGGCGAGCTGCACCTCATCGATGGCAACGAAATCCACGACGAGATCGAGCGGCATGGCCTCCACCGTCGACACCCAGTAGCGGGTATCGGCGGGGATGATCTTTTCTCGCCCGTGACCAGCGCGACCTTGTCGCGCCGACCCGCTCGACGATGCGGCCGTAGACCTCGCGCGCGAGCAGGCGCAGCGGCAGGCCGATGATGCCCGTTTCGCGCGCATCATCCGCTCGATTGCGAGGTGGGTCTTGCCGGTGTTGGTCGGGCCGAGGACCGCCGTCACCGTACGGGCCCGCGCCTGCGGTGGCAGCGTGGTCCAGGTGGGGGCGGAAGAGCCCCCGGCCGAAAACGGCCTCGATTGTCCGGAATGAAGCATTGCCTGCAGCTGCGCTGTGCGATCCGTGCCACGGCGAAAATCGCCGAGATCCGTTGCTGAGTAGACCGCGCGGCGGGAAGGCGCCGGGGTCCGGATAAGTGTTGCGGCGGAGCTTCAGGCGACCGCAAACCTGTGGGACAGAGAGGTAGCACAGACCGCGCGCGGCTGTCGCCTGCTGTTTTCGGATGGGCGCGAGGGCGCGCGAATCGCATCCAGCCGTCCTCCTTGGCAGGCGCCGCAGGGGCTCCGAAATGGAGGCCGACAGGGAGAAGAAGAGGGTGAACAGAACGAGTCCTGAACAAAGCCGGACCGAATCGACGACTCGCGCTGATTCAGGTTTCGTTCCCTACGAGATATTGTAGAAGAGCGCTGAGGCGGGGCGAAATCGTGAATCCGCTCAAGGATTTGCGCCGGTCGATTCGGATCCGGACGAGTTTGCGCCGATTGGCCCAGGGCTTTCGATTTCGTTAATCGGAACATTAAAATTCGAAGCTTTGGATTTACCTCTCGACGAAACCGCGAACGAAGCCTGTCGAATCGCTGACCGGTTATTGTTCCTGATATGTTCCTCATGTATGTTGTGGCTCGGCGCGAGCCATGGACTGGATGATGACGATGCCGGAGCGTGCCCTCGCAGCCTGTCCGACATGCATTAACGTTTTCGTTTCATTCGGGACGATTTGCCGGCTGCCATCTGTCGGGCCTATCGGAGCTCTTGGCCCTGCCGTCTTCCCTTGTTGCGGTGCAACAGCTAGAACGCGGTGACGCTAAGGCACGGACGGCCCTGCGGGTCGTCCATCAGGAGGAGGGCTGACTTGGCTATTCGGAAAATTCTCGTTGCCAACCGCTCGGAAATCGCGATCCGCATTTTCCGCGCGGCGAACGAGCTGGGTATGCGCACCGTCGCGGTCTATGCGGAGCAGGACAAGCTCGCGCTGCACCGTTCAAGCTGACGAGGCATATCAGATCGGCCGGGGCCGCATCTGCCCGAGCCGCTCGGTCCGATCGAGGCCTATCTGTCCATCCCGGAAATCCTGCGCGTTGCCAAGGCGGCCGGGGCCGATGCCATTCACCCCGGCTACGGTTTCCTGTCGGAAAGCCCGGAATTCGCGAAGCCTGCGCCGAAGCCGGCATCGTCTTCATCGTCCCTCGCCGGAAACCATGCGCCGGCTCGGCAACAAGGTCGCCGCCCGGAACCTTGCCATCGAGGCCGGGGTGCCGGTGATGCCGGCGACCGACCCGCTGCCCGACGACATGGGCGAGGTGCGCCGGCTTGCTGCCGAGATCGGTTATCCGGTGATGCTCAAGGCGTCCTGGGCGGCGGCGGGCGCGGCATGCGTGTCATTCGCGACGAAGAGGCGCTGCTGCGCGATGTGGCGGCGGCCAAGCGCGAGGCCAAGGCCGCCTTCGGCAAGGACGAGATCTATCTCGAGAAGCTGGTGGAGCGGGCGCGGCATGTCGAAGTCCAGATCCTTGGCGATGCGCATGGCAATCTGGTGCATCTGTTCGAGCGCGATTGCTCGATCCAGCGTCGCCACCAGAGGTCGTCGAGCGGGCGCCGGCTCCCTATCTCGATGCAGATCAGCGCGCGGAACTGAGCGAGTACGGCCTCAGGATCGGCAGGGCGGCGCATTATCGCGGGGCGGGCACCGTCGAGTTCCTGATGGATGCCGACACTGGCCGCTTCTATTTCATCGAAGTGAATCCGCGGGTGCAGGTCGAGCACACGGTGACCGAGGAGGTCACCGGCATCGACATCGTCAAGGCGCAGATACGCATCGCGGCAGGCGCGATGATCGGCGAGCCGGCCTCCGGCGTGCCGGTGCAGGAGGAGATCCGGCTGAACGGCCACGCGCTCCAGTGCCGTATCACCACCGAGGATCCGGAGCAGAACTTCATTCCCGACTACGGCCGTATCACCGCCTATCGCGGCGCCACCGGCTTCGGCATCCGCCTTGATGGCGGCACCGCCTATTCGGGAGCGGTGATCACCCGCTTCTACGATCCCTTGCTGGAAAAGGTGACGGCCTGGGCGCCGACGGCGGAAGAGGCCGCGCAGCGCATGGACCGCGCCTTGCGGGAATTCCGCATCCGCGGCGTCGCGACCAATCTGGTGTTTCTGGAGAACGTGATCGGGCACCCGGATTTCCGGGCCAACAGCTACACGACGCGCTTCATCGACGAGACGCCCGCCCTGTTCCATCAGGTCACCCGTCGGGACCGGGCCACCAAGCTGCTCACCTACATCGCCGATGTCACGGTCAATGGCCATCCGGAGACCCGCAACCGGCCGCAGCCCCTCGCGGATGCGCCGGCGCCTGCTGCGCCCGTCTACGAGGGCGAGATCCGCAAGGGCACCAAGCAGCTTCTCGACGAGCTCGGCCCGCAGGGCTTTGCCGACTGGATGAAGGCAGAGCGGCGCGCGCTGGTGACCGACACGACCATGCGCGATGCGCACCAGTCGCTGCTTGCGACCCGCATGCGCAGCTTCGACATCGTCGCGGTGGCGGACTCCTATGCGCGCGGCCTGCCGCAGCTGTTCTCGCTGGAATGCTGGGGCGGGGCCACGTTCGACGTCGCCATGCGCTTCCTCACCGAGGATCCCTGGGAGCGGCTGAGGGCCGTGCGCGAGCGCGTACCCAACATCCTGCTGCAGATGCTGCTGCGCGGTGCGAACGGCGTCGGCTACGCCAACTATCCCGACAATGTGGTCCGCGATTTCGTCGCCCGCGCCGCCGAGAACGGCATTGATCTGTTCCGCGTCTTCGACTGCCTCAACTGGGTGGAGAACATGCGCGTCTCGCTCGATGCGGTGATCGAGGCGGACAAGCTGTGCGAGGGGACGATCTGCTATACCGGCGACCTGCTGGATGCGGCCCGGCCGAAATACGACCTTGCCTATTACGTGAAGCTGGCGAAGGAGCTGGAGCGGGCCGGTTGCCACATTCTCGGCGTCAAGGACATGGCCGGCCTGATGAAGCCGGAGGCGGCACGGCGCCTGTTCTCCGCCCTGAAGCAGGAAGTCGGCCTGCCGATCCACTTCCACACCCACGATACGTCCGGCATTTCCGCCGCGACCGTGCTGGCCGCGGTGGAGGCGGGCGTCGATGCGGTGGATGCCGCGATGGACGCCTTCTCGGGACTGACGTCGCAGCCGGCGCTGGGCTCGCTTGCCGCAGCCCTGCGCGACGGGCCGCGCGACACCGGGCTCGATGCGCGGGCGATCCGCGAGATCTCCTTCTACTGGGAGGCGGCGCGGGCGCAGTACCGGGCCTTCGAAAGCGACCTCAAGGCGCCGGCCTCCGAGGTCTATCTGCACGAGATGCCGGGCGGCCAGTTCACCAACCTGAAGGAACAGGCACGCTCGCTCGGCCTGGAGACCCGGTGGCACGAGGTGGCGCAGCCTATCACGACGTCACATGATGTTCGGCGACATCGTCAAGGTGACCCCGTCGTCCAAGGTCGTCGGCGACATGGCGTTGATGATGGTGGCGCAGGGCCTGTCGGTCGCCGATGTGATGGCTCCGGAGAAGGATGTCGCCTTCCCCGACAGCGTTGTGCAGATGATGCGCGGCGATCTCGGCCAGTCGCCCGGCGGATGGCCGAAGGACATCCAGTCCAAGGTGCTGAAGGGCGAGACGCCGATCACCGTGCGTCCCGGTTCGCTGCTGGCGGCCGACGATCTTGCCGCCCGCCGCAAGGAAGCGGCGGAAAAGATCGGCGGCGAGATCTCCGACACCGATCTCGCCTCCTACCTGATGTATCCGAAGGTCTTCACCGATTTTGCCGCCGCAAGGGATCGCTACGGTCCGGTCAACGTGCTGCCGACGCCGGTCTACTTCTACGGCCTGCCGGCCGGCGAGGAGATGATGATCGATCTGGAGCCGCGGCAAGACGCTGGTCGTACGCACCCAGGCCATCGGCGAAACGGACGAGAACGGCGAGTGCAAGGTGTTCTTCGAGCTCAACGGCCAGCCGCGCATCATCAAGGTGCCGGACCGGGCGCATGGAGCGGCCGGGGCCGCAGCGCGGCGCAAGGTCGAAGACGGCAATGCCGCTCACGTCGGCGCGCCGATGCCGGGCGTCATCTCGACTGTTGCGGTGAAGGCGGGACAAAGCGTGTCGCCGGGCGACGTGCTTGTGTCCATCGAGGCGATGAAGATGGAAACGGCGCTCCACGCCGACCGCGCGGGAACGGTGGCGGAGGTGCTGGCGACGCCGGGCCAGCAGGTCGATGCGAAGGACCTGCTGGTGGTCTTCGAGGCGGAGGGCTGATGCGCCAATGGTGCTGAAGATCGCCGCTGCCGACCTGCGTCGGGTCTTCCTGTACCTGCAGGGCCTCTCCGAAGCTCCCTCGCGGCGCCTCGGGCAGGCGGAGCTGTGCGATCTGATCGACCGGCTCGGCTTCGTACAGGTGGACAGCATCAACACGGTGACGCGGGCGCATCACCAGATCCTGTTCTCCCCGCAACCAGACCTACCGGGAAACACAGCTGACCCGGCTGCTGGAGCGGGACCGGGCATTGTTCGAGAACTGGACGCACGACGCGGCGGTCATCCCTTCCAGCGCCTTTCCCTACTGGCGGCATCGGTTCGCGCGTCAGAAAGAGCGGCTGAAGGCACGCTGGACCAACTGGCAGGGGCACGACTTCCACGACGAGATCGAACGGGTTCGCGACCATGTCAGAGCCAACGGCCCCTCGCGCGGCCGGGATTTCGATGGCGATCGCGTGCGCAAGGAGCCCGGCTGGTGGAACTGGCAGCCGGGCAAGACGGCGCTGGAATATCTCTGGCGGACCGTGAGATCGCCGTCACGGCGCGGGACAATTTCGCAAAGATCTACGATCTGTCGGAGCGGGTGATTCCGCGCGAGCATTTCGAGCAGGAAGTCGCCCACGAGGACTTCGTCGACTGGGCATGCCGCGAGGCCCTGCAGCGGCTCGGCGTCGGCACGTCCGGTGAGATCGCTGCCTTCTACGACCTCGTTTCGCCGGAAGAGGCGAAAGCCTGGTGCGCGCAGGAGACCGGCAAGTCCATCTTGCCGGTGGAGATCGATTTCGGGCCCGGTCAGCCGAAGCGCGCCAGCGTCGCACGGCCGGATATCGCCACCCTGTTGACCGAGGCGCCGGAGCCGCCGGCGCGCATCCGCACCCTGAGCCCGTTCGATCCCGTGCTGCGCGACCGCAAGCGGGCCGAGCGGCTGTTCGGCTTCTTCTACCGGATCGAGGTCTTCGTGCCCGCGCCGAAGCGCACCTACGGGTACTATGTCTATCCGGTGATGGAGAAGGACCGGATGATCGGTCGGGTCGACATGATCTGCCGGCGCGCGGAAGGAGAGTTGCTCGTAACGGCGTTCTGGCCGGAGCCGGGCGTGCGGCTGGGCGAGGGGCGACTTGCTCGCCTGGAGGCGGAGTTCGAGCGCATGGCCCGCTTCACCGGCATGGAGCGGGTGGTCTTCGCCGACGGCTGGCGGCGCGAGCCCTCGGGCTGACGCGCCGCCGCTGCCGCTACAGGCCTTCGATCAGTTCTTGGTGGAGAGGATCCGCTCGATTTCGTCGGGCGGATGGCCGGTCAGCGTCTTGTCGACTTCGGCGACCACCCGGCTCGCCACTTCCTTGTGAAAGGCCTTGCGCAGGTCGCCGAGCGTCACGGGCGGTGCAACGACGACGAGCTTGGAGAAGCGACCCTTGTGCGCCTCCTTGTAGAGCGTTTCGGCGATGCGGCTGGCAAAGCGATGCTTCTCGATCATGTGCCAGTCGGTGGGCTCCATGGCACTGCGATGCGGGCCGGGACCGTCGCTGCGCCGTCCGGGCGCGTCCGTTCCCTGATCCGAGGTTTGCGGGTTTTCCTGCTCCAGGACCCGCAGGACCTCGAGGTTCGGATAATCCGCGTCGCCCTGGTTGCGGAAGAACAGTGCCTTCTCGCCATCTCCGACCAGAACCCAACTGTCGTGCTCGATGCGCAGACCGCTCATCGCAGGCCTCCTTTCGTGACGTGTTGGCCCGTCCGTACGGTGACCGCTTGTGCGCCGACCCGCGAACGGGATCCCCGCCCCAAAAGACACTTAGGTATGCAACTCGCCGGTTTGAATAGCTTTTCGGTCAGCGACTTGCCGAAAGCTCGGACACCAGGGCAGCGCAGCCCTCGTCCAGCATGCGGAAGACATGGTCGAACCCGTCGGGGCCGCCATAGTAGGGGTCCGGGACGTCACGACCGAGAAGCGGCGGAGTTGCGTGCGCGATCCGACGGGAGAGCGGGCGCGAAGCTCTGTCAGATTGTCGGCGTCCATGGCCAGGACCATGTCGAAGCGCGTGAAGTCTGCCGGCGCCACCTGCCGGGCGCGTTGGCTCGTGAGATCGATGCCGTTTCGGGCCGCGACCGCGATGGAGCGAGGGTCGGGAGACTTGCCGGTGTGCCAGGAAGCCGTGCCGGCGCTGTCGACCGAGACGGCAGCGGAAAGGCCGGCAGCCTCGATCCGGTGGCGCAAGATGCCCTCGGCCAATGGCGAACGACAGATGTTGCCGAGACAGACGAACAGGATTGCGGTCATGGGGCCTCGATGCGGGAGTGGTGCACGATGGTTGTCATGCCGGCTAAGCCGTGGTCCCCTGCAGGCGAGAACGTCGCCGGGGGGCGCCTGCCAGGATCACAGGAGATCGCCATGACCGAGAAACTTTCACCCGATGCCCGGGCCGAAGCCCTTGCCGCATTGCCGGATTGGCGCGAGGTGGACGGACGCGATGCGATCTCCCGGAGTTTCCTCTTCAAGGATTTCAACGCCGCCTTCGGGTTCATGACACGGGTTGCCCTCGTCGCCGAAAAGATGAACCACCATCCCGAGTGGTTCAACGTCTATCGGACCGTCGACGTGGTGCTTTCGACCCACGATGCGGGCGGTCTAAGCGAACTCGACATCCGGCTTGCGCGGAAGATGGATGCCTTCGCACAAGAGTGACGAAATGCGCGCCTCAGCCGCGCTCCAGCAGGAAGACGTGCACCTCGTCCGCGTCGGTTTCCCGGGCGATCAGCTTGTGTCCGGCTTCCTGACAGAAATGGGGGATGTCGATCACGGACATCGGATCGGTCGACAGCACGCGGACCCGCGCGCCGGATGCAAGGCCGGCGATGGCCTTGCGGGTCTTGAGGACCGGAAGCGGGCATTTCAGCCCCTTGAGGTCCAGCTCCAGATCGACCTTGTCCAATTCGCGCTCCCCGCCGATATGAAGGGGCGTGCCGGCACCGTGCCGGCGCGCTTCCCACCTCTTGTCCATCGAGAGCCTGCGGCCACATGGACGGAACTTCAACCCGACAGGAGAATATGCCCGTGACCAGCAGCGGCAAGCCCGACGCGATCGACATACTGGATTTCTGGTGGACGGCGGGGCCCGCGAAGTGGTTCGCGCGCGATGATGCCTTCGATGCCAAGATCCGGGAGAAGTTCGCTCCACTCGTCGAACAGGCCCGGGAGGGAGCCCTCGACGGTTGGGCGCAGTCATCGCATGGCGCACTTGCCCTGCTGCTCCTGCTCGACCAGTTCCCGCGCAACCTGTTTCGCGGCGATGCCCTGGCCTTTGCGTCCGACGAGCGGGCGCGGCGCATCGCCCGGGCGGCGGTGGAGGCCGGTTTCGACCGCGCGTTTCCCCGGGAGGCTCGCCCGTTCTTCTATCTGCCGTTCGAGCATTCCGAGGACATGTCCGACCAGGAGCGCAGCGTCGACCTGTTCCGTCGGCACGGCGATGAGCAGGCCTATCTCTATGCCCTGATCCATCTGGACGTGATCCGGCGGTTCGGTCGTTTTCCGCATCGCAATCCGGCTCTGGGCCGCGAGACGACGGCTGCAGAGGCAGCCTATCTCGACGATGGCGGGTTCAGCGCCTGATCTCGCTGCTCAAAACTTGTGCACACAATTTAGCCACATTCGCTTTGCGGGTGTGGCTATTTTTTGTGCAGTCTCGAGCTGGCTGAAACAGCCGTTCGAGGGGGCTGGAGGGGTCTCGTGCAATGTCTATCAAGTCACTGATTTAAAATATTAATTTCTGAATTTCGTCGGCGTCTGATCTGCATTTTTCGCGCCGCAACACGAGTTGGCACGCTCCTTGATACCTGAGTACCGGCGTTAAACGGATCGCCCGGTTGCCAGGCCCTGCCGACAACCTCCGGTCCGCCAAGATCCAGCCGAAACGCGCCTGCCGCAACGGGCCGGGGAAGCGAAGCAGGGAAAGGAACGGAACCGAGCATGAAAATCGTGATGGCCATCATCAAGCCGTTCAAGCTCGACGAGGTGCGCGACGCCCTCACGAGCATCGGCGTTCAGGGACTGACGGTAACCGAGGTCAAGGGCTACGGACGGCAGAAGGGGCACACCGAAATCTATCGCGGCACCGAGTATGCCGTGAGCTTCCTGCCCAAGCTGAAGATCGAGGTCGCGGTCACCTCGGAGCTCGCCGACAAGGTCGTGGAGGCGATCGCCAGCGCCGCCAAGACCGGTCAGATCGGCGACGGCAAGATCTTCGTCTACGCGCTCGACCAGGTTCAGCGCATCCGCACCGGCGAAACCGACGCCACCGCGCTTTGATCCATTCGAGCAGGGGAATTCCAATGAAAACAACTCTGAAGCTTGTCGGAACGGCCTCGCTTGCGCTTCTCGCGGCGGCTGGTACAGCTCTCGCGCAGGATACGGCGGCAGCGGCTCCCGAAGCTCCGCAGTTCGCGCTGGCCTCTGAAACGGCCTATATCTTCAACACGCTGCTGTTCCTCATCGGCGGCTTCCTGGTCATGTGGATGGCGGCCGTTTCGCCATGCTCGAGGCCGGCATGGTGCGTGCGAAGAACGTTTCCATGCAGTGCCTGAAGAACATCACGCTGTATTCCATCGCCGCCTGATGTTCTGGATCACCGGCTACAACCTGATGTACACGGGCGTCGACGGCGGCTACCTCGGCTCCTTCGGTCCGTACGCCTTCGATGCGGTCGGCGGCAATGCCCTCGACACCGGCTACTCGACCGCGTCCGACTGGTACTTCCAGATGGTCTTCTGCGCCACCACGGCCTCGATCGTCTCCGGTACGCTGGCCGAGCGCATCAAGCTGTGGCCGTTCCTGATCTTCACCGTCATCCTGACCGGCTTCATCTATCCGATCGCCGGCTCCTGGAAGTGGGGGTGCAGGCTGGCTCGACGGCATGGGCTTCTCCGACTTCGCCGGTTCGACGCTCGTCCACTCGGTCGGCGGTTGGGCCGCGCTCGCCGGTGCCCTGGTGCTCGGCGCCCGTAACGGCAAGTACACGGCCAATGGCGTCCACCCGATGCCGGGCTCGTCCATGCCGCTCGCGACCCTCGGCACGTTCATCCTGTGGCTCGGCTGGTTCGGCTTCAACGGCGCCTCGCAGCTCGCCATGGGCACCATCGCCGACGTGACCGACGTCTCGCGCATCTTCGCCAACACCAACATGGCGGCTGCCGCCGGTGTCGTCGTGGCAGTGATCCTAACTCAGGTTCTGTACAAGAAGGTCGACGTGACGATGCCCTGAACGGCGCTCTCGCCGGTCTGGTCTCCATCACCGCCGAGCCGCTCGCCCCGTCCGTGTGGCAGGCCGTCTTCGTCGGTGCTGTCGGTGGCGTGATCGTGGTCTTCACCGTGCCGCTGCTCGACAAGCTGAAGATCGACGACGTTGTCGGCGCGATCCCGGTCCACCTCGTGGCCGGCATCTGGGCACGCTGATCGTGCCGCTGTCCAACAGCGATGCGTCCTACTCGGTCCAGATCATCGGCATCGTCGCCTATGGCGTGTTCGCCTTCGTCATCAGCCTGGTCGTCTGGCTGATCCTGAAGTCGACGATCGGCATCCGTGCTTCCGCGGAGGAAGAGGCCCTTGGTCTCGACAAGGCCGAGGTCGGCATCGAAGCCTATCCGGAATTCGGTCAGGGCAGCCAGCGCGTCTGAACCCTGCCGACCCATCTCCCGAAGCAGCCGGCGTGACCGACGGTTGCACCTCGAAGCCCGGGGCTCCGTGCCCCGGGCTTTTTTCGTGCGCGAGCTCGGCCGATGCGGGCAGTTGCCTGGCGGGATCTCGCCGGTCATCTTCGACGGGTACCGGATTGCGCGATTCGCCTGCCCGGTCTCCAGCGCAAGGGACAGCCAGATGGCGCCGGTGGTATTTCCCCGCGCGGGCACAACGAGGACCTGACATGCCGCTCATCGCTTCGATCCCGCTCACCGTGGTGCCGCTGATCGCCTACAATGTCCTGGCTTTCGTCCTGTTCGAGGCCGGAGCGAGCCCCTGGACCACGCCGGTGATGACCATCGATCTCGTGTCGGGAGCGAGCTTCTCGCTTCTCGGCGGAGACCTGATGATCCTCTGCGCCCTGCTGCTGCTTTTCGTCGAGCTCCTGAAGGCGACCCGCACCGGCGTCTCGGCCCTGACCGACCACATCTTCTCGACACTCGTGCTTATCGCCTATCTGGTGGAGTTCCTGACCGTGCGCGAGGCGGCCACGTCCGTGTTCTTCATCCTGATGTGCGTTTCGCTGGTCGATGTCATTGCCGGCTTCTCG
>JACADM010000016.1_pt1 | contig 33593 bp, 36 predicted proteins | sample 7512371 | NCBI WGS metagenome assembly JACADM01 (sample SAMN14389041, study PRJNA612141) | algae metagenome | isolation source: non-axenic algae culture | place: India: Navi Mumbai | collected 2017-01
CCGGTGGTGCCGGACTTTTCGTCATAGTCGAGCACCGGGTCGATGATGGCGCATTTCCCGGTTTCGGGATCCGCCACAACGTACTGGATGGACCAGGTGCGAGGCTCGAAAAAACCGGTGACTTCGGGTTTGGTACTCATATGGGTGTCCTGCAGAGTTCAGTGTGTGATGGGTCGGTTGTTGGCTATATAATTTTGCTTGCATTTTTTTGCAAGTAAAAAAATGCACTTTGGTCTGCATCGAATTTCCGCCCTGACCGAAGAACCCCGGCCCTGTGCCAAACAAGAAAAATTTTGATGTCTGTTTCAGCCAAAACATTAGCCGCCGCGCTCGCATCGGGCTGCTCTCGAGCGCATCTATGCCAGGACGCGAGCATTAAAGGGTGCGGGCCGGACGTAAAGTCCGGTCCGCCCTTGTTTGCCAATTGCATAAATTGCTGATCGTGTCAGAGTTGCCGCAGCGAAATCGGGTTAGCGGCATGCATCGCGTCGTGAAATTGGAAGGATGGACGTCTGCGGTCGTGGAGTCGGTGACCCACACCACGTTCGAAGAAGACGGCAGCACATTGATGCAGCCCGATGGCCGCTGGGACTTCGTGATGATGAAGACCGCGGCGGGCGTTCTGGTGCTGCGCACCGGCCTTACCACGACGGCCGTTACGCACAGTTTCTCTGCCGGTGATGAAATTCTCTCCATTGCCTTCAAGCCTTCCAGCTATATGTCGCTGATGCCGGGCGAGCGGATGCGGGACGAGGGCGTGGTCCTCCCAGACGCCGGCCAGGGCCGTTTCTGGTTGGGGACGGATGTGCTGGAAATCCCCACCTTCGACACAGTGGACCGGCTCGTGGACAAGCTGGTTCGAGGCGGTATTGTCGAGGACAACGCCGTGGTTGCGTCCGTCGTATCGGGGCACCCGATGGCGATGTCGGAGCGCACGATGCAGCGGCATTTTCTGAAAACCACGGGGCTTACCTACAAGGCCTTTACCCAGATCGAACGGGCCGGAAGGCGCTGGCCCTGCTGCAGCAGGGACGCCCCGCCGCGGACGTCGCCTTTGCCCTGGGCTATGCCGACCAGCCCCATATGATCCGCTCGCTCAAGGCGATCATGGGCCAGACCCCAAGGCAGGTCGCCACTCTCTAATCTGTCGGAAATCTTCAATCGCTGCGTCGATGCGCTGGTTAGAAAGGGTGCACTTTCAACCCAGCAAGGACGCAGAAAATGACCGATATCACCCCCTTTGAGATTGCCATTCCGGAAAGCAAGCTGGCCGATTTGCGCCAGCGGCTGGCCAACACCAATTTCGCCAACGAGATAGTGGGCGGGGGCTGGAGCTACGGTCCGACGGGCGAATTTGTCGGCCGCATGGTCGAGCGCCTGCTCAACGGTTTCGACTGGCGCAAACAGGAAGCGGCCATTAACCGCCATCCACAATTTATGACCGAGATCGATGGCCAGACCATCCATTTCCTCCACGTCAAATCGGGTCAGCCCGAAGCCACGCCTCTCCTGTTGCTGCATGGCTGGCCGGGCTCGTTCGTTGAATTTCTCGATGCCATCGCGCCGCTTACGGCGGCCGGTTTTGATCTTGTCATTCCCTCGCTGCCGGGCTTTGGCTTTTCGGGACCGACGCGGGACGCGGGCTGGAACGACCGGCGCATTGCCAACGCGCTGCTCGAGCTGATGACACGGCTCGACTATGAGCGGTTCGGTGTCCAGGGCGGGGACGCGGGAGCGGTAATCGCGCCGACCATCGCCCGCGCCGCGCCCGAGCGGGTTATCGGGGTTCACGTCAATGCGGCTACCATGGGCTTTATACCCATGGGCCCGATCGAACCGAGCGAAATCGCGACCTTCAACGATGCGGAAAAGACGCGGTTGCAGCGCCTGCAACAGTTCATGGCGGAACGTTTCGGTTTCAACGCCCTGCAATCGAGCCGTCCGCAGACAGTGGCCTATGGCATCACCGATTCACCGGCCGGCCTGATCGCCTGGCTTGGCGACATGTTCGCCGGGTTCGGCGACAGCCCCGACGCTGTGGAGCAGGACAAATTCCTCACCAATGTGCTGATCTACTGGTTCACGGGAACGGCTGCCTCGTCGATCCGGCTCTACTACGAGAACGCCCACGACCCTGAAGCCTGGTCACCCAAGCCCAATTCCGGCGTGCCGACCGGTGTTGCGATCTTCGGCCGCGACGAGGTCGCCATCCGCCGCTATGGCGAAGCCGGCAACACCATCGTGCGCTGGACTGAACTGGACTCCGGCGGCCACTTTGCCGCGATGGAGGTGCCCCAGGTTTGGGCTGGAGAGGTCGCCGCTTTCTTTTCGAATCTCAAATCGTGAGCGTGAGCGTGGCGGCCATGGGCCGCCACGTTGCTCGGCCCCGTGGGACGTAACAATCGCGATAGGGCAGTTGCCCTGCCCGCCAAACTCCGGCACGCTGCTTGGCCTGAACGTTGCGAGGAGAATGAGAATGCGCGGGCTTTACCGGATTGCAGGCATTTTGTTGGCGACGACAGCCATGGCTGGGGCGCTCATGGCGAGACGCTCCGATGGTCGGCGACGACCGATCCATCGACGATGGACCCGCACGCGGCCAATCTGGCGCCAGTGACCTCGTTTCTCAACAATATTTACGAAGGACTCATCCGGCGCGGCAAGGACATGACGCTCGAGCCCTCGCTGGCCACCAGTTGGGAGCCGCTCGAAACGAGGACGGCTGGAGGTTCAATTTGCGCGAGGGCGTGACCTTCCACGACGGATCGGCGTTCACGGCCGATGATGTCCTGTTTTCCTATGAGCGGGGCAATTCCGAGCAATCCGATGTCCGGTCCTGGTTTGCGCCGGTGTCCGAAGTGCGGGTGGTCGACGAGCTTACGGTCGATATCGTGCTCACCGCGCCCAACCCGATCTTTCCCGACTCCATTGCCAACTGGATGATCATGGACCGCGACTGGACCGAGGCCAACGGCTCGGCCCAACCGGCGCGGGACGCGGTGACCGCAACAACGCTCGAGGCCAACGGAACCGGCCCGTTCATGCTTGAGGCGCGTGAGCCGGGCGTGCGGACAACCCTGGCGCCAAACCCCAATTGGTGGGACACGCCCGAGCACAATATCACCGAGGCAATCTTTACGCCCATCACCAGTGCCGCAACCGCGATTGCCGCACTGGTGTCGAGCGAAATCGACCTGCTCACCTCCGTTCCCGTGCAGGATGTCGACCGGTTGCGCGACAGTGAAGAGATTACGGTATTTGAAGGGCTCGAAGCCCGCGTCATCATGGTCGGGTTCGGTCACGACAAGGAAACCCTTTATGGCGGGGACGGCGCCGTGGAGGGCAATCCGTTTCAGAATGTGCTGGTGCGCGAGGCGGTGGCCCATGCGATCGATGTCGATGCGATCGATCAGGTTCTCATGGATGGGCTCGCCGAACCGGCCAGCCAGCTTCAGCCGGCGGGGCTCTCGGGCTATTCCCTGGAGCATGCCGCACGGCCTGCCTATGACCTTGACCTGGCGGCCGGACTCTTGAGTGAGGCGGGGTATCCTGACGGGTTCAGCTTTAATTTCAGATGCACAATGACCGCTACCTCAACGACGCCGAAGTCTGTCAGGCGATCGTCTCGATGCTGGCCCAGATCGGCCTTGATGCTCAGCTTGAAACCATCCCGGTTGCCGGCTACTGGACCGAGCTGCGCGAGGGCAATTACGACATGTTCCTGCTCGGCTGGTCGCCCGGCACGTTCGATGCGAGCACCCCATCCGCTTTCTGGCGCACACCCCGACCGACACGCTGGGAACCTGGAATTTCGGCGGCTATTCCAACGAGCGGGTCGACGAGCTGCTCCCCCTGGTGCAGTCCGAGCTCGATGCCTCGGCCCGTCAGGACATGCTCGACGAAATCGCCGGCATCTTGCAGGAGGAGGTCGCTTATGTGCCGCTCTATGAGGAGCCTTTGGTCTGGGCGGCCCGCAACGGCATTTCGGTGGTCCAGCGCCCCGACAACTTCTTCATGCTGCGTTGGGTGACCATCGACCAATAGGGACTGTGCCCGGCTTCAAGCTTTTTGCTATCTTGATGCGTGATCTCGTTCGCTCCGGGTCCGCAGGGCTCGGTGTGGACCACCTAGCCCAGGCATGTGAACGAGAAGATTTCCCGGCCCAGGGGCGATGCCATTGCCGATCTTTTCTTTCCGGTTGTGACACAATTACTGGCTTATCGCCCGGTCGCGGGGCATAAAGTTGTTGTCCTTCAACACCTTCATGGTCGGCGACCGGAGAAATATGGCACCATACACGCTCAATCTGCGCCATTTGCGTCTTGTGCTTGCCGTTGCCCAGACGGGTTCGGTCACAAAGGCCGCACAGATATGCAATATTTCCCAGCCGGCGGTGACCCAGGCGCTCAAGAAGCTCGAAACCCATTTCGGCAGCCCGCTGTTCGACCGCAACCTCAACGGCGTTTTCGTCAATGCCACCGGCCGCATTCTCGCCTCGCGGGTGGAGCGGGCGATGGACCTGCTCGACCGGGCGGTGAGCGCACTTGGCACGGCTCCAAGGCTGACGGCGAGCACGGCCCGTCTCAAGGCGCTGATCGAGATGGCTCATGCTGAAAATTTTCCATAGCGGCGCGCAATCTGGGCATCGCACAGCCGACCATTCATCGGGCGATCACCCAGTTGGAGGAGGAGGTTGGGCGCGTGCTGTTTCAGCGCACCCAGTTCGGCTCGATCCCCACGCGGTCGGGCCAATTGCTGGCCCAGGCGGCGCAACTGGCGTTTGCCGAACTGGCGCAGGCCGAGATGGAGATTGCCGAGGCGATCGGACAGGGCACGCTTTCGATCACCATCGGTGGCATGCCGCTTTCGCGCTCCTACGTCCTGCCCGGAACCATCGCAGATTTTCAAACCATGCACCCGCAGGTGCATTTCAGAATTGTCGAAGGGCCCTATGAGACGCTGCTTGCCGGACTGAGGCGGGCGGAAATCGACCTGCTGTTCGGGGCCTTGCGGTCTCCGGCGCCGGTCGATGACATCTTACAGGAGCATCTCTTCAATGACGAGCTGGTGATTGTCGCGGCGCCGCAGCATCCATTGAGTCAGGGCGGAGCACCCGACTTCGCCCAGGCGATGGAATTTCCATGGGTTGTAGCAATCCCGGGCACGCCCGCCCGTGACCAGTTCGATGCCCATGTTCTCAAATCGGGGCTATCGCTGCCGGCAACGCTGGTCGAGACAAGCTCAATGATCCTGATGCGCGAACTGCTGCACAAGGGACCTTATCTGGGCGTTGTCTCCCGGCTGCAGGCGGAAAGTGAAATCAGCAAGGGACTGATGACCGCTTTGCCGCTGGGGATAGCGGAAAGCCGGCGCGCAATCGGGCTGACCGTACGCGCCAACTGGAAGCCAACCCGGATACAGAACGAATTTCTCGATCTGATCCGGGCCGAGTTCAAGAGCCGCTAGTTTTCAGAACACCATGCCATCGGCAAGTTTTCGTGCTGTTCTGATGACGCCTGCGGAGAGGAGCTCTCCGTTCTGGTCGAGCTTTGCGATGACCGTGAATTCGCCGGTCGGGTGTTCGACGGACATGGATTTTTCCTGTCCTTCGGCAATTTGGGCGTATCGTGCCGCAGGTCCCTGGGGCAACAGGCAGGCGCTGGCAACGCTGACCGCAGCCAGAACACCGATGGCCTCGTGGCATTTATGGGGGATGAAGCTGCGCGTGGAAATGGCACCGCCGTTTTGGGCGGGACTGACCAGTGTCATCTTGGGGACCGATTTGGCCGAGACATCGCCCAGATTCATCATCGGGCCAACGGCGAGCCGGATCTCTTCAAGGCGCGCCTTTAGAGGTTCGTTGGCGTCCAGTTCAGCCGGAGACTCGGTGCCGGCGATGCCGAAATCGGCGACATCGAGGATGACGCAGGGCATGCCGTTGTCGATCATGGTGACTTCGATGCCATTGACACTGTCCACGGCGTTGCCGGTGGGCAGCAACGCGCCGCAGGTCGAACCTGCCGTGTCCTCGAAAACAATTGGCATGGGGGCCGAAGTTCCCGGAACGCCATCGATACGGGCTTCGCCGGAGTAATCGACAACGCCGCCGGGAGTCTTGACGCTGGCGGTTGCGATCTGGCTGGTGTTTTCCATGAAGATGCGGACGTCCGTGACCCCGTCACGCGGCGCGACCAGCCCGCGCTCGATGGCGAACGGGCCGACCCCGGCAAGGATATTGCCGCAATTCTGGCCGTCAGTGACGATGGGCTTGTCGACAAAGACCTGCAGGAACAGATAGTCGACATCGACCCCTTCGCGCGTCGAGGGTTTGACCACGGCGACCTTGGAGGTCAGCGGGTGGGCGCCGCCCATACCGTCGATCTGGCGCGGGTCGGGCGAACCCATGATCCTGAGCAGCAACGCATCGCGTTCGGCGGTGTCCGAGGGCAGGTCGGACGCAAGGAAGTAGCCGCCCTTTGAGGTACCGCCGCGCATCCACATGACGCGTGTGCCGCTCTCTTTATTGGTCGCAATTCCGGACGGAAAACCGCTGGGCACTTTTCCTGGAGTTGCTTCAGACATACTTCAAGCCCTTTTCGGCGAGCCGCTCGCGCATGCCGTAGATGTCGAGGCCGAGTTCGCCCGCCGCCAGACGCTTGCGCTTGGACTCTTCATTGGCGACGCGCTTCTGCGACGCTTCGAGCACTTCGGCGGCTTCCTCGCGGCGGACAACGCAGACCCCGTCATCATCGGCAACGATGATATCGCCGGGATTGACCAGTTCGCCCGCGCACACGATGGGCACATTGACCGAGCCGAGGGTTTCCTTGACGGTGCCTTGCGCAAAGATTGCCTTGGACCAGACGGGGAATTTCATGGTCGTGAGGTCGGCCACGTCGCGCACGCCGGCATCTATGATGAGGCCCTTGCAGCCGCGCGCCTGGGCCGAGGTGGCCAGCAGATCGCCGAAATAGCCGGCATCGGAGGGCGAGGTCGGCGCAAGGACGAGAATATCGCCGTCCTGGAGCTGTTCAATGGCCACATGGACCATCCAGTTGTCGCAGGGCGGGGCCGAGATGGTCACTGCCGATGCCGCCAGCCGTGCGCCCGAATAGATGGGCCGCATATAGGCAGCAAGAAGCCCCTTGCGGCCCTGCGCTTCATGCACGGTGGCCACGCCGCATTCAGCAAGACCGGCGATGATTTCCGGATCGGCCCGTTCGATGGTCTGGACGACGACACCCATTAAAGTTCATCCACTGTGCGAGGATAGATCGACTGGAAGCCTTCGGCGTATTTTGCCGCCCGTCCGCCCGACTGTCCGCCCGAGTTGCGGGCGAAATGATTGGCGCGGTTCTGGGCAACGTTTTCGTAATAGTGCCAGAGGTGCTCCTGGCCTTCCATGCACTGGATGGCCGCCCACTTCTTGTCCCACACCGGGGTGATGTCGAGGAAGGTGTCGGGCTTCCAGTCCATCTGTTCGGTCTGGTGCGGCTCGAACAGATAGACCTGCGGCGCGCCGAGAATCTTCTCGCCCGGGTTATGGCCCCAGGCCTGCGCGATGGCGCGGCATTCGAGCGTCCACTGCGACACATACATGTGGTCGGTGTTGTAGGGATCGTACTTGGAGTGCGTCATCATGAAGGATGGCTGCACCTTGCGCATGACACCGACAAGCCGATCCTTGGATTCGCGGGTCATCTCCAGCGGATAGTCGCCAAGATCGAAGAATTCGATGTCGTGGACGTCGAGCGCCCTGGCGGCGTTTTCGGCTTCCTTGCGGCGCTCGGTCTTGACCTTTTCCAAGGTCATGTCCGCGTGCTTCCAGAGCTTGGCGCTCTCGCCGCGCTCGCCGTAGGACAGGCACACGACGGTGACGTCATAGCCGAGCGAGGCGTGCAGAGCGATGGCACCACCACATCGCCAGACAAAGTCTGCCGAGTGCGCTGAAACGATAAGAGCTGTCTTGTTTGCCATGTGTTTCTGTCCTTGATGTCCTGGAGCGTTGAGCTCCTAGTTGTTTTTCTCCACGGGCGGCGTGCCGTGGGTGTGGAAGGTTTCGATCGTCTTAAGCCCCCAGGCCTGCCCCTTCTTGCGGTCGGCTTCGGTCCAGACCACGGGCTTCCAGTCGGGCGCCAGGATCAGGCGGGCGCCGGCATTGGCCAGTTCCACCCGGTTGCCCGCAGGCTCCCAGACATAGAGAAAGAATGTGCCCTGGATGGCATGCTTGTGGGGGCGGTTTCGATATGGACGCCGTTCTCGAGAAAGATATCGGCGGCGCGCAGAACGTCCTCGCGCTGATCGGTGGCGTAGGTGACGTGATGGAAACGGCCCTGCCCGCCACCATGCTCCTCGGTGCAGGCAAGGTCATAGGTCTTGTTGTTGACGGTGAACCAGCACCCGCCCAGCCGACCATTGTCGAGCGCGATCATCTCGGTGACGCGGCTGCCCAGGCATGTCTCCATGAACGCACGGAACTCGGTGACATCTTCTGCCAAAAGATTGAGGTGATCGATCCGGCGCGGACTGCAGCCCTGCCCATGATAGCGGCTGGCCAGATTCTTGAGCGCCGAGCATCCTCGGGCGCAGGCTCATAGACCCTTGTGTCCCAATAGATCTCGAAGACGTGCCCGAACGGATCCTCGAACCGGAACGCCTTGCCGTGACCATGACCGAGATCGCCGTCCACCCAGCCGATCGATTTGAACCGGCTGGCCTCAATGGCTTTCACCCGCCGCATCAGCGCCGCTTCGGACGACGCCCGATAGGCCACATGGCCAATGCCCGTCGTCTCCGAGCGCGTCAGCTTTAGCGTATGGAATTCGTAATCGTCCCAGGCCCGAAGATAAACGCTGTCGCCCTCACGACCGCTTTCCTTGAGACCATAAACCCGCGTGAAAAAATCGAGACTTTCCTCGAAGCGATTGCTCAGAAGTTCAACGTGACCCAAATGGGCGATATCGTAACAAGGCTCAGACAAAAAACCTGACTCCACTGGCTGGATCGAGGGCCAAATATGCCGGCACCGTAGGCGAGGTGGCCCGGCTATCACAAATTGATTTCTAAGCCCTAGATATAACTTTATGCTATACGTAATTGCCATCCAAACCGGGGACGACCATTGATTGGCCTAGTAGAGCGATGACGATGCTATAGCAATGCGCTCTATGAGATATTGAATCTGGCTATTGGCTGCGCTGCATGGTCCAGCTAATGACACCATCAACAAGAGGCGGCGGCAGAGCGAAAGAGGGACAATGCGATCGACCGAACGATCCCACGAAGAAAGCCAAGGCGTCAACAGATCAGCGTGCCGGACGTGGTAACTGCATCCGACCGACAGCCCGCGGGGCGGCTCGCGGCGTTTTCCAGCAGAGGCTACCGATTCTACTGGTTTGCCTTGATCCTTAACGGCTTCGCCGTACAGATCCAGACGGTCGCCGTGGGGTGGTATATCTACGATCTGACCCGCAATCCCCTGGACCTGGGCATTGTGGGGTTGTCGCAGTTCATGCCGGCACTGCTGCTGGTGCTTGTCACAGGGCAAGTGGCCGACCGCTTCTCGCGGCGCTCGATCATGGGCGTGTGCATAGCCGCCGAGGCGATCGTTGCCGCATTGTTGCTGCTGGCCGCGTTGCTTGGCCTTGCGTCTCCGCTGCCGATCTTTGTCATCATTGCGCTGTTTGGCGTGGCGCGCGCCTTTTACAATCCGGCGCGACAATCGATCGTACCCAATCTCGTTCCGCCTGCGCATCTGCCCAACGCCATAGCGGCCAATTCCACGGGCAATCAGTTTGCAACGATCTGTGGCCCGGTCGCCGGGGGACTGCTTTATGCCATCGGCCCAGAATATGCCTATGGTGCGACAATTGGCCTGCTCATCGTGGCTTCGGCGCTGGTCTTCATCGGCGTTCCGCGTCTCAACAGCGCCAGTGGCGGGCGCCCGCGAGCTGGCAGACCATCAGTGCGGGATTTCGCTATATCTGGAACAACAAGCCTTTGCTGGGCGCGATTTCGCTCGATCTGTTTGCCGTGCTCTTCGGGGGCGCACTGGCGCTGCTGCCGGTCTATGCGCGCGACATTCTGGCTGTGGGGCCCGAGGGGCTGGGGCTGTTGCGCGCCGGACCGGCGATCGGCGCGATTGCCGTGGGCATCGTGCTGATGACCCGCCCGATCCGCAACCATGCAGGCCTTATCATGTTCGTTTCGGTGGCCAGTTTTGGCCTGGCCACGTGGATATTTGCAGTTTCCCAGTCTCTCTGGCTGTCCTTTGCCATGCTGGTGCTGGTCGGCGGTTTCGACATGATCAGCGTCAATATTCGCTCCATACTGGTCCAGGTCTGGACGCCGGATGCGGTGCGCGGGCGGGTCAACGCCGTCAATCAGGTGTTCATCGGCGCTTCGAACGAATTGGGCGCCTTCAGGGCCGGCGTGATGGCGGTATGGGTTGGGCCGATCGCCGCGGTTGCCCTCGGCGGCGCCTTCATCGTCGGCATTTCGGCCGTCTGGGCCCTCATGTTCCCGCAACTCAGACGTGTGCAAAGGCTCGGGGACCAGCCCGGGCGTTAGCCGTGGTTACCGGCCCGGCCCGAGGTTCAATTATGAAACCCAATTCATAAGCCACGGCTATAAGTTGTTGGCAATTTCTCCCGATTGCAGCACCGTTCCAGCCAACAGAGTCTGGAGGAAGCATGACCGACACCAATGGCAAATTGGCCCTCGCATTGCGGGGGTTCGGCGAAGCGGCAACGGCCTTTGCATCGGGCTGGAACCGAGACGCGCTGCACTCGCTGCGCGCTTTTGACGAAAAGATCAGTTCGGCAGATGAGCGCCAGGCGATTGTTGACCGGTGCGAACAAAATTCGGTCATCTGTTGCGATACGCCGCGGGAGGCCTATGCCGAGGCCGATATCGTCGTCAGCCTCGTTTACGCGGACCGGGCACTCGATGCGGCAAGAGACACGGCGCAATATCTCAGGCCCGGCACCCTGTATATCGACGGCAACTCATGTTCGCCCCAGACCAAGGCGCGTGCCGCCAGCGCATTGGAGCCGAGCGGCACCTACTATATCGACATGGCCGTCATGGCCCCGGTCTATCCCAAGAGGGAAAAGACGCCGATCCTTCTAGCCGGTCCGAAGGCCGAGCACGCGTCGGCGATCCTTGCGAAGCTGGGAATGGCGCCGCGCGTGGTGGGCGAGCGCGTGGGACAGGCATCGGCTATCAAGCTCACCCGCTCGGTGATGATAAAGGGCATGGAGGCCATTGTCGCCGAGTGCTTTCTTGCAGCGCGGCTTGGCGGGGTCGAAGATGAGGTTCTCGCTTCGCTCGAAGCGAGCGATCCCGAGATCGACTGGCACAAAAAGCGTGCCTATACGATGGACCGCATGACGGTACACGGGCGCCGGCGGGCGGCCGAGATGGTGGAAGCGGCCAATATGGTTGCCGAACTGGGTCTTCCCGACGACATGGCGCGCGCCACTGCGAAATGGGAACAGCTTCTGGGCGATCTGCCGGTCAAAACCGACTCGGTCGATGAGGTTCTTGCCGCTTTGGGCAAGATCTGAAACCCATTCCTGCGGGGTCGAGCGGGCGGGGTTTACCCGATATCGGGCCGCGTGCTCTATCTAGGGCACCCACATGGAACGGGCCATGGCCGTGACCGGCCGCGCCGGAGGAAACAAGATGAGCTTTACCACCCGGCCCGAGCTTTCCGGAACGTTCGGCATGGTGGCATCGACGCACTGGATCGCGTCGGCCACGGGCATGTCGATTCTCGAAAAGGGCGGCAATGCCTATGATGCTGCGGTCGCCACGGCGTTCGTGCTCAATGTGGTCGAACCGCATCTGAACGGTCCGCTGGGCGACCTGGTGGGCATGATCTGGCCGCGGGGAGAGGAGGCACCGACCGCTGTTTGCGGACAGGGCACGGCCCCTGCGGGCGCGACCATTGCGCATTATCGGTCCGAGGGGCTCGAACTGGTTCCGGGTTCGGGGCTGCTGGCGACGGTCATCCCGGAGCGTTCGATGCGTTGATGCTCATTTTGCGCGACCACGGCACGATGGGGCTCGAAGACGTTCTTGTCCCGGCGATTGGCTATGCCGAAAACGGCCATCCAATGTTGCCGCAGGTCGCCAGTTCCATTTCGGGCCTTGCTGATTTCTTTAGCGATGAATGGCCAAGCTCGGCGCAAGTCTGGCTGAAAGGCGGATCGGCACCAAGGGCAGGCGAGCGTTTTGCCAACCCCGATCTCGCCCGTACATGGACCCGTCTGTTAAAGGAAACGGCAGCGATTGCCGATCGGAACGAACGGATCGAGGCCGCGCGGGACTGTTTTTACCGCGGGTTCGTGGCCGAGGCGATCCAGACCTATCTCGGCGATGCCTGCGTGATGGATGCGACCGGCGAGCGGCGCAGGGGCGTGCTGTCGGCTCAGGACATGGCCGGCTGGCGGGCCGGTTTCGAACCGGCGATTGCCGGGTCCTACGGGCAATGGTCGCTCTGGAAGTGCGGGCCGTGGACACAGGGACCGGTGCTGCTTCAGGCGCTCAACATGCTCGAGGGCACAGGTATTGCCGATGCCGATCCGCGCGGATCCGAGTTCGTCCATTGGGTCACAGAAGCGCTCAAGCTGGCCTTTGCGGACCGGGAAGCCTATTACGGCGACCCGGACCATTTCGATATTCCGTTGTCCACTCTGCTGTCGAAAGATTATGCGGCGCAACGGCGTGAATTGATCGGCACTACGGCTTCTCACGACATGCGACCCGGAACCATCGATGGTTATCAAGGGCTGGCGCGGGCCGCGATCGAGCGCAGCGGCATGGCCGCAATCGTCGGGGATGGGCCCGGTATTGGCGAGCCGACCATGGCCCACCTTACATCCCGGCGCGGAGATACCGTTCACTTCGATATCGTCGACCGCTGGGGCAACATGATTTCAGCGACGCCTTCGGGCGGCTGGCTGCAATCCTCGCCGGTCATTCCCGGATTGGGCATGCCGCTTAACAGCCGAGCGCAGATGTTCTGGCTTACCGAAGGGCTCCCAACGTCCCTGGCGCCCGGGCGACGGCCCCGCACCACGCTGACCCCATCCATGGCGCTGAGCCCCGATGGGCGGCGACTGGCGTTCGGCACACCGGAGGAGACCAGCAGGACCAATGGCAATTGAGCTTTTTCCTGCGGCTGGCCGATCACGACATGAATTTGCAGGAAGCAATCGATGCGCCGCTGTTCCACACCGGGCACCTGCAGGCCTCATTTTATCCGCGCCAGTTCAAGCCCGGGCACCTTCTGGTCGAACCGGCTTTCAGCGAAGAGACGATTGGTGTCCTGAGAAGCAAGGGCCACAATATCGAGGTTTCAGCGCCGTGGGCGGCGGGACGTCTGACCGCTGTGAGCCAGGACAGCGGCGGAATTTTCAGGGGCGCTGCAACGCCCCGGCTGATGCAGGCCTATGCCATCGGTAGATGAATAATATTCATCGACCTATGAGATGAAAGAAATTCTATAATACATTAACACGTGGCAATCTGGTGTCGTCCGCCGAGGAGGGTGGATCTGTCATTCAGGGCGCAGCCTTGGATGTGCAGAATTTCAAATCCATAAGTGCCCGCATCCATGCAGGGTACCGGGAGGAAGACATGAAAGCACATACAATGGGCCGCCGGGCCTTGGGCGCTCTTGCGATTGGTCTGATGGCCACAATCGCCATGCCCGCAGCCGCCCAGGATCTTTCGGGAAAGACCGTCGAATTCGTGATCCCGTTCTCGGAATCGGGTGGTTCTGCCGCATGGGCCAACTTCTTTGCTCCGCTTTTGCGCGAGCATTTGCCGGGCAATCCCACAACTGTCGTTCGATATCGGCCGGGCGCGGGCTCGACGGCCGGCGCGAACTGGTTCCAGGAGCAGACAACCGACGACGGCACGCTGATCTTCGGCTCTTCGGGCTCGACCCAGTTCCCCTATCTGCTGGGTGATCCGCGCGTGCGTTACGAATATCGCGACTGGCAGCCGGTCCTTGCCTCGGGCACCGGTGGCGTCGTCTATCTGCCGCCCGATCTGGGCGCGCGCTTCGATGGCGATTTCGACGATTTGCAGGACGAGTTCTTTATCTATGGCTCGCAGGGCGCGACGACGCTCGACCTTGTGCCGCTGCTCTCGTTCAAGATGCTCGGGCTCGATGTCGAGCCGGTGTTCGGTGTCGAAGGGCGCGGTGACGGACGGCTGATGTTCGAGCGTGGCGAAGCCAACATCGATTATCAGACTTCCTCGGCCTATATCCAGAACGTAGAGCCGCTCATCGAGCAAGGCCTTGCCGTTCCGGCATTTACGTTTGGCGCTCTCGATGATGCTGGCAATATCGTTCGCGATCCGACCTTCCCTGACCTTCCGAGCTTCAAGGAAGTCTGCGAAGCGACGGCCGAGTGTGAAACATCGGGCGTTGCCTGGGATGCGTGGAAAGCATTCTTCGTTGCCGGTTTTGCGGCGCAGAAGATGGTGTTTTTGCCCGGCACGGCCTCCGATGAAGTGGTCGAAATGTACTATACGGCCTTTGAGGAAATGACGGCTCGTGACGACTTCGCGGAGATGGCCGAAGCTACACTGGGCGTCTATCCGCAGTTGACCCGCGCCGCCGGTCAGGGCGCTTACGAGGCGGCGATCTCCGTGCCTGCTGAAGCCAAGCAGTATGTGCTTGACTGGCTTGCCGAGGACTATGGCGTGACGCTGGAATAAGTCACAGGGTTTCCGGGGATACCCGGAAGCCCGTTTGCCCTTGCACATCAGCGACGACAAGAGGCCGCCATGGAACTGTTTTCAACCGCGTTGCCCCAGCTTGGCGACGCTCTCGCTCTCGTTCTTCAGCCCGAGCAACTCATGTTCATGCTGGCGGGCGTTCTTTTGGGCCTTTCGGTCGGCGTGCTGCCCGGCCTGGGCGGGATTGCAGGACTTTCCCTGGTCCTGCCGTTCGTTTACGGCATGGATCCGGTATCCGGCCTGGCTCTCATGGTGGGGCTGGTGGCGGTCATTCCCACCTCCGATACGTTTTCATCGGTCCTGATGGGGATTCCCGGATCGTCGGCGTCTCAAGCCACAGTGCTTGACGGATTTCCCCTGGCAAAAAGGGGTGAGGCGACACGCGCATTGTCGGCAGCCTTTGTGTCCTCGCTGTTCGGCGGACTGTTTGGCGCCATTATTCTTACGTTCTTCATCTTGATCGCTCGCCCGATCGTTCTGAGTTTCGGGCTTCCCGAAATGATGATGATGACGTTCCTTGGCATGTCCATGGTCGCCATTCTTGCCGGCCGCGTGCCGCTCAAGGGCGTCGTTGCCGGCGGGCTGGGGCTGATGGTGGGAACGATCGGTGCTGCCGGCGCGGGCGGCAGCCTGCGCATGGCGACGTACGACATCCCCTATCTCGTCGACGGCCTGCAACTGGTGATCGTCGGGCTGGGCATCTATGCCATTCCCGAAATCGTATCGTTGCTGCGACAGGACCGGCCCATCTCCAAAACGGAAACGCTGGGCGCGGGGTGGGCGGCCGGCTTGCGCGACTGGTGGATCAATCGCTGGCTTTCGCTGCGCTCGGCAACCATCGGCGTGCTGATCGGGGTCATCCCCGGCCTTGGCGGCTCGGTCGTGGATTGGATTGCCTATGGACACGCTGTCCAAAGCTCGAAAAATCGCGAGAATTTCGGCAAGGGCGACATTCGCGGCGTGATTGCCCCGGAGTCCTCGAACAACGCAAAGGAAGGCGGGGGACTGGTCCCCACGCTCATGTTCGGCATTCCCGGTTCGGGATCGATGGCGGTGTTTCTGGGCGGGCTTGCATTGCTCGGGCTTTCGCCCGGCCCGCATATGGTGCGCCAGGACCTCAACATCACCTATACGATCGTATGGTCGCTCGCCATCGCCAACGTCATGGGAACGGCCCTTTGCATACTTGCTTCGCGCCAGATCGCGCGGCTGACCACGATCCGGTTCACGCTGCTTGCGCCGTTCCTTTTGCTCATCATCACGTTCGCGGCGTTTCAGGCGCAGCAATCGATCGGCGATCTGATCACGCTTGTGATCATCGGCGTTCTGGGCATTCTGTTGCGCCGGTTCGACTATTCGCGCCCGGCCTTCCTGATCGGCTTCGTTTTGCCCATCAGGCCGAAAACTTCACCAATTCGGCCATCCAGATTGCCGGCGCCCGGTTCCGGCGCGATCTGGAAACCGGATTTGAGTATATCTTCACGCCCATCACCATCACCTTGCTGGTGATCACGCTTGCTTCGATCTTCATCGGCATCAAGCAGTCCAAAAACATCCGGGAAAACCTCGAGACGCCAACCGGCACCAAGCGGGCGCCGTTGATTTTCCTTCTGGCGATCGCGGCCTATCTTGCCGTGGCAGTGGCTGATGCCTGGTCGATCTCGCGTCTTGGCGACAAGATTTTCCCGCTGGTTGTGGGTTCGGTTACCCTGCTCGCCAGCATCGTGCTGCTGATCCGCATGCGGCTCAAGCCCGAGAGCGACGATGTGTTCATCGACTACGAGCTGGGCCAGGACGATGGCAGCGCCCCACACGGGTTATGGCGGACGCTCGGCTGGTTCCTGGGGCTGCTGGCTCTGACCGGGCTGTTCGGGTTCATCATCGGGCTCGTGCTGTTCTTGCCGCTGTTTTTCCGGGTTCGAGCCGGTGTCAGCTGGATGAAGACCATCCTGCTTTCGGCTGGCGGCATCGCGTTCATCCTTGCCCTGGCCTACATTCTGGGCCGCGACTTCCCCGGCGGATTGCTGCAGGCCTATACCAACTTCGGGTGGCCTTTCAGATGATCGACAGCACCATAAGCTGAATGCGGAAAGGCGGACGCCCGCCTTTCCCTCGCGATACCAAATCTTTCGGGACGGCGCGCCGCCTGGCGCGGCGAGCGCGGACCCGAGTCCTTTTCATGCCCAATACAGAGTGAGCAATCGATGAGCACCCCCAAGACCTATGAAGTTCTCGCAAGAGCCTTCGCGCAGGAGCAGATCGACACGTGCTTTGCCTTGCTGGGCGATGCGAACATGAATTGGGGGACGACGCTGGCCGGGCTCGGGACCCGGATGATCTACGTTCGTCACGAACATTGCGCCGTCGCCGCGGCCATGGCGTATGCACGCAAGAGCGGCAAGACCGGGGTTGCCACGGTGACGTGCGGACCCGGACTGACCCAACTGATGACCGCCCTGCCCGCAGCCGTGCGGGCCAATTTGCCGCTTGTCATTTTTGCCGGCGAGGCGCCGCTGAAATCGGGCTGGTACAACCAAGGGATCGATCAGGCGCCATTCATCCGCGCTACGGGCGCGGCCTATCATTCGCTCCATCACATACCACGGATGCCTGAAGCCATTCGCGATGCGTTCCTGCAAGCGCGGATGACCCGGAAGCCCGTCGTTCTGGGTGTTCCTTTCGATTTGCAGGATCGCGACTGGCCGGGCGAGATGAGCCTGCCGGCGCCCTCGGCGGAATTGGTGCCCGATGTCGGGCCCGTCCCGCCAAATCCCGACGACATAGCCCGCGCCGCAACTGTCTTGCGCGACAGCAAAAAGGTTGTCGTGATGGCCGGCATGGGGGCCGTACTGGCCGATGCGGGCGAAGCGTGCAGGCGGCTCGCCGAGAAGTGCGACGGGCTGCTGGCGACGACGTTGCCGGCGCGCGGACTGTTCCACGATGATCCCTACAGCTTCGGCATCGCCGGCGGTTTTTCCACGAAGCCGGGCGCAAGCTCATGGCCGAAGCCGACCTCGTCATTGCAGTGGGCACCATCCTGGCCCATCACAATGCCGATGGCGGCAAGCTGTTCGGCAAAGCCCATGTGCTCCAGATCGATATCGAGCCGATTGCCGTGAGCCAGGGGCGTATTGCAGCGCACAGCCATATCCGCGCCGATGCGCGGCTGGGCGTCGAAGCGCTGACGGAAACAATCGAGGCGCGCGCCGGCCAGTGGCGCACGGAAGAAAACGACAAACCTTATTCGCGAAACGCGGCCCGATCCAGAGCCGTTCACGATCGAGGACGGAGTGCTGGACCCGCGGGCCGTTGTCGATGCTCTCGAAAAACATCTCCCGGCCGACTGGGAGATGGTCAATTCATCGGGCCATTGCTCCTATTTCTTCGCCCAGATGCCCTCGCGTCCGCAGCACCGGTTCCTGACCATTCGCGAGTTCGGGGCGATCGGCAACGGCATCTCGTTTGCGATGGGGGTGGCTGCCGCGCGGCCAACGATACAGTCGTGCTGTTTGACGGCGATGGCAGCCTGATGATGCATATCCAGGAGATCGAGACCATTGCCCGGCACGGGCTCAATATCCTTATCTGCATTCTCAATGATGGCGCTTATGGATCGGAAATCCACAAGCTGCGCTCCGAGGGCCTGTCCGATGATGGTGCCGTGTTCGGTCGGCCCGACTTCGCCTCAATCGCCAGGGGATTTGGCATTGGCGGGCAAACGATCACCGATCTCGCCACCCTTCCGGCTTTGATCGAGGATTTCCGCGAGAAAGGCGGCGCGGCGATCTGGAATTTCCGATTTCCGATCAGGTGATTTCGCCAGTGATCCGACGGGCCCACCCGCCGGCTTCTCACGCGTGAGCGTCGTCGACCTCCGAGAGCCGTTTGCGGATCATGGCGAGCAGGCTTTCGGCGGCATCTGACAAGGGCACGGCGCGCCGTGTGACGGCGACGACCGCGCGGGTCAGATCGACATCGTCAAAACTCAAGCCCACCAATTGGTGGGGTGCCTGATACATGGTCAGTCGCGGCAGCACGGTGATGGCGGTTCCCGCCGCCACAAGGTTCATCGCCGTGGCAGCATTTTGAACCTCAAAGCGCCAGTCGAGCTCCCTGCTGACGCTCCCCAGAGAATCCTCGATCAACTGACGGTTGGTGGACTGGGTGCGGATGCGGACCAGCGGCTCACCGAGCAGATCCTCGCGCCGCACGGACTTGCGCCCGGCCAGTCTGTGCTTGCGGTTGACCAGGAGGACATAGGGCTCGGTACACAGATATTCGGATTCGATGTCCCAGGGGGTGGCGCGGTGATGGTGATGCCGAATTCGGCCTCGCCACGCTGGACGGTGCTGACAACTGCGGCTGCGGGCTGGTCGAGCAAAATGACGCTGAGGCCCTGATTGGCCTCTGAAAAAGTCTGCATCAATCCGGCCAGATAATAGCCGGCAATGGTTGGAACCGAGGCGAAGACCACCTTGCGCATGGCTTCCCTGCCACTGTTGCGCACGGTGCCGTAGAGCTCGGCCAGCGTCTCGAGGCGGCCACGCACCTGCGGCAGAAGGGCCTGACCGGCCATGGTCAGCGAAACCTCGCGTGAGGTGCGCACCAAAAGGCGTGTGCCCAAATCCTCCTCGATCTTGCGGATGCGGTGACTGAGCGCGGTCTGGGTCAGATTGAGCCGCTGCGCGGCGCGCGCGAAAAGCTGCCCAGCTCCGCCACTGCGACAAACGCTTCGAGCCCAAGATAATCGACGCGCATCGCCATGCCTCCAGATTCGGCGTGTCATACAGCTGTGCCTGGCAAATATGCCCCCTGCAAGCGATGAGCTTACACGGCTGGCAGCGGAAGGGACAGTTTCTTGTTGACTCGCACAAGCAATTTGTACATTTGTACAAGAAAGACGTACTAACGTCCGAATTGGGAGGTTCATGTGTCTCGAGGTAATGTGCGCGAAGCGCTGTTGAGTGCTGCGGTCACGCTGTTTTCATCCAACGGCTATAACGCTGTCTCGCTGCGCGAGATCGCCAAGGCCGCCGGCGCCAATGTCGGAAGCCTGACCTACCATTTCGGGTCAAAGGCCGCCCTTTTGCGAGAAATCTACCAGCGACACACCGAGCCAATGAACAATCGGCGTATGGAATTGCTGGGCGAAGCCCGCCGCATCCATGATCCCGAAGAGCGCCTGATGGCTATCCTGCGCGCCTATGTGCTGCCGGCCTTTTCGTCCTCATCGGATTTCGATGGTGGCGGCGTGGAATTCACGCGTATGCGGGCTGTGCTTTCGGCCGAGGGCAATGAGGACGCGCGCACCATTATTGCCGGAGCGTTCGACGTGACGAGCCGGGCCTTTCTCGATGCAATTGCCGATTGCCTGCCCGGCGCCGACCGCGAAGGTCTGGTCTGGCGCAGCCACTTTCTGCTTGGGGCGCTCTACTACGCCCTGATCAACCCCCAACGTGTCACCCGCCTTTCAGACGGCGCGGTGGACGGAAACGACCGCAATACCGCGGTCAACCAGATCGTGGAGGCCAGCTTTGCCAGCTTCCGCTCTCTGGACACGAGCGGTCGCGAAAAGCGGCCAGACCACGCGGCCTGATGGCCACCTTTTCTCTATGGGAGGTTCTAGCATGAACTTTAAACAACTGCTCGCCGGCGCGGGCCTGGCGATCGGCCTTCTGGCCTCGCCAGCCCTGGCCCAGGAGCGCGTCTCCATCGGCACGGGCGGCACCGGCGGCCTGTTCTACATCATCGGCGCCGCATGGCCGAAGTGCTCAACCAGCACATGGAAAACACCACCGCGCGCGCTGAAGTAACCGGCGCCTCGGTTGAAAATATCCGCCGCGTCGCGGCCGATCAGATGACCTTCGGGTTCTCCTCGTCCTCGACACTTTACGAGGCCAGCGTGGGCGAGGGTCCGTTCGAGGAAGCGCTTCCGTGGCCGCCATGGCCTATCTCTATCCGGCCGTGCTCCAGATCGCGACAACCAGCGATACCGGCATCACCTCCATGGAGGAGCTGTCGGGAAAACGCATCAACCTCGGCCCTCCGGGTTCCAATTCGGCGGTTCTGGTTCAGCGCCTGATGGAAGCGTATGGCGTCTTTGACCAGGCCAATGCCCAGTTCCTGTCCTATACCGAAGGCACCGCGGCGCTGATGAACGGCCAGGTGGACGCTACTGTGGTTCTGGCCGGCGCCCCGACCGCTGCCCTTATCGATCTGGGTGCGCAGCGCGACATGGTCCTGCTTTCGATCGACGAGGAAACGGTTGCTCCCATGCTGGCGGAATACCCATTCTATCAGGTCTATGAGATGGCTGCCGGCACTTACGAAGGCCAGGACGAACCGGTCATGGTCATCAACGACCCGGCGACGATCTTTACCAGCCAGTTTGCGAGCGACGAGCAGGTCTATGCCATCACCAAGGCGCTGTTCGACAATCTCGACGAGTTGGCACAGGTCCATCCCGAAGCCGCGAAAATCACTGTCGAGACGGCTGTGAACACGCCCATTGGCCTTCACCAGGGCGCACAGCTCTATTTCGACGAACAGGCCCAGTAACGGAAAGCCTTGATCATGTCGTTCCTGTCCCAACTTTACAGCAAGATCGCGCTGCCCAATGAGCATGGAACAAAGAAGGAGGCGATCATCGCCTCCTTCCTTTACACCATACTTGCCGTCGGCGTGACCGCCATCGTCATCTGGGGCGCCTATTTCGGGGGCATCACCGCCCTTGTCTTGCGCTCGATGTTCTATTCCATGGTGGCAATGGCGGGTTTGTTTGCCGTCAGTCTGGAGACACGGTTCGTCCCAACGCGTGTGATCTTCTACATTCTGGGGATCATCGCCCTGGTGCCAGGGATTTATCTCTGGCACTCCTATTTCGACATCGTCATGCGCGGCGCGCTCTCGACCCAGATCGACGAGTGGATGTTCATTGCGCTTGTCATCATCACCCTCATTCTGGTGCGCAAGACGCTCGGCTGGGCGTTGCTCATCCTTTCGGTCACTGCACTGCTCTATGCCTATTTCGGCTATGTCATTCCCGGAAAATACGGCCATGGCGGCTATGATCTCGCCCGTCTGGCATCGACATTGTTCCTCTCCACCGAAGGCTTTTATGGCGCGCCGATGGGCGTGGCGGTCGAATACATTTTCCTGTTTGCCCTGCTCGGCACACTGCTCATGCAGATCGGGACCGGCGAAGTGTTCGTCGACGTGGCCCGCGGGGTTACCGGCCGCATCCAGGGCGGGCCGGGGCTTTCCGCCGCCGTATCGAGCACGCTGGTCGGCACCATCAACGGCAGCGCCGTCGCCAATGTGGTGACGACAGGGACATTTACCATTCCCCTCATGAAGCGCGTGGGCTATTCGGCCAAGCTGGCCGGCGCCATCGAAGCGGCTGCATCGTCGGCGGGACAGATATTGCCGCCGGTCATGGGTGCTGCTGCTTTCCTGATGGCGGAAATTATCGGGGTCCCCTATTCAACCATTGCGCTCGCGGCCCTCGTGCCCGGATTGCTTTACGTTCTGGCGCTGCTGGTCGCAGTGCGGCTGGAGGCCGGCAAGCTGGACCTGGCGCGCGACACAACCGGCGGCGTCGGGTTTCTCATCGAAACGCTCAAGACGCGCGGCTATCTGCTGCTGCCGCTTATCGGCATCATCGTGCTTTTGTTCATGGGCATGACCCCAACGCGGGCTGCCGTCTATTGCATCGGCTTCGCGCTGCTCATCAGCCCGTGGCGCAAGGAAACGCGGATCGGGCTGACCGGACTTCTGGTTGTGTGCCGCAACACGCTTTTCGCAACACTGCCCATCGTGGCGGCTGTCGCGGCGGCCGGTATCGTCATCGGCGTGCTCAATCTCACCGGCATGGGGCTGATGCTTTCGAGCCTCATCGTTGAGGTGGGTGCGGGCAATATCTGGGCAATCCTGCTGCTAACGGCCCTCGCCTCATTTGTCCTGGGCATGGGGCTGCCGACTTCGGCCGCCTATCTGCTGCTGGCCGTGCTTGTGGCGCCGGCGCTGACGCAGCTCGGTCTGCCGGCGATCTCGGCGCACATGTTCATCTTCTATTTCGGGCTGGTCTCGGCGATCACCCCGCCGGTCGCGCTCGCCGCCTATGCGGCGGCCTCGATTCGGGCGCCGGTGCCAACGAGACGGCAGTGGAATCGATCCGGCTCGGGTTCGTCAAACTGCTCGTGCCATTCCTTTTCGTGACCATGCCAGGGATTTTGATGATCGGCACGCCGCTGCAGATCGTGCTCGGTATCGTGTTTGCAGCGTTCGCCGTCATTCGATCACCGTCGCCTTTGCGGGCTGGCTGGTTCGCCCCATCTCCTGGCTGGAGCGCGGGGCGCTGGTTGTGGGCACGGCGCTGGTCTGCTGGCCGACCCCGGTGGACGCCACCGATGCGGTAACGCTCGGCGCGCGACTTGCCGGGCTGGCCATCATCGGCCTTTCGATCTTTCGCATGGTTACGGCCGCACCACGTCCCACCATTGAAGTCCAACCCAACTAAGAAGACGCCAATACATGTCCTTGCCTCCCCATCCGTCTCCCAAAAAGCCCGATCTGGTTCTGCCTGAGGGTGCGTGCGATGCCCATTGCCACGTTTTCGGCCCCGGAGACATATTTCCTTACTCCAGCTCTGCGACCTATCGGCCCGAGGACGCACCAAAGGAAAGACTGTTCGCGCTCCACCAGCATCTGGGGCTGTCGCGCTCAGTGATCGTTCAGGCAAGCTGCCATGGGACCGACAACAGGGCGATGGTTGATGCGCTCAGGGCCGGCGCGGGCAATTACCGCGGCATCGCCATGGTGGAGCGCGACGTGACCGAAGCTGAGCTTCAGGACCTTCATGACGCCGGGGTGCGGGGCGTACGGTTCAACTTTGTTGCCCATCTGGGCGATGCCGCCAATCAGGAGGCGTGCGCGACATCGTTGCCAAAATCAAGCCGCTGGGCTGGCACATCGTTGTGCATTTCGATTCCCACTGGCTAAAGGATCTGGCCCCGTTCCTGAAAGAGCTCGATATCGTCACCGTGATCGATCACATGGGGCGGATCGACGCCGGCGCCGGCGTCGGGCAGCAGGCTTTCCAATTGCTCCTGGAGTTGATGGAAGACGAGCGCTTCTGGGTCAAGGTTTGCGGTTCCGAGCGGCTTTCGCGATCCGAGCCGCCCTTTCACAAGGCCGCCGAATATGGCCGGTTGCTTGTCGAAAAATTCCCCATCGCGTCTTGTGGGGCACCGACTGGCCGCATCCCAATATCAACGTCAACATGCCCGATGACGGGGAGCTGGTGGATTTGCTCAAGATCATCGCTCCCACGCCAGAAAGCCTGCAGCGACTGGTCGTGGACAACCCGACCCGGCTCTATTGGCCCGAAACGCTGTAATCGAGAGGGCCGCCGGAGTATCTCCAAGCGGCCCTTTCGTTGTCGGTCAGTGGTGATGGGCCGGTTCGGACAGGGGACAATCGGTGGGATAGCTTGCCCAATTGATCTCCACTGTGGCGTGGCCGATATCATAGCGCTGGGCGAGGGTCTTTTTGACCCGCTCTGAAATCGTACGATAGTCGGCTCCGGGTTTGAGCGAGACTTCCATGGTCGCTGCAGGCTTGCCCGAGGTTATCGACCAGACATGGACGTGAGAAACGTCTTCGATATCGGCCACGGTATCGAGAATGTGCCTGCGGAGCGCTTCGATTTCGATGTTTCCGGGCGTCCCCTCCATCAGGATTTGCACGGCATTGCGCAACAGCGCCCAGGCGGCGCGCAGAATCAGCATCGAGAGCAGTACCGAGAGGATCGGATCGATCGGCGTCCAGCCGGTGAGATAGATCACGGCTGCCGCAACGATCGCGGCAACCGACCCCAGCAAATCCCCAAGGACGTGCAGCAGGGCACCACGAATGTTGACATGGTTGGTGTCGCCCTGGCGAAGCATGAAGAACACGGCGATATTGACGACCAGGCCCAGAACGGCGACCACCATCATGGGCCCGGCCAGAACCGGGTGGGGCATGAACAGGCGCTGAATGGCTTCGTAGGTGATCCAGGCGACCAGAGCAAAGAGCGTGATGGCATTGACGAAGCCCGCGAGCACTTCGAGCCGCATATAGCCGAACGTGCGCTTTGAATCGGAAAGCTTGCGGCCGAACCGAAAGCCCGCCCAGGCTAGCGCCAATGCCGCTGCGTCGGTCAGCATGTGCCCGGCATCGGCCACCAACGCCAAAGAGCCTGAGAGGATGCCGCCGATCAACTCGGCCACCATGAATCCAGCGGTCAGGGCGAACCCTGCAAGGACCACCCGTTCGTTGTTCTCGCCGACTTGGGGCGCATGGCTGTGGTGCCCTTGGCCATGGTGATGGTCGGACTGAGCGTGGCTATGGGGTGTGTCGCCGTGCTGGGTCGTCATTGCGTGTCAAATTTCCGGGTCGATCATTTGTTCCAACATATCAATATATATTCATTTGTAAATATGAAATACGGCGTCGACTGATCGACAGACAGCGGACTTGACGAGCGGTCAATGCTCTGCTCTCATAACAGAACAATGATATGTATTACATAATTATGTATCATTGAACAAAGGGAGCATCGTTATGAAGACTTTTCTCAAGGCAGCGGCCATCGCTGCCCTGGCCGGCATTTCATTGCCAAGTTTTGCCGTGGCGCAAACCGAGGGTGGCGCAATCGACGTCGCGACCATTGGCGAGCCGCCCACCCTCGACCCCATGACATCGACCGCCGATCTGGTCGGCATCATCACCCAGCATATGTTTGAAACGCTCTATACGTTCGATGCCAACTGGGCCGTCGTGCCGCTGCTGGCGGCGGACATGCCAGAGATTTCCGAAGACGGCACCGTCTATACAATCGCGCTGCGTGAAGGCGTTACCTTCCATGACGGCTCGGACATGACCGCCGAGGATGTCGTGGCCTCGCTCGAGCGCTGGCTGCGTATCGCAAGCCGCGGCATGCAGACGGCGGAAACCGTCGAAAGCGTCGAGGCCGTGGGTGATTACACGGTGCAGATTACTCTGAGCGGACCCTATGCACCGCTTTTGTCCCTCTTGTCGCTCAACAACTCTGCCGCCATCGTCATTCCGTCGGAAATCGCCAGCGAAGACGTCATGGAAGATTTTGTCGGCACCGGGCCCTACCAGCTGGCCGAACGCCGTCCGGATCAATATATCCAGCTTACGCGGTTCGAGGACTACGCCTCGCGTGACGAAGAGTCCAACGGCTATGGCGGCGGGCGCCATCAGTATCTCGATGAAATCCGGTTCGTTCCCGTCCCCGACCCCAACACCCGCATCGAAGGTGCTGTCGCGGGTCAGTTCGATTATGTGGATTCCATTGCCGTGGAAGCCTATGACCGTATCGCTTCGGGCAATACCGAACCGGTGATGCTGGCTCCGTTCGGCTGGCCGGTGTTCGTGATGAACACTGCCGAAGGCGTCAACTCCGATATCGCCGTACGCAAGGCCATCCAGGCGGCGCTTGCTCCGCAGGACATGCTGCTGGCCGCGTTCGGGTCGGAAGAATTCTTTAAGGCCGATGGGGCGATGTATCCTGAACGGTATGTCTGGCACACCGAGGCGGGCACCGAACCGTACAAGCCGATGGGCGATACGGAACTGGCAAGCCAGTTGCTCGAAGACTCCTCTTACGACGGGTCGCCGCTGCGCATCCTCACCTCGCGCCAATACGAGTTCCACTACACGATGGCTCAGGTTGCCGAAGCCTATCTCGAGGCAGCCGGGTTCGACGTGCAGCTCGACGTTGTGGAATGGGCAACGCTGACGCAGCGGCGCACCGATCCGGCGCTGTGGGACATCTATATCACCCACTCGCCCTTTCTGCCCGAACCGTCCCTGACCGGCATCATGTCGGATTCCTCACCCGGCTGGTGGTGTCCGATGCCAAACATGAAGCGCTTGGCGCGTTCAACGCCGAAGCCGATCCAGAAGCCCGCGTCGAACTCTGGGCGTCGGTGCAGGAAGTGATCTATGAGGAAGTGCCTGCCTTCAAGGTCGGCAATTTCAATGCCGTTGCCGCCCAATCGCCGAGCCTCGAAGGCATGAACCCCGCGCCATGGCCCTATTTCTGGAACGCCTGGCTCGAAGAATAAGCAATCCTCCTGCGGGCGCTGGCGTTTCCTGTCCTCCGGACAATGGCGGCGCCCGGGGAGATATCGAAGGGAGGGAGGGCCAGCAGTCCATTGCTAGTCCTTTCCGGCATGGCCATCCTTCCCTTCGCGTCCTTTTTTGAAAGTCGTTCCATGCTTGGCGCTGCGCTTAACAGATTGATCGGCATGCTCACGGTGATGGCCATCGTCGTGACGATTGTCTTTATCATTGTCCGGGTGACTCCGGGCGATCCGGCTGCGGTCATGCTCGGCCCCGATGCCACTGCGGCCGATGTCGAGGCACTGCGTCAACGGCTGGGCCTCGATGGCACGATCGTCGAGCAGTTCATCTCCTATGTCGGAGGCATTTTCCGCGGCGATCTCGGCCAGTCGATCTTTCTTGGCCAGCCGGTGACAACCGCGCTATGGATGCGGGCCGAACCGACCTTTTTCCTCACCATCTTCTCGCTCGCCATTGCCACGGTGATCGCGCTGCCGATCGGTGTCGCTTCGGCCTACTGGCGCGGGTCGTGGTTCGATCAGGCCATGACCTCGCTGGCCATGTTTGCCGCTTCGGTTCCCAGTTTCTGGCTGGGGCTGATCTTCATCCAGACCTTCGCGGTGAGCCTTGGTTGGTTTCCGACCTCGGGCTATGGCGGGCCCTATTCGCCACTTGGCGAGCGGCTCTATCATCTGGTTCTGCCGGCCACGACGCTGGGGATCGTCTCCTCGGCGCTCATCATGCGCTTTACCCGCGCTTCAATGCTCGACGTTCTCAACGATGATTATGTGCGCACGGCGCGCTCCAAGGGCATGAGCGAGTGGCGCGTCGTCGTCCGCCATGCGCTCAAGAATGCTCTGATCCCAATTCTCACTGTTGTCGGCCTGACGGCGGCGCTGCTGATTTCAGGCGCCATCGTCACAGAGACGGTGTTCGCGCTACCGGCGTCGGCAACCTGATCGTTTCGGCGGTGTTGCGGCGCGACTATCCGGTTATCCAAGGGGCGCTACTGATCGTTGCCGGACTCTATGTTCTGGTCAATTTCGTCATCGACATGCTCTATCTGCTCGTCGATCCGCGTGTGAGGTACTGATGGCCGCGCTCGCTTCGTCCGCACAGGGCAAATCACCCAACCTCTTGATCCGCCTTCTGGCGAGACCCACCGCTGCCGCCGGGCTGATCGTCATAGTATTTGTGGTGCTGGCCGCGATCTTTGCGCCGTTGCTTACGCCCCACAGCCCAAGCCAGCTTTCGATCGTCAACCGTCTGACCGCGCCCAACAACCAGTTCTGGCTGGGAACCGACGATCTGGGTCGCGATATTCTTACACGGGTACTCTATGCCGGGCAGACTTCGCTTTCGGTGGCCTTTTCGGTGGTTATCGTCGCCTCGCTGATCGGCATCATGCTGGGGCTCGTGGCCGGATTTTTCCGCAAAGCCGACGCGCCGGTCTCGCGGGTGATCGATGCCATGATGGCGTTTCCCGATATCCTTTTGGCCATTGCGCTGGTTGCAGCGCTGGGCTCTTCGGCGTTCAACGTAGTTCTGGCCCTAGGGATCGTTTATGCGCCGCGCATGGCGCGGGTGGTGCGCGCCTCGACGCTGGTGATCCGGGAATTGCCCTATGTGGAGGCGGCCCGCGCGCTGGCGGTGCCGACCCCGGTTATTCTCGTGCGACACGTTTTGCGCAATGTCACCTCGCCGCTTCTGGTGCAGGGCACCTTCATTTTCGCGCAAGCCATTCTGGCGGAGGCAGGATTATCGTTTCTCGGAGTGGGCATTTCGCCCGATATCCCGACCTGGGGCACGATGATTTCGGCTGGTCGCCAGTTCATGAATTCGGCAAGCTGGCTGCTGTTTTATCCGGGCCTCGCCATCGTCATCACCGTTCTGGCGCTCCAGCTTTTGGGCGACGGCCTGCGCGACCTCCTCGACCCCCGTCTTGCAAAGGACATCTAAATGATCGGCAATCAGTTTCCCCCCGCCGAAAAACCGCTTCTGATCCGCAACGCAAAGCCGGTCGGTTTTGCCGGCGTTAAGTCGTCAGCCATCGATATCCTTGTCGGCAAGGACGGGAAAATTATCGAGACCGGAACCGCCATTGCCGTGCCCGATGACGCGGAAATCCTCGATGTTGGTGGCAGTTTTCTTTCGGCCGGCTGGACCGATATCCACACCCATATCTGGTATGGTGGTACCGATATTTCGCTCAGGCCCGAACAGTGCGGCGCGCGGCATGGAGTGACCACGATGGTCGATGCCGGCTCGGCGGGCGAGGCCAATTTCCATGGTCTGCGCGAGCTGATGATCGAGCCGGCGCTGGAAAATGTCTATGCGTTCTTAAACATCGGCTCGATCGGTCTGGTCGCCTGCAACCGGGTGACCGAGCTTCAGGACATGCGATCGATCGATATCGACCGGATCGCCGCGACTGTCGAAGCCAATCGCGACGTGATCGTCGGGCTCAAAGTCCGGGCCAGCGCGGTGATTTCCGGTGGCTGGGATCTGGTGCCGGTCAAGCTGGCCAAAAAGCTCGGCCGTGTGCTCAAGCTGCCAATCATGGTGCATGTGGGCGAGCCGCCCCCGCTTTACGATGACATTCTTTCGCTGCTGACCGAGGGCGACATCGTCACCCATTGTTTCAACGGCAAGGTGGGTGGCTCGATCCTCGAAGACGAAGATCTTTACGCTCTCGTCGAGGATGCGGCGGCGCGTGGTGTGGTGCTCGACGTCGGGCATGGCGGGGCGTCATTTTCGTTCGAGGTGGCCAAGGCAGCGCTCGAAAAGAACATGCTACCCCAGACCATCTCGACCGATCTGCACAATCGCTCCATGGATGGCGCGGTTTGGGACATGGGCACCACCATGTCCAAATTGCTCTCGCTGGGCATGGGGTTTGAGCAGGTTGTCCACGCGGCGACCATTGCCCCGCGCAAGGCGATACGGCGCGATCACACCGACCTGCTCGCCAAGGGAAAGCCGGCGGAATTTACGATTTTTGATCTCGAAACAAGCGATATCGAAGTCAAGGATTCCAAGGGCATCACATCGACGCTGCACGAGATTTTCGAGCCGCGCCACGCCGTTCTCGGCGCGCGAGCCATCGCTGCGCATCGCTACCAGCCGGCGCCGGGTGCGCAACTGGCCAACTGCCCCCATTGCGGGTGGGCGCTATGAGAGAGCTTGCCCCCGATACGATCCTTTCGGTGCGCGATCTGCGCACCTGGTTTACGACCAAACGGCTGACGGCCAAGGCCGTTGACGGGGTGACGTTCGATCTCAAGCGCGGCCAGACGCTTGCCGTTGTGGGCGAGTCGGGGTCGGGGAAATCGGTGACCTCACTTTCGATCATGGGCCTTTTGTCCCGCCCTGGCGAAATCGAAAGCGGGGACGTGCTGTTCCGGGACTCCAAGGGCACTGTCCACGACCTGGCCAAGACGTCGCCGCGCGGTTTTCGCAAGCTGCGCGGCCGGGAGATCGCCATGATCTTTCAGGAGCCTATGACCAGTCTCAATCCGCTTTATACGGTGGGTGACCAGATCGGGGAAATGATCGCGCTGCATGAAAATATCGGGCGCGAAGATACCCGCAAGCGGGCGCTTGAGATGCTCGGGCACGTGGAAATCCCCGACGCGGCCAACCGGCTTGACGATTATCCGCACCAGATGTCGGGCGGCATGCGCCAGCGGGTGATGATCGCCATGGCGCTGGCCTGCAACCCATCGCTGCTGATCGCCGACGAGCCCACAACGGCGCTCGACGTCACCATCCAGGCGCAGATTCTCGATCTGTTGCGCCGGCTGCAGACCCAGTTCGGCATGTCGATCCTGTTCATTACCCACAACCTCGGCGTGGTTGCCGAAATCGCCCATGAGGTGGTGGTGATGTATGCCGGGCGCGTTGTGGAGCAGGCGCCGGTCATCGAACTGTTTCAAAAGCAGAAGCATCCCTATACCGAGGGACTTCTGGCCTGCACGCCCAATGCGGAGCGCGATCTGGCCGCCGATGGGGAGCGCAAGGCGCTTTTATTCCATTCCCGGCTCGGTGCCGCCCATTACGGCCCTGCCGCCAGGTTGCGCGTTCGAGCCAAGATGCCGCTATGCGATTTCTGCCTGCACCACCATCCCGCCCCAGCTCGAAAGCGCCGGTTCCGATCGACTGTCGCGCTGCCTGAGGAGTGCCGAAATATGAGCGTCGCAATGGAAACGGCTCCGCTGCTGGCCATAGAGGGACTGGTCAAACGTTTTTCGGGACGTGGCGGCAGGACCGTTCATGCTGTCGAGGATGTGAGCTTTTCGATCAAGCGCGGCACGACCGTGGGCCTGGTGGGCGAATCTGGATCCGGCAAGACCACGGCCGGACGCACCCTGTTGCGGCTAATCGAGCCCACCGGCGGCAAGGCGGTGTTTGACGGCGTCGATATCTTTGCGCTGTCCGAGCGCGACATGCGAGCCTATCGCCAGCGCATGCAGATCATTTTTCAGGACCCGTTCTCCTCGCTCAACCCGCGCATGCGGATCGAGGCGATCCTTGGGGAGGCGCTCGACGCCTGCAATTACCCCAAGGGCGCAAAACGCAAGGAGCGGGTTGCAGAGCTTCTGACGCTTGTGGGACTTGCCCCCGAGCACGCCAGACGGTTCCCGCATGAATTTTCCGGCGGCCAGCGCCAGCGCATAGGGATTGCCCGGGCGCTTGCGGTTGAGCCTGAATTCGTGGTCGCCGACGAGCCGGTTTCAGCGCTCGACGTCTCGGTGCAGGCGCAGGTGCTCAACTTGCTCAGCGATCTGCAGAAACGGCTGGGCCTGACGCTGCTGTTTATCGCCCATGACCTCTCGGTCGTTGAATATCTCTGTGACGAGGTGGTGGTGATGTATCTGGGGCGTGTCATGGAACGGGCCCGTCGCGGACGGTCTATGCCAATCCGCGCCATCCCTATACGAAAGCCCTGCTGGCCACGGCGCCGATCCCCGATCCGACGCGCCGCCGCGAACATGTGCCGCTGGCTGGCGACATCCCCAGTCCCATCAATCCGCCATCGGGATGCGTGTTTCGCACCCGCTGCCCGCATGCCGTCGCGGCGTGTGCCGAAATCATCCCGCCCACCGACCATCTGGGCGGCGATCACCACGTTGCCTGCATCCGCCACGAAGAATTGGCGCAGGCGTCCCAGAACCCCAGCCCAGTTGAATTGGGCTAGGGTTCCAGGTCCTTGTTTTGTCGTGCGATCGAACCGGAAAAGTCTGCAACTTTTCGCTTCGCGGCCCTCCAGGTCCTGATCGCACTCTAAGTGGAGTTTCCTATGACTGTCTCCGAGGCGAAAAAAGCGCGCGGATCAAAGCCCCTACGACCGGCTGACCGCTTTGGGGCTGACCTTGCCCCCGGCCGCGCCGCCGATCGCCAACTTCGTCACCCATGTGATTGAAGGCAATATGCTCTATCTCTCGGGCCAGGGGCCGACCTATCCCGATGGCCGGCGCCATTCGGGAAAGGTAGGCGATACCGTCTCGACCGAAGAGGCCTATGAACACGCCAAACTGACCGGACTCAATCTGATTGCCGTGATGGAGGAAGCGTTGGGCGATCTGGGCCGGGTGCGCCGCATCGTCAAGGTGCTGGGCATGGTCAATGCCACCCCCGATTTTACCGAGCATCCGCAGGTCATCAATGGCTGTTCGGACCTGTTCAATGCCGTATTTGCCGAAAAGGGTATCCATGCCCGGTCGGCCGTCGGCTTTTCCTCGCTCCCCAATGCGATCACGGTGGAAATCGAAGCCATCGTGGCCATAGACATTTGAGTACAGTTCAATGACCGATACCGATATTCGCAAAACGCTTGGCCTGCGCCCCGTCATCAATTGTTCGGGAACCATGACTTCGCTTGGCGCTTCGATCGTCGTGCCGCATGCAGTCGAGACCGTGGCTGCGGTCCTGTCGCAATGGACCGAAATGTCCGACCTGCAGCGCATCGCCTCGCGCACCATTGCACGGCTGACCGGGGCAGAGGCGGGGTGCGTGACCGCATCCTGTTCTGCAGCCATCACGCTGGCCTGCGCCGCGGCGATGACCGGCAAGGATCTGTCCGCCATCGAGCAGCTGCCCGATGCGCGCGGGCTCAAGGACGAGATCGTCATCCAGACCGGGCACATGGTCTCCTATGGCGCGCCGGTGGAACAGGGCATCAGGCTTTCTGGCGCAAGGGTGGTGCCGGTGGGCCAGGCTACCAGCGCGCATGCTTACCAATTGGCCGGAGCCATAACCGACAAGACCGCGGCGGCGGTTTATGTGATTTCGCACCACGTTGTCGATTACGGGCAGATCCCGCTCGAAACGTTCTGCGAGGTTGCCCATGAAAAAGGTGTGCCAGTGATCGTGGACGCGGCGTCCGAATATGATCTGGAGAAATTCTTGAAGGCGGGCGCCGATCTGGTGCTTTATTCCGGGCACAAGTTTCTGGGCGGGCCGACGTCGGGCATTGTTGCGGGCACTAAGGACTTCGTTGCCGCATGTTATCTGCAGAACCGGGGCGTCGGGCGCGGCATGAAGGTGGGCAAGGAAGGCGTGGCGGGAGTTATTGCGGCGCTTGAAGCCTGGGAGACGCGCGACCACGCCGGGATCAGGGCCCGCGAGCAAAGGGCGCTCGATCTCTGGCAATCAACGCTGGAAGGGCGGGACGGCATCACCGCCATCATCGACCCTGACCC
>JACADM010000100.1_pt1 | contig 33010 bp, 42 predicted proteins | sample 7512371 | NCBI WGS metagenome assembly JACADM01 (sample SAMN14389041, study PRJNA612141) | algae metagenome | isolation source: non-axenic algae culture | place: India: Navi Mumbai | collected 2017-01
CCCCGGAAAAGGGAAGTAACAGGCATTATCAGATGCTGTTGAATGTTCTGGGGAGACTGGCGGAACACCGTGAGAAGGAGAGGAAGACCCGGACGTATACGTACCTGCACCAGATTGCGGAGAAAATACACCGCAGGAGTATGATCTTTCTGTTTACCGACATGTTCCAGGATGAAACCGATGACGAAGAACTTTTTAATGCATTGCGCCATCTGAAATACAACAAGCATGAAGTCGTTCTTTTTCATGTGACGGACAAAAGCAGTGAGCTTGATTTTGAATTTGACGATAGCCCGAAGCGATTTGTGGATGTGGAAACCGGTGAGCATATCGATCTTTATGCCCGAAACATGAAGGAAGACTACCGGAAAGCACTAAAAAATTACACCGATACCATTAAATTAAAAGCCGCGCAATACCGCATAAAATATGTGGAAGCGGATATTGGAAAAGATATCGAAAAAATTTTACAGACTTACCTTGTTGAAAGACAAAAGTTTATTTGATACCTATAAAATATCTTGTGTTTTTTAATGAAAACATTTGCGGAATTGAAAAAGGGGTGTATATTTGCAACCGCAATACAGAAAGGTCCGGTAGTTCAGTTGGTTAGAATACATGCCTGTCACGCATGGGGTCGCGGTTCGAGTCCCGTCCGGACCGCTGAAAAAGAGAAAAAAGCTCCGATATTCCGGAGCTTTTTTTAACTTTGAAAAATTAGTTGTGTTGTTTAGGGTAGATCCCCTGATTTACCCAGGTTTAGTAGTTAGACCAATGAAAGGCTTTTCCGCCGTGGGCGGAGGGCTTTTTTTGTTTTAGGACCATACGAAATGAAATTTTCCGGGATCATTCCTGATTTTGTTCCTGCCATTGCTGAATTCCGGGTATTCTTATTAGAAATCGACCGTCTTCTACTGTAATGGCTCCTTGTTCCTGTTCCTCCTTGTTGTAAGCGGTGAAAGAAAAAGAACCTTCAGCATAGCCATTATCCAGCATTCTCAATGTGATACTTCCGCTTCCCCCGGGAATATTGGTCTGCCAGTACGGACTGTCAACCCTGCTGTTTTTGACGTACCGTCCCGAATTCTTGTAGTCATCATCAGGAGAAAAAGTATAGGTGCCGTCATCATCATAACCTGTGATATCCAGTTTCAATATATTGCCCGAAGTGTTCCGTACGGTAATATGCAGTGCACGCTGTACCGTTGCTCCTCGGTGTTCACTGTAATATACCTTGAGGTTTCTATCCGTAAAACATTCGAAAAGTGTGTCGTTTACCTGTGCCGTGATATATTGTTGCGGATACTTTGTAGTACTTTCACCATCATCACTGTGACATGCGAACAGGAAGGAGGTTGTTAATAGAATTAAAAAGCGGATATGGGATAAACGATTCATTTTTCAATAGATTTTGAATTGGAAATATAGGTAAAAACCTTCGTATAGTGTAGTTTAATTAAAATTAATGTAGGTGTTGTTGGTTTTTTAATTATTTACTATGCATGCATAATATCTGATTATGAGTGGGTTGTGGGACTTTAAAAGACGTGCGTAGGATATTCCGGACTTTTTTCTTAAAAAAATGTGAAACCCGGTAATTTGAAAGCGGATTAAACTATTTTAGAAACATAATGTCTTATTATTGCAATGCTGAAAGATTTTCTGAATCTGCTTTTCACGCGCCACCGTTACTAACTCAATAAAATAATTAACCTAATCTGTTGTATGAAAGTACGAACGATTGTTTTCGGCCTTTTAGGAATCGGGCTGGTAGGGCTTATAGCCTACAGGATCAACAAAAACAGCCAGGGAGTGGGTCCTCAGTCGCAGAAATCTTCACAGTCGCCGGTGAAAATTTCAGGGATGGTCCTGAAGCCCCGAAATTTTGCAGACCAGCTTTCGCTTTCCGGATCTCTCGAAGCGAATGAGCAGGTGGATGTCCGGAGTGAAGTTCCCGGTATCGTCGAAAACATATACTTTAAGGAAGGGGCTAAAGTTTCTCAGGGACAGGAATTGTTCAAGGTCAACGATATCGAGTTGAAAGCCCAGCTTTCGAAGGTACAGACCGCTAAAAAGCTGGCTGCCGAAAATGAGCGAAGAGCAAAACTTCTGCTGGAGAAACAAGCCATCAGCCAGGAAGAATATGATATTGCGAGTGCCGATTACCAGTCGTCTCAGGCCGAATCGGAATTGATTTCCGCTCAGCTTTCCAAAACTTCGGTCCGGGCACCTTTTTCCGGGACCATAGGCCTGCGAAACATCTCTAAAGGCACGTATGTAACCCCGACTACTGTGGTCGCCAAACTGGTGAATACGGAGCAACTGAAGCTTACTTTTGCTATTCCCGAAAAATATGTTTCGAGGATGAAGATCAACAGTACACTGACGTTTACGACTTCCGATACCAAACGTCCTTATACCGCAAAGATCTATGCGATAGAACCCGAAGTGGATGTCACCACGAGAACCTTGAAAATGCGTGCCGTGGTCGATAACAGTGATGGCGATTTGTATCCGGGGATGTTTGTCAATGTCAATTTTCCGCTGGAAATTGTTCCCGATGCTCTGATGGTCCCCACAGAAGCACTTATTCCCATACAGAACGGTAAGGAGATTTTTGTAGTCCGTGAAGGGAAGGCAAAAGCCGTTGAGGTAAAGACCGGTTCACGGACCAGTAAGGACGTGCGGGTACTTTCCGGATTGCAACCCGGGGATACCATCCTCACTTACGGTATTATGGCCCTGGACAACGGAACCCCGGTAGACGTAACCTTAGATTAATTAACCGACACAGACTACCTCATCCCGATGAATATATCCACATTAAGTATAAAACGCCCGGTTCTTGCCCTGGTTATGAATATCCTTATCATTCTTTTCGGAGGTATAGGATACATGTACCTGGGGATACGCGAATTCCCTTCTATAGATCCTGCACAGGTCTCGGTACAAACTAATTATGCCGGTGCGAATGCAGACATTATAGAGTCGCAGATCACCGAACCTCTGGAAAAGGCCATAAATTCTATAGATGGTATCCGTAATATAACCTCTTCCAGTACCCAGGGATCCAGTCGGATCAACATAGAGTTTAATCTCGATAAAAATCTGGAAGAAGCAGCCAATGATGTACGCGACAAGGTATCGCAGGCCGTGAGAAGTCTTCCCGAAGACATTGATGCACCACCGGTGGTGAGTAAGGCCGATGCCGATGCCGAGCGGATTATTTCCATGACCGTACAAAGTGATGTGAAGAATATTCTCGAGCTGTCTGACTATGCTGATAATGTTATCGCACAGCGTGTGCAGACGATTCCCGGAGTGAGTAGCGTGCAGATATGGGGGCAGCGCAAGTATGCCATGCGTCTGTGGATAGATCCGATTAAACTGGCTTCTTATGGGGTCACGGTAGGTGATGTCAGGAATGCACTGCTGGCGCAAAACGTAGAATTACCTTCCGGAAAACTCACCGGTGATAATACGGAACTCACCGTAAGAACGATCGGAAATCTCGCTACCGAGGAGGAGTTCGACAACATCATTATCCGTGCCGACGGGGAGCGTATAGTTCGTTTCAGCGATGTCGGAAAAGCAGCGCTCGAAGGGGAGAACATGGAAACCAAAATGAGCGACTCCGGTCAGCCCATGGTTGCTGTTGCCGTTATACCCCAGCCCGGGACCAATTATCTCGAAATTGCAGACGCTTTTTACGAGGAATATGAAAAATTGCAGAAAGACCTGCCGAAGGTTTTAAGCTTAATGTCGTCATTGATGATACCGTTTTTGTAAAACGTGCGGTGGAAGAAGTCGCGGAGACCCTGCTCATTTCCATCGTCCTGGTGATACTTGTTATTTTTCTATTCTTCCGGAACTGGTCCATGGCTTTGCGCCCGCTTCTGGATATTCCCGTATCGCTTATAGGAACCTTTTTTATCATGTGGTTGCTTGGTTACTCGGTCAACGTACTCACCCTGCTTGCCATTGTACTGGCCACGGGGCTTGTTGTCGATGACGGAATTGTAGTTACGGAAAATATTTATAAAAAGGTGGAAGAAGGCATGAGCCCTATAGAAGCGGCAATCAAAGGATCCAGCGAGATATTCTTTGCGGTGATTTCTATCTCCGTTACACTTGCAGCCGTATTTCTGCCTGTTATTTTCCTGGAAGGCTTTGTAGGAAGGCTGTTTCGTGAATTTGGAGTGGTGCTGGGGGCAGCCGTATTGATCTCTGCCTTCGTGTCGTTAACCCTGACGCCTATGCTCAATGCCTACCTGATGAAGCCGGGCAAACAAAAGCAATCCAGGTTTTATAAAATCACCGAACCGTATTTTGTGATGATGAATAAAGGCTATGCCAGTTCGCTTTCCGGATTTATGAAGCGAAAATGGCTGAGCTTTCCTATACTTTTTGCCTGTCTTGGTATGATATGGTTGTTTTATGCCATCCTTCCCAAAGAGACCGCTCCGTATGAAGACCGCAGTTTTGTCCGGCTCAGCGTAACGGCACCGGAAGGTTCTTCGTATGAGTATATGGACAGGTACATGACAGAGATTACCAAACTGGTAAACGATTCCATCCCGGAGAAAAAAGTAAGTCTGATACTCACTTCCCCCGGGTTCGGGACTTCTTCGGTAAACAGCGGACGGGCCAACGTAGCCCTGGTGCCACCGGAAGACCGGGAACGTTCGCAACACGAAATAGCAACGGCACTGGGAAGGTGGTCCAAAAAATATGTAGGGGCGAAGACCAGCGTATCCGAAAAGCCTACGATCTCTGTCAACCGGAGGGGAGGGCCGCCGATTCAGTATATTATTCAGGCTCCCAATTTTCAGAAGCTCGAAGAAAAAATTCCGGAATTTATGAGGGAGGTCGAAAAGACCCTACGTTCTCGTTCACCGATGTGGACCTGAAGTTTAACAAACCGGAAATTTATGTGGATATAGACAGGCAAAAAGCCGAAAGTATGGGCGTATCGGTACGCGATGTTGCCCAGACCCTGCAGTTGTCACTAAGCGGACAGCGTTTCGGGTATTTCCTGATGAACGGAAAACAATACCAGGTGATAGGCCAGTTTGATAAGAAAGACCGGAATGCGCCGGTAAACCTGACATCCATTTTTGTGAGAAACAAAGACGGACAACTTATTCAGCTGGACAATCTTGTTAATATCAGCGAACACAGCAGCCCGCCGCAGCTATATCACCATAATCGTTATCTTTCGGCTACGGTCTCGGCCAACCTCGCAGAAGGAAAGACCATAGGTAATGGTATAGAAGCGATGGAGAGCATTCGGGAAAAGGTGCTGGACGATTCGTTTACGACCGATCTTGGAGGAGAATCGCGCGATTTTGTGGAGAGTAGTTCCAACACCTCCTACGCCTTCGGTCTCGCCCTGTTACTGATCTTCCTGATCCTTGCGGCTCAATTCGAAAGTTTTATCGATCCCTTTATTATCATCCTCACCGTTCCGATGGCGGTAGCAGGGGCCTTGTTCTCCTTGTGGATTTGTGGCGAAACCTGGAATATTTTCAGTCAGATTGGAACGATTATGCTGATAGGTCTCGTAACGAAAAACGGTATTCTCATCGTGGAATTTGCCAATCAGCTGCGTGAAGAGGGGATGCCTAAGTCGCAGGCCATAATCGAAGCTGCCGAATCGCGGCTTCGCCCGATACTGATGACGAGTCTCACCATTATACTGGGGGCCCTGCCTATTGCACTTTCCCTCGGTGCCGCTTCTACAAGCCGTATAGGTATGGGAGTGGTGATTATCGGAGGTTCACTGTTTTCACTGATACTTACCTTGTTTGTGATACCGGCGATCTATGCATTGTGGTCGAGAGCGAAAAAACATCGTCCGGAACTGGATGCCGTATAAAAAATAAATCCCATGAGTACACGAATATTGTCTTTATATATACTTTTTATGCTCCTGGTTACAGAAGGGAGAGGACAGGATATCCTCACTCCGGAAGATGCCATACGAGTAACCCTGGAAAATAATTATGATATACGGCTGGCCGAGAATTCGTATGAAGCCGATCAGTTGGGGGTCAGCGCAGGGTTTGCCGGGATGCTTCCCCGGGTGAATCTGGTCCTCAATGATAACAACAGTATCCAGACCCTGGACCAGACCAGGACAGACGGTACGGAACGGTCCTTGTCCAACGCCAAAAACAATAACCTCAATTATGGTGTGGCTCTGGATTGGACTGTTTTTGACGGGCTGAAAATGTTTGCCAGGCACGAGCAGCTTCAGGAACTGGAAAAACTCGGGGAAACCGAATTAAAGCAGGCGATACTAACCAATGTGAGTAATGTGCTTATCACTTATTATGATGTGGTACAGCAACAACAGCAACTTGCCGTACTGGATAGCACCCTGGTGATTTCCAGACAGCGTGTAGAACTGGCCCAAAACCGGTTTACTATTGGTAAAGCTTCCAAACTGGAACTGTTGAATGCCAAGGTAGACCTCAATACCGATCAGACCTTGAAGCTGAAACAACAGGAATCGTATAATAATACGAAAATACGGCTCAACGAACTCCTGGCCAGAGATGGAAAGACAGATTTTCAGGTGGTGGACGAGATGACCGTAGACAAGGAGCTGTTTCTGCCAGAGCTTGAAGTCCTGGCCAAAGAACGTAATCCGGAATTACTCACGAGGATCATCAGCAAGCAAATCGCCGAACTGGAACTGAAGCAGGTTAAAGCAAATCGTTATCCGGTGATTACGGCATCGACGGGATATAATTTTTCCAGGACAGAATCGAGCCTCGGTTTTGTAACCAATTCCAATTCGCATGGTTGGAACTACGGTTTCAGTGTGAGTATGAATGTTTTTGATGGCTTTAACCAAAACCGCAGTGAGAAGATTGCCAAAATAGCCATTGATAACAACGAATTGATGATTGCGCAGCAAAAGCAGGCGCTATTGTCGCGACTCGGAACGGCATTTCAGACGTATCAGACCAATCTTGGGCTTATCGTTCTGGAACACAGGAATGAGACCATAGCCAAGGAAAACCTGGATATTACCATGGAAAAATATAAGATAGGTACGATAACCACTATGGAGTTCAGGACAGCGCAGCTCAATCATATCAATGCACAGTTGCGGCATAATGAGGCGGTATTGCAGGCCAAATTATCCGAAATTACGCTGAAAGCGATCTCAGGCAGCCTGTCTTTCTGATTCTTTATAGTTGTAGTTTTTTCATCGTTCAGGCTTCCTTATCTTTTAGGTGCCGGATAGAAATAAAGACTGTTTATTCTACTATTTTTTTAGGTTATTTCTTAATTTAAAAGGGTGAAGAGGGGATGGAGGACGTATTCCTTTCTCGGTCTTTCTTAAGGTTATTTCTTCTGTATTCAGTCTTTTTGTCTTTCCGGTTACGGGATAATTCTTACCATCGTAAACGTAAAGACAACACTTTGTTAATATTCTGTTTTGCATAATACGTTCACATTTAATATATTGCGGTTTCTATATAGTTCAATATTTGATTTGGTATTTTTTATAGTTAACCTTAATTTTTAAATTTTCAGTATTATGTCATTTAAAGCAACTTTGTCCGTAGGAGGCAAAAAAGTCAACATCCTTCATGCCAATTACGATATGGCACAGGAAACGGATGCCACCGGGCGTCCCTCATCCGTAACACGTGGAGGACGGATTAATCTTACCGTAGAATCCACAGGAGATTCCTTCTTCTTCGAGTGGATGACAAACAACTTCGAACGCAAGAATGGAGTGATCACGTATCTGAAAAGAGATACGGATGCAAAACTCAGGGAAGTGAATTTCACCGAAGGATATCTGGTGAAATACAAAGAAAACTTCGATGCTTCCGGCGACAACCCCTTAACGGAAACTTTTAGCATATCCTGCCGCGCAATAGGCAGCGGTGGCGGAGAACATATAAATGAATGGGTGTAAAATTTCCGTTTCCTTTTGAATAACGAATAATCCAGGTCAGTATAAAAATCAGAAATAAAGGAGAATTTTTTCCCTTTCTGAGAATAGATCCGGATCATTTATCTTACATAGTGAGCCATGGACCATACACCGTAGTACCCTAACAGGTATGCACTGTTTATTAAGGTATAATTATAACCTTTCCGGACAGGCATTCGTAATGTCGGTTTTATACTTTTTTAGTTATGAAACGCTTATGGTAAAATACCGGGTTTCGGGATACCGGTCAAACAGATAATAGTGTATTTTTATAAATATTTTACAACATAATTTGTAGAGAAATAATACTTTAATTATGAGTTTTTTATCAAAACTGACCATTGACGGTGAAGAGATGGTTGTATTGCGGTACAGGATGTCCATGACCCAGGATACGGATCATAGTGACAGGCCGGCAGCGGACCCCAGGGGTGGCCGTATCCGGGTATTGGTGGAGTTGACAAAAAGTACATCGCTCTTTGACTGGATGCGGAATCCGAGTCAGGTCAGGGATGGTGAATTTGTCTTTTACCGGCGGGATGGCATGTCCAAAATGAGGGGATTACAATTCAAGAAAGCCTATTGCGTTTCCTATGAAGAGGCTTTTGATTCCGATGATACTCTGCCTATGAGAGCGGAGATTACGATCGTGGCCAAAGAGATAAATATCAACGGGTCCCGTTTTGATAAGAACTGGCCGGTAGCATTATAAATGATAGAATTATGGATATAAGTGTACATGCTGCCGAAGAGGCTTTGGGATGGATTGAAGAATTGTCCCGCGTAGGCTATCGCGGAGTTTTAAATTTTACACTTTATAGCCATGGAGAATGGCCGTGGCGGATCCATATACGATCTTTTATAGCTTCTCCGACTACAGGAGTGTTTTTCAGGGAGATGGGAGAGGGCCTTCTTTGGATATAGGTGAAAATGTTACCTCCAGAGTAAGGAGTACTTTTATAGTTGACCCTATGGAAGGTATGATTACCGACCCGCAGTCCAGAAGTGACTTCACATTGTTCTATGGAACTTCTCCTGTGCCTGGACAGCCATACGTTCCTCCACAAGTGGATAAAGGAATTCCAAAATCCAGGATTAGCGATAAGGTTTTTTCCGGAGGGACAGCATCTTTTGACTTTCATCACTATGGCAAAGACCCTCTTACACCAGGCTTTATAACCCCAAGCCTTGATGTGCATTCCACGTTATCCGTAACAGAAGACCAGGAGAAAGGTATGTTGATCATCAAAGGCTCTTTTACGGGAGACAGTTTTCCCAGCGCCGAAGCTTTTGTGGTAGACCAGTCGGGAATGACCAAAGTGTTTTTAGGAGCAAAGCAGGAGTCCGGGGGAATACACAGTCTTTTCGGGGATAATAAAAATCCGCTGTTTAATGTAGATATGCAAATCATGTTTGACAGTAATGGTAATTTTACCAGTGTCTGTCAGGGTGATCAGACCTATACTATTGACGAATGGAATAAATATATTCAGGATGAATTTTAAAATTAACATCCCGGTGTTATTGTTTGTAGCACTATCCGTTTTTGCAGGGTGCGGACGGTCCGGTGAGGAAGCTATATTCGTAGTACCGGAAAATTATACCGGCTATATTTTGGTTATTTACGATCAGGAAAACGGAGCAGAAAAGGAATACAAGGATAAAGCCCGAATATACAGGATACCTTCGAATGGGATATTGTTGTCAAAATTTCCAACTAACCCGGGCTGGTCGGATTTCCCAAAATTTTATTATCGGAATATCGATCAGGAAAATGAAATTCGGTTTACTATGGACAGGGAGCTTCCTGCGGATACTGTAATAGCTACAGGCGGATCTAGTGGTTATGCCAGTAGAGATAGTGAAGGGAAAAAGGGAATTAGATTTGTGCAATACTACATAGGCACCAAAGATCAGATAGATGAGGCTTATGAAGAAGCCGAAAATCTTGACATTGTAAAATTAGTGGATACCTCACAAACCAGGGAAGGTTTATAACATAAACACATTGTATTATGGCCATACAGACCAATATCAGGATAGCTATAAACGGAGAACTGTTAACCAGGTTTTCTACGATTGCCATCGCACAGCAACTCCGGGCACATCATGTTTTTTCGATAAAACAATCTTTGCCTAAAGAATTTATATCCCAGGCTATTGATAAAGCTCAGAATTATATGGGACAGCCTGTTCATATAGAAATAAAATCCAAGAGCCTTCAGAAAGAAACTTCTCCATTAGTGTTCAAAGGACTCATCACCGATGTCAGTGTGGACCGGAGCAAGGGAGCTGCAGGAGAGATCGTTATCTCCGGGACAAGCCCCACGGTGAAACTGGATGGCGTTCCCAATACCCGGTCGCATATCGGTAAGGAATTATCTGCCATTGTCCGCGATACGGTAGGAGCACTTAAGGGCGCCGTGAACCTGAACGTACAGATTGCCAGGGATACCGCTTTGGATTATACCGTACAGTATAAAGAAAGTGACTTCGGATTTTTATGCCGTATGGCTAAAAAGAAGGGAGCATGGTTTTATTATAACGGCACCGAACTGGTATTTGGCAAACCGGTTTCCGAATCCTTCGATCTGGTTTACGGTCAGAACATAACAAAATTCAACAGACATTTGAGTATAAAACCCCTGGGGTTCCGATATACGGCCTATGATGCCGAAAATGCCCAGGTACAGCGTACGGCTTCGGGAGAAATAGGGTATGAGACCCAGGGATTGTCTCAGGCCATGATCCGGGCATCACAGAGCGCTTTTACCGATAACGGGGCCTCTTCGTATTATCATCATCAGGTGAGTGCAGGTAACATACAGAGTCACATGCACGATCGCGTAAAAACGCAGTTACACGGTCAGGTAGCCGGTTTGGTGGTCGCTAAAGGGATTTCTACCGAAACAGGACTGCGGCCGGAGATGTTGTCAGTATAAAGGAGCCCATGTTCTCTCTGACGGGCGATCCGGCAGATGGTGTGAAAGAAGATGCTTTTGGCAGTTATTACATCACTTCAATAACACATATCTGTGATGAGACCGGAAATTATACCAACGAATTCAACGGAGTTCCGGATACCGTGGAAGTCCCCCCGTATACCGACGTTTTAACCCCTCCCGTAGCAGAAACGCAACCTGCTATGGTTACCGATAATAATGATCCTAAAGGACTGGGAAGAGTTAAGGTGAAGTTTCATTGGGATTACGAAAGTCCCTGGATACGGATGGTACAGCCTCATGGGGGTGGAAGTAAAGGATTTTATTTTATTCCTGAAATCGGTGAAGAAGTGCTGGTATCCTATGAAGGCGGTAATGCGGAGAAACCATATATAGTCGGGACGATGTATAACGGAAACCAGAAAAGTGGTTATGCTACGGCTAATAATGATCTCAAAGTAATTCACAGCCGCAGTGGTACCAAAATAAAAATGAACGATGCGGAAGGCAGTATATTTATCGAAGATCCTTCGGGGAATACCTGGTTTATGGACGGACAGGGGAATATTGAGGTTACAGCGCCCAAAAATGTGTCGATAAGGGCCGGAGAGCATATGACACTTACTGCCGGAAGATCTATTACTACCAATTCGGGAGAGGATACGAGTATTACCGCCGGTAAAAACCTCAAAGAAGTGGCTACGGCCGATTACAGGCTTCAGGCGGCCAATATCACAGAAATTGCAGATGGAGATTTCCGAGCCCAGGCCGATACCATTAATAATGTGGGAAGATCGGAAATGACCTCTATGAGTAACGAAGGCGCATTGAACAGTCATGCCAAGTCGAAAATAAATAACAACAGCGGAGAAAAAGGAAATCTGTTTTAGTTATGGGTGTGATCACAAAAGTAGGTTTGGGGAAATTTATCCGGATGGCCCGGGGTGATATCAGCAATTATGCAGATGTGATCACTCAGGCAGCTTCTACCACGATTAACGAAAACGCGGAAGAGGGTGTTTTTTTGGGACCCGGAAGAGGCACCTCCTGGTGATGTGTTGATAAACAAGGCTTTTTTTGCGGAGAAAAAAGTAGAAGATGTCTATGACGAAACCACCGAAACATATACGGTAATCTCCGGTGACAACCTCTCTAAAATAGCAGGTAGGTACGAAGGTGTTTCCTATCAGGATATTATGGAGGAAAACGGGTTGACCTCTACAGATATTGATGTCGGGGATCAGCTTAATATTACCGGCAGGACCAAGGTAGGCGAAACCACCAGCTTCGAAAAAATAACCGGTGGTACTATTGGAGATGAAGTGTATGTCGTTGCCGAACATTTTGGTGCTTTAAGTAGTGTACAGGTAACTTTAAAAGAAAAAGAAGCGTTACTTATTGAGGGTGGAGCTCTTCCTGTGCTTCTGAAGGAGACTGAAGTGACCGCTATAGAGCTCTGTGAGCCGGAGGAGGAAGAATTAAAAGGGAAGTACTACTATGCTAAAATAAAGCTTCGTCCGGAAGATGATGAAACCCTGGAAACCTGGCGGGAGAAACTGGCGGAAAAGGAAATCATGGGGTATACCAATGGACAGCAAAGCATTTCCCCGGAAAGCTATGACCGTATGATTACCAAAGAAGGTTGGGAACCGGAATACGGAGATGCCTTAAAAAGTTTCCTGTCCATCGAGGTGGCCGCTCAGGGAGCCGGTGAAATCATTTATGGAGGAACGGACAGGAGTCATGTGTTTTTGAATGAGGATGGGGAGTGGTTTGGATTAAGTAAAGTAAATAATGTAATAATAAGGTTGGAAAGAAAATGGGAAACGGACAATTCGACTATAGGTGAATTTACAATTGACGAAACAGATATAGATGGTTATATTTTAGAAGAAAAAGGCCCATCTACAACAGTTTCCGGTATAGAACAGAGAGTACCTGTAGGTACTTATAACTTGATTTGGCATAATGGTACAAAATTTAAAGATGTATTAAAATTATATAATGATGATGTGCCGGTAGGTAGAGCGATTCTAATACATGCAGGAAACTCAGCTTTGGACACAGAAGGCTGTTTGTTGCCCGGAACTTCAAAATCTACAGATTGGGTTTCTGGAAGTAAAGCTAAACTGAAAGAAATTAACGATTATGTCAAAGAGGTAGGTATAGAAGATGCAAAGATTGTTATAACAGAAAATTTTCTTGAAGAAGATGAATAGAGTCCTTTTTATAATAGTGATCTTCAGTATATGTTTGTTTATAGGATGTGAACAGGCAAAGAAGGATAAAAATAAATCCGAATATTTGACTGTCAAAGATATTTCTAAAGAAGAACAGCATACATCGGAAATTGATTCTTTAATATATTACTATAAGAAAACTTCATCTGAAAAAGTATCTGATGCTGATTTTGCCAGATATATATATACTTTTCCTTCTACATTTCAGTCCTTTCAGGATTTTTTGGATTTGACGATAAAGATGGAGAGATGCCTCTGTACAAAGAAGCTAATGCATATATAGATGTATTGTTTCAAAGTTCAACGATTTGTTGTAAACATGAAGTTTTAGATAAGATAATAAATATTGCAAAGGACGGTAAATGGGATGCAGATGCTGTAAATTACCTAAAGCACAAACTGCATGAGATGATAAAGGATAACCCTGATGATCTATTTGAAATCTTATCGCAGAAGGAACAGCGAACACAAGTTGGTTTTTGGTTTTTTTATTATGATAGTCCTCATCCGGAAAAAGAAATTTCACAAAGATTGTTAGAGAAAATAACAAGAAGTAGGGCTGATGTAAATGCCTTAAAAGAAGGTTTTAATAAGGTATTAAAACAAGGAGTAGATTGACAGTTATGGTTTTTCTTTAAGTTCGGAGGATAATTGATATTCAAAGAGGAAGTGTGATACATTTAAACGTATTGGCAATGGAAAATAATTAGAAGAAAGAAATTGTTTATCAGAAGATAACAGGCAACAACAAGAAGATGAAAAAGACAGAGGTAAGGTCAAAGAAGTCAACGGACAGGAAAATTACAGTATGGCAACATGGAAGGCTTTACCTTATAATTTATATATACTTTGTTTCCTGATTCTGTTTACTGCTTGTAAGTCTAAACGAGAAAAAAATCTTGCAACTGTCGCAGATACTGTTCTTGAAAGTAATGAGGTTTTTTACAGGAATTACACCCGGGATCCAAAGTTGATCAAAACGGAGATATTGTCAGAATATCATACACACAACCTGATCTCGTGTTTTATTTATTAAAAAATGAAGAATTGGCATTTGTGGAATTTCCTCCGGAGTCTTTTTAATAATGTGAATTTAGATTTTTTTATAATGTATCCTTGGAACAAATACAGAGAGAGATTCACTTCTTGGTAGAGAAGATGCAGAATGGTTACCTTCCCCACCATGACGGAAGAGGTTTTTGCTTATGAATTGTATAAAATAAAGCAAAATAAATTGGAGTCTTCGGGCTATTATTCACCAGAGGATTTTGATTTTGATGATTTTGAGAGTAAGAAAATTTTGACAAGTGAGAATGAAAATCAACTTTTGATTTATTTAGTAGGTGACAAGGATACTATCGTTTGTAAAAAAACTTCTGGAATTGATTTTACCGGGATACCGGACCAGGAAGTAATCAATAAAATGAAAGATTTTAAGTCCGGCGGGAACAGTGAAAGTAAATAAGTTTTATGAGTAACAAAGGCGCATTGAACAGTCATGCTAAGTCGAAAATAAATAACAACAGCGGAGAAAAAGGAAATCTGTTTTAGTTATGGGTGTGATCACAAAAGTAGGTTTGGGGAAATTTATCCGGATGGCCCGGGGTGATATCAGCAATTATGCAGATGTGATCACTCAGGCAGCTTCTACCACGATTAACGAAAACGCGGAAGAGGGTGTGTTTTTTGGGGACCCGGAAGAGGCACCTCCTGGTGATGTGTTGATAAACAAGGCTTTTTTTGCGGAGAAAAAAGTAGAAGATGTCTATGACGAAACCACCGAAACATATACGGTAATCTCCGGTGACAACCTCTCTAAAATAGCAGGTAGGTACGAAGGTGTTTCCTATCAGGATATTATGGAGGAAAACGGGTTGACCTCTACAGATATTGATGTCGGGGATCAGCTTAATATTACCGGCAGGACCAAGGTAGGCGAAACCACCAGCTTCGAAAAAATAACCGGTGGTACTATTGGAGATGAAGTGTATGTCGTTGCCGAACATTTTGGTGCTTTAAGTAGTGTACAGGTAACTTTAAAAGAAAAAGAAGCGTTACTTATTGAGGGTGGAGCTCTTCCTGTGCTTCTGAAGGAGACTGAAGTGACCGCTATAGAGCTCTGTGAGCCGGAGGAGGAAGAATTAAAAGGGAAGTACTACTATGCTAAAATAAAGCTTCGTCCGGAAGATGATGAAACCCTGGAAACCTGGCGGGAGAAACTGGCGGAAAAGGAAATCATGGGGTATACCAATGGACAGCAAAGCATTTCCCCGGAAAGCTATGACCGTATGATTACCAAAGAAGGTTGGGAACCGGAATACGGAGATGCCTTAAAAAGTTTCCTGTCCATCGAGGTGGCCGCTCAGGGAGCCGGTGAAATCATTTATGGAGGAACGGACAGGAGTCATGTGTTTTTGAATGAGGATGGGGAGTGGTTTGAGGTAGGGGGAGCTACTTGTTATTGTAATAGAGACTTAACAGAAGAGGAGGCTAAAGAAATTATTATTGCCTTACGTAAATCAGAATCTTCGGTTTATAGTGGTGACAATAAAAGATCTTTTTTGGAAATCAAATTGTGATATCCCTTCCTCCGATAAATCTTTCACTCGATTTACCGAAGAATTAAATAATGTGTTTAATACATATGAGATAAACACATGTATAAGAAGAATACATTTTTTGGCTCAAATATATCATGAAACAGATAGATTAAGAACGTCAGAAGAATACAACACTTCAGCGAACTATGCTCCTTATATAGGAAGAGGATTAATGCAGCTTACATGGGAGAGTAACTATAAAATATATGGTATTTATAGTGGTATAGATTGTGTTGAAGATCCGGAAATAATTGGAAATAATTTGTTCAATTCGTTTGATTCTGCAGGATGGTTTTGGAAACAGGGTAAGGTATTGAGTGTAGGAGAGACATGGTCACCTCCCTCAAGTGCACCTAATTATGTCACAAATGTTAACCCAAGTTATTCAAAAACTATAATATCTTATCAAGATAATGGAGAAACAAAACAATATGGCACAATTGATTTAAACCTAATAGCTGACGATGATTACGTTGATATTATTAGTTGGTTAGTTAATGGAGGAAGTAATGGATTACAGGAGAGGAGAGATTATATAGATGAGTTAAAAATGATTTTCAAGTATGATACGGATTGTGAGAATAATAAATAAAACAATTTTGCTGTTAATATTTTGTATTTCGGGATGTAAAGAGAAAGTACTTTCATACACTAACACTGGTAAGGCTAAAATACAAAAGGAAGATCAAATTAAGGATATAGAGTACTTTGAAAGCAATAGCGATTATTTTATAAGGGATATAGATGTTGATGAGGATGGTGTTTTGGATAAAGTTGTAAGTTCAAAGAAATATAAAGGTAATGAACTCTATTTTTTTGTTAACAAGGAGAGAGAATATCAAATGATGTTAAAAAGTATAAACTTTTCAGAAGACGGAGGACGGATAATAGGAGATATTAAAAAAGTAGAAAATGGTAATGAATGTATGAAGATTCATACTTTTTTCCGGATGGAGGAAATGATCAGGCATATTACTTTGTAGCTTATGTTGATGGCGGTTGGATTCTAACAAAAACTACATATATAAATAATTATTGGCAGGAAGATTATACGAAAACATATATATGTGATGTAAAGCAGGGAGTGAAAATGAGAGATCTGATAGACCCTGAACAAGCGAGGAAGATTAATCAAATACCCGCGAATTCAAAAAGAGATTCCGCATGTGATGTAGAATACCTTGTAGAGGATAGTTTGAAAGAATTCATGGAAAGATTTAATGGTGATAACTCCAAATTTATTTAGGAATAGACAGATATGAATCGTTATTAGGAAAAATAATACTTTCAAAGGATAACTTAACAGAGTATAATGATATAGCTTATTACTGGAACAGGCAAAAGCCTATGATGAAGCAATATTTATATTAGAAAAAATAATTTCAAAATTCCCTGAAAGAACTGTAGCCTATATTAATTTGGGAGATGCCTATTGGGGGTGAATAATATTTCAAAGGCTCAGGAATCTTATATCAAATATATTAATTATATGAAGAAAGAAGGTAAGGATAAGAAGATACCAAAAAGGGTTATGGAAAGAATAAAATAAGTGAAATGCCGGGAGCGATATTAATCTTAATTTTTCTAATCTTGTTTGAATGTATAGAGAAAAGAGAAACTATTAACCCCCAAACAAAAAAATAGGCTCTTACGTCAACAGTCAAAAAGACACTTTACATCTTTATGATGGTGTGTATAAGTTAGTTGGCAGAAATAAATGTAATCTTCGGATCAGGTTAAAGAATAATACATTTAATCTGGAAACGAATGAGAGAAAAGAATCCGGAATAATTGAGATTGGTAGAGAAAGTGAGAAGGTATTCTTTCTTTTCCGTGTAGAAGAAAGTTCGGGAAATTTGGAGATAAAACCTGAATTCAGAGGAGAATATGAAGGTTCGTCCATTCTCATTCAAAATTATGGTAATGCTGAGAACTCTTTTTCACAATTGGAAGAATGTGAAGATAAATATTTGGTATTGAAAAAGGTTTCTTGAAACATCTATCGGAGAAGGTAAAGAGTTCCGAAGAGCACAGGACATTATTAAAATCGACCGGAAGAAATAAGATCGTAAAGATGGCTTTAAGACCGAGGACCATATTTTTTTAGCACTGATAATATCCGAATATGAAGAACAACCTGGCATACGGAGTAAAATTTATATATAGGCGTAAGGATAAATGGAGTCCGGAAGGCGAAAAAGAGAAGACAATACAATATATAGTAAAAGTTACCTATATAGAGGAAAGCGAAGGGAAGCTGCGGTGTGTATTAAACCGTAAGGGGTTTGCAGTAAATAGCAGGCTTGTTCACAGGTTGATGGATGTCTTTGCAGAAAATGTTCCGGAGTGTTATATCCGTTTGCTTTCAGGGTAGATCGGTCCGGGGTATTGCTGGGGATTGATAATTTTGATGAGATACAAGAGCGTTGGACAAAAGCACTCCCGGACTTGAAGAGGAGATACGCCGGAGTGGAAGCTGAAGCATATCTGAACCGGATGTCTGACAGTCTTTCTTCCACAAAAAATTTAGGCAGGCTATCAGGAAAGATATGTTCTATTACCTGTTTTTTATGCAGGAGACCATAGGGCTGAGTAAAGAGCATATAATAAGGTTACCGTTGATAGCAGATGAAAGGGCTGTACCTTTTACATGTAGTTATAGAAAGGAAGACCATGAAGGTGATGATTTCCGCTTCCGGCTTACCGGAACTTATGCTTCCGGACAGGTACGTTACCGAACAAGTGTAAAAGATGGAAGTCTAAATATGTTCTATGCCTTAGAGAAAGATGATTTTACATTAAAAAAAATGGAAGGGGCATGTCATCTTGTTACAGGGAAGGAAAGAGAGATTTTGTTTAAAATAACGAGGTTATGAGTATTGGAAAAATAGTATGTCAGGGAGCATTGTGTGAATGTCAGTACGGTGATTTTCCGGATATTCTGCAGGTGGTAAGCAAGCATAAGGAATATGTGAACGAGAGTGATGGCAGTGATAAGATGATCGCTACCCACAGGGATGTGGGGCAGCCTTTTGAAAAAAAGACCTTCGGACAGTGTAAACTGCAACCGACCCCGGGCGGATACAAACCCTGCCAGGTACAGGTTACCGAATGGCAGGATTTTTATGAAAAGGTAACACTGAGCAATGGCGGTAAAGTACTGACCGAAAAGAGTAAGGCCATTTGTCCTATTGCCGGGGCTCCTTGTATTACGGTCAGTTTTCACGGACAAACAGCCTCACCCACCTCGCAGCAAATGGAGCAGGCCGATGAGGAAACCCATGCCATGCTCAACCCCTTTGCGGCCCTTTGGAACAACGGGAAGATAAAGTAGAACATCTAATACGTGCCGAATAATGAGTAAATGGATATCTTTGTCGGGCTCTTCTTCGAGGAATGAGGTGATGGAAACCTTGAGCTATAATTATGTGATCTTTGAAGTTCCGGTAGGACAAAAAGCCACATTTCAGTTGGATGTAGACCGGATCAGGAGGTTACAGTCTCTAAAACACCGGATGTATTTTGTTGCTCAGGGTATAGATGCTTTCGGTGAAGAACGCTGGCTCGAATGGAAAAACGGTCCCGCCCCGATGGCCTTACACGAATACTTTAATTACCTGAATGGAGGGACGGCCGACTATACTCCGGAATCGGTCAAACAGATTGCACATAATTATATTACGGCCTTCGAAACCGGCGAGAACGGACAAACAGACTGGAGCCGCCCCACGTATCCGTCCTATACCCCTGAACATGCAGGACAGGGGATATGGCTGGAAAGCCTGTATTATAGTCCGGACTGGACAGATATGGGAGCTTTTATTATAGGAGTTGGCGAGCCTGAGGTACGTTCTCTTTTTGCCCAAAAAAGAGATTTCCGTATGTACGACCCCGATGAGAACTTTATCCGGCATGATATACAAAGCCTGGAAGGTCTCAGGTACGGAGATGTTGTAGACATGCATATAGAAACTCACCGGATTATTCCGGGAAGATATACGGCCGAAGTAGAAGTTCTTTACCAGGGAACGCGTATTTATAACGGCAAAAAACGGTTGGACCTGGACCAGTATGCTAATCCGGGGAATCCTGCCCTCGAATATAATCTTCAGATAAAAGAAAGCCTTTTTATAGATCCCGCATGGAAAGAAGCTACGGGGCATCCGGACGGAACTACACGGGATTATACGATCAGGTTTACCTTCAGCCCGAAAGACGTATTGGAAAACCGTACAGATGGCGGATTCACCCCGGGAAGCCCGGTGATCCGGGATTTTACTTTACAGGTCAGTACGACTATTTTCGATTTCATCATGCCCAGACTGGGGCTAACGCCACAAATAGTAAGTGTAAAGGAAGAAACCCTTAGTCCTATTAATCATGAGGAATGCAGGTTTACGGCGTTGGAAGTTACCGTAAAGGACCAGGACCCGGCAGTAATACTAAGAGAAAATAAAGAACAGGGTTTCCTCGCTACGAACGTGATCAACCCTGTGATTTCCGTAATAGCAGGAAACGGAGATGATCAGGAAGTTGCCATAGAACTTAAAGAAGTGCAGACGGAAGGATGTGGGGCAAGGCCGTCTCATCATAACAATATATTTGTGTATGATGAAACGATAGGTGCCTGGTCTCCGGAAGCAAGTGAAGATAAACTTGTGTTGAAGCCAAGGTATGTATATCCTGGAGGAGTAACAGGAATAAATAACCCGATAGCTTTACTTAACTATATTTGGCCTAAAAGGCCGGGATTGACCCAACATTCTTCGTGTGTGGTATCAACTTGCAGATATACCAGGGAAGTGGACTTCAATATACATCCGGATATAGAGTGGGAGTTAGAATTTAAATGGAATCATGATGCTCCGTTTTATTATGGTTTTAGTAATGGCTTGACAAGTTATAGTATAAATAGAGACAAGGCAATAGGTTCAGCGGTTGATAGTGGATTTGCTTCGGGTGGTGAGATGTTACAATCCTTTGAATGGTCCTTGAAAGCTACCTGGAACAATGGAAAGGATGAATACGAAGTCGGAGATAAGTTTTTGGAAGGGATTCGTAAAACCCTTGGTCTGTTTGCGAAAGTCAAAACACTGATAGATAATATAACAACTCATTTAAAAGGGAACGTGCCGATGAGCCTTGAGATTGCATCTCCTGCAATTGCAGCTTCGGCAAAATGGAAACTGGAAAAAACCGATGGTATTCCTGTGGATGCACCAGATCAGATTGCTACATTGGTTACTGTTGGAGCTTCTGCAAAGCCGTTAGTAGGAGCAACATTTACTATCGATTTGATTTCTGCGGCAGCTACCACATTATCTCCGGGAGTCACCAAGGTTATCGAATTTATTAGAACCAAGGCTAAGGATTATGTACAAGTTACCTTTGAAGTGAGGTTCTCGGGTAACATAGAGGTGGATGGGAAGGTCGATATTAATACAGTACTCCCGGAAAGAAGTGAGGGTGAAATTACGGTGACGGGAGAGATCAAGCTGGAAATAGAGTTGTCTGCATCAGGAAGTACAGGAGAAGTGGTGGCAGGAAGTTTTGAAGCGGAAATAGAGGCGGGTATTACAGGAGAAGCCAGTGTTAAAGGAGGCATAGAAGGTGGAGCTGATAGGGAAGGTGTATATGTTATGCCCGTAGCGGAATTCGGAGGTGTTATAGCTACTTTTGTGTTGAAAGGGAGCGTGAGGTTCGGAATTATCAAGAGAACATTTGATAAAAGCCCTCCAGATGCCGAAATTATACCTCCGGATGAAATTGCATTTGAGAAAAACTATTTAAATAAATAACAGCATGTATAATAAAATCAGTTTGTTTTTTCTTGTAATATTGGTTAGTTGTATGGGTAGAAATATGGATTTGTCAAAACTTAATTTTGATGAAAAAATAGAGAATTATCAGGACATTATTGAGGTTAAAGAAATCAGGGATGTAGATTTGGCAGATGATTACAGGTTCTATAAAATGGACGACGAGGGAGCAATTGAACGCAACAAATCTGAAGTAATACGCGATTATAATATTTCCCCCGACAGTAAAGAGGTCTCATACCAAAATATTCCCTTTGACGAACTGCTTATACGTACTGTCAACGGTAACATTATTGGTTATAAGTTTGAAACCTATAATGTAGACCATACTGAAAATCTTCGTCAGATACTTAAAGAAAGTATGGAGAAGGTAAGCTGGTGTTCGGCCCTGATGATCCGAACGAGAGCCAGGTGTTTTTATGGAGAACAAAAGGGGTTATTGTACAGTTTGGGACCATAAAATACTCGGAAAAAAATGAAAATGGGGATAGGACGTATTGGTTGGGAAGTAGTTTGATCCTTATTAAAGAGCAAAACCTGAAGGACGGTCAGTGGCCCATATATAAAAAGTTTTTAAAGGAATTTGAATGAAAAAGCCTTTCTACAGATTAAAATTCTCCGGTAGAGCCTGTAATTTTAGTATACGCATAAATGATATTCCTGTGTTTAACTATCATAATACAGGTATGATATCTACGCAATATCCGATAAATCATTTGTTATTGAATTCCGGAGACCAGGAGGTTTCGGTGTACTTATATCCACAGGAAGGGCATCAGGTTCTTAATGAATATTCTTCGTTACATATAGAAATCATTGCGGAAGATTTGGAAACGAAAACGGGAGAGGTGATAAGCGTATTTGAGTTGAAATCGCCTGAACTAAATCAATCAGTTCCCTTTTATGAAACTATAGCGAAGTTTAAGGTAGAGATCCCTCATGTTATAAAAGGATGGTCGCAATCGGAAGAATTAGAATTCAATGACTCTTTAGAGAAAGAAGTGAAAGCTTTTTATAAAGACGTGTACGCTCTGCTGAAGCAGAAAAACTTTCAGGAATACAGGCATATTTATGACACGAAAATCAGTGAAATAGATCGGATGTTGTACACTTCATCGGCAGATACCGAAAAGGAGTGGGGCGAGCTGATAGATACTTTGATAGCATCAAAAATGGAAGCTGCTAATCATATAGAAGATTCATTTCTCAGGTCGTATGGTGATAAAAGAGTAGTGACACTGGTCACGGCGAACCACGAACCGGTTTTATTTTGTGAAAACAAAGACGAAAAACTGGTTTATGAAATAGAGCTTTATTTGCATAAACCAACGGGTGGAAAATTAGAGGTGATACGATAAGAGTCTGATCACCATAAAAGATTCAACAACTTCCATGAAAGAAAAGGAAACGAAATTCTTCTTTCATATAAAAAACGAGTTTATTGCCCAAAGCCCCCCCATTCATTTGAAACAAAAAAGGCACTTTCAGAATTAAATAAACATTTGTAATTCAGCGGATTAATCCGTAATTTAGAGAAACAAAACCCGAAAATTGGCCAAAGTGCCAAAAAACGGGGTTTTTCTATTTTACGTACCGATGAAATTACAAAGAATCTCGGAATTACAACACACATTTTCATTTTTATCTTCCACGGAACAATTAGCAGCCTATCGAGAACGCTTTTTTGAGAGTGACCTGGGGAAAATCTACCAGGCTATCCCCTGGGATGAGTTAGTCAGGGAATTTGGTTTGAAGCCTTGCGGCAAAGGCCCTGGTTTTATGTTCAGTCCCCGAGGGCGGATCGCTTTAATGGTTTTAAAACATCATGCGGGCTGTTCGGATCGAAAACTTATCGAACAACTTAACAGTAATATCGATTACCAATTCTTTTGTGATATCCATTTGGGATTACAGCGGATCACCAACTACAAGATCGTCAGCCAAATCCGCTGTGAACTCTCCCGGGTATTGGAGATCGATGCGTTAGAAAAGGTATTCTATACCCATTGGAAGCCCTATATTGATGAAGCTGAAAAAGCTGTCGTGGATGCCACCTGCTATGAGAGTGAAGTCCGTTACCCGACCAATCAAAAACTGCTCTGGGAAGCTGTAGAGTGGCTTTACAAAGCCCTCAGGCGGCTATGCCGGGCCCTAAAGGTGAAGCTTCCCCGTAGCAAATACCTCAAATGGAAGAAACGCTATATCGGTTACAGCAAGATGCGCAAGAAAACAATCAAGAAACGTCGCTCACTTACCCGGGCACTGCTACGACTCTTGGAGAAGTTCCTGAGTTTTGAAAAGCAGTTGCTCAAAGTGCACTCCGTGGAACTGCCCAAGCGCTACTATAAGACCATGTACACCATCCGGAAGGTCTACCGGCAGCAATGGAACCTGTTCACCACCGGGGAAAAGCCTAAAGGTCGTATTGTGAGTATCGGCAAGGACTACCTGCGTCCCATTGTCCGGGGTAAGGAGATCAAGAAAGTAGAGTTTGGTGCCAAGGTCAACAAGTTACAGATAGACGGGATCAACTTTATAGAACTCATCAGTTTTGATAATTTTAACGAAGGCACCCGGCTGAAGAGTTCCGTGTATAAAGCACAAGGTCTTACCCGAAGAAGACTAAAGGTTCTTGGAGCCGATGCCATCTACGCCACCAATGCCAACCGCAGGTTCGTGACCAGGCATGGGATCAAGACTGATTTTAAACCCAAAGGTCCTAAAGGCAAACACCGTAAACAGCAAGCCCAACTCAAGGGACAAATCACCAAAGAACGGGCTTCCAGGCTGGAAGGCAGTTTTGGTAAGGAAAAGGAACATTATCACTTGAAAAAGATAAAAGCCAAAACCAGGGCTACCGAAATCTTGTGGATCTTCTTCGGCATCCATACGGCTAACTGTCTGGAAATCGGTAGGCGTATGACAGGACAACTCCACCAGCAAGCAGCCTAATATGTTTTTAGAATAAGAGCAAAAACTACAGGACACCTATGTCTTTTTGGTACGACAATCCGGCTAAAACACCTAAAGTATCCTCAAAAAAGAAAAAACTCCGGTGATCCATATAAAATCACCAGAGTTTGTTGTCTATTTTTTTAGAAATTAGCTTACTTCTGAAAGCGCCAAAAAACGGGGAAAAATAACAGAACTGTTTCCGTTTTCCTCCCCGTAAATATAGGATATATGAGGTTTTTTCTTCTTACAGAGAAAAAGCCTCTTTTATTTTAGCTACATGATCCAGCTTTTCCCAGGTAAACAGTTCCACCTCTTTTTCTATTCTTCCGTTGTACGGAGATTCGAATACCTTGGTTACGGTCTGTGGAGTTTTTCCCATATGACCGTAGGCTGCAGTTTCCAGGTAAATCGGGTTTCGGAGTTTTAACCTTTCCTCGATAGCGGCAGGCCGCATGTCGAACAGTTTTTCGACGATCTTTGCGATCTCCCCGTCTTTGAGCTGTATGTGGGCTTTGCCATAAGTATTAACACTGATAGAGGTAGGTTCAACCACCCCGATAGCATAACTCACCTGTACCAATACTTCGTCGGCTACGCCGGCAGCAACCAGGTTTTTGGCAATATGGCGGGCGGCATAAGCCGCACTTCGGTCTACTTTACTCGGATCTTTTCCGGAGAAAGCACCTCCGCCATGAGCTCCTTTTCCTCCGTAAGTGTCAATGATGATTTTCCGGCCGGTAAGACCGGTGTCTCCGTGAGGTCCTCCGATTACAAATTTTCCCGTAGGGTTGATATGATACTGGATGTTATCCGTAAATAGTTTTTGCAGGTTTTCGGGAAGCAGAGCCTTGACTTTCGGGATCAGGATTTCGATGATGTCTTTTTTGATCTTTTGAAGCATGGCTTCATCATCTTTATCAAAATCATCGTGTTGGGTGGAGACCACAATCGTAACGATACGTTGCGGAACATCTTCATCACTGTACTCAATAGTTACCTGAGCTTTGGCGTCAGGCCTCAAGTAAGCGATTTCTTTTCCTTCCCTGCGCAGTTCCGCAAGTGTTTGCAGTATCTTATGCGAAATATCGAGGGCAAGAGGCATGTAATTTTCCGTTTCCCGGGTGGCATAGCCAAACATCATTCCTGGTCGCCTGCTCCCTGTTCTTCTTTGCTTGCACGATCCACACCCTGGTTGATATCCTGGGATTGTTCGTGAATAAGTGAAATAACACCGCACGAATCTCCGCTGAACTGGTATTCTCCCTTGGTGTATCCGATATTATTAATAACGTCCCTTGCAATATTCTGCAGGTCCAGGTAAGTTTTGGATTTTACTTCTCCGGCGAGTACGACCTGGCCGGTAGTCACTAAGGTTTCGCATGCCACTTTAGATTCGGAATCGAAAGCGAGGAAGTGATCCAGGAGGGCGTCGGATATCTGGTCTGCTACTTTGTCCGGATGTCCTTCACTGACAGACTCGGACGTAAATAAATATGCCATTGTATATTGTTCTGATTATTGTTATCCTTCGGAAGGAAGATTGTCCGGCGAGAAAGCTAAAGCGGTTTGTCCTGCGGCATTTTTCAGGTGCCGGGTCCGGGAGACGACAGGATAACTGTTTTAGCATTTTTTCACGAGGTTGCAATCAGTCAAATCCTTCCTCTTTTATTTTACCGGGACAAAGGTATGAAACGGATTTGAATTGCAAAATGAATTAACAAATTTAGTCATCTCATTCCCCGTCAGGTCTATCTGCTCCGGTGTGCCTCGATTTGACTTTTTTTAATTATCATTGGAGGATACGGTTATGGTGTTAATATATAACCTTCTTACCCGGTGAAATAATAACTAAATAACCGAAATACAATAAAACTCATAATTGTTGATTCACACTTTTATTTGGTATATTGCCATAATGATCAATCTCTTTTTACGATGAAAGTAAAATACCTTTTCTATAGTCTTATATCTGTTGTGCTCACTCCGGTGTATGCCCAGAAACTACAGGTTTCCGATCCTGCCCAGGCCGGATTTTCCAGGGAACGTCTCGACAAAATCGATGACATGCTGCAGGAATATGTGTCTGCAAAAAAAATTGCCGGTGCGGTTGCTTTGATAGCGCACGACGGCAAAATTGTCTATCATAAGGGAACGGGATATGCGGATATCCGGGAAAAGCGAAACATGGCCCCCAATACTATTTTTCGTATCGCTTCGCAGACCAAGGCGATAACCAGTACCGCTGTTATGATGTTATTTGAGGAAGGAAAGCTGCTGCTGGACGACCCTGTCTCTTTATATATACCGGAATTTAAAGATCAGGGTGTGCTGGATGAATTTAAACCGGCAGATTCTACGTACACTACCGTTCCTGCCCGGAGAGCTGTGACCATCCGCGATCTTTTGACACATACTTCCGGTATCGGGTATGCGGTGATAGGAAGTAAAGAGGCCAATGCCATATACGCCAGGGCCGGAATACCTGCCGGTTTTGTAGCGGAACCGCTGAAACTCGGGGATAAAATGAAAATACTTGCAAAACTCCCATTGATGCATCAGCCGGGTGAAAAATTTACATACGGATTAAATACGGACGTGCTTGGCTATGTTGTGGAAGTGGTTTCGGGTATTTCTCTCGATGACTTTTTTCGTCAACGTATTTTTCAACCTTTGCAGATGAACGATACGTATTTCTACCTGCCACGGGACAAGCAGGCTCGTCTGGCAGAAGTTTATGTGGAAAATCAGGCCGGCGAAACTGTGGAAGCCCCTCAGGTAAGCCACGGAGGAATAGATAAAGATTATCCGTTGAAAGGGAGTACCTACTTCTCCGGGGGAGCAGGACTTTCATCGACTGCGGCAGACTATGCCGCATTTCTGCAGATGTTACTGAATGGTGGTATATACAACGGGAAACGCCTGTTAAGCCCGGATACCATACGATTGATGACGGTGAACCAGATCGGGGAACTGGGCCTGGGATACGGCAATACATTCGGACTGGGATTTGAGATTGTCGGTAAAGGCGGCAGTGCCGCACTTCCGTGGCATGAAGGATCTTTTTCCTGGGGCGGATATTTCGGTTCGCATTACTGGGTAGACCCGGCATCGGGGATTGTAGCCGTTATTCTCACACAGGAAGTCCCTAACAGGGAATGGGGAGATATTTCGGCAAAGTTTAAGAATATGGTCTATGCAGCGCATACCGGAAAATAAAAAATCCTGCCGAAGCAGGATTTATAGGGGAATTAACGTCCCTGACGGAAACCTTTTCTTTTATGATGAAAATGTTTCCCGGGCTTATCGTGACTTTTTTTCCACATGGCATACTGGTTGTCATCCAGGATGTTTTTCATTTTTTGCTGAACAGCCAGGCGTGCATCAAGTTTTTTGTTCATAAAATCGAAGCGCTCTTCTGCTGTCCATTCCTTCTTTCCGTCCTTGGCTTCTTTGAACTTCTGAAACTCGGCTTTTCTCTTTTCGGCAAGTTCTGTGTTGAGTTTGAGTATTTCCTTTTGCTGTGCCTGGCTCAGATCCAGCTTAATGGCCATACGCTTGGTCTGCAAAGTAGCCAGTTGTTCCGGCGTTAAATCTTTGAAACGTTCTATACGGTCTTTTTATGGTCCGTACTTTTTCTGTCCCTCTTTTCCTGTGCCATAGCTCCGGTGATCAGGGTGAGTGCTATGACAAGACTAAATACTTTTTTCATACTCTTAATTTTTGCGATTTTACTTCTTAGACTGTTGTAGAAGTGTAAAGTTTAAAGAGAATGCTTTAGTTTGTGATGTTTTTAACAAAAAAAAGCCCGGAAAGACTGATCTCCGGGCTTGTGAATGTATGTAGAAAAATCTTATTCCTGGTCCTGTAACACAACGGTTTTGGAATCCCCACTGACTTCTACTTTGATAAGGCCCAGTTTGGAAAGCCCTTTCATGCCTTTGTCCCAGGCCTTATTGCTCAGCTCTGTTTTGTTCTTGAGGGTATCGAGCGGCATGGATTTTTGTAATTTCAGGATGTCCAGAATGGCCTTTTCATTATCGCTTAACTGCAGGGGCTTTTTCTCGGGTCTCATTTGCGGGAAGAACAGTACTTCCTGTATAGAGGAGTTATTGGTCATAAGCATCACGAGACGATCAATTCCGATCCCGATCCCGGAAGTCGGAGGCATACCGTATTCGAGTGCACGGAGAAAGTCCTGGTCTATAAACATGGCTTCGTCGTCACCCTTTTCGGATAATTTCAACTGATCTTCAAAACGCTGCCGCTGATCGATAGGGTCGTTGAGCTCGGAATACGCATTGGCCAGCTCCTTACCGTTTACCATCAGTTCGAATCGCTCGGTAAGTTCCGGGTTATCCCGGTGTTCTTTTGTCAGCGGGCTCATCTCTTTGGGATAATCCGTGATAAACGTGGGTTGTATGTAATGATGTTCGCATTTTTCACCGAAGATCTCATCGATAAGTTTTCCTTTACCCATCGTTTCGTCGGCAGGAATATCGAGCGCTTTACATACGTTGCGTAGTTCGTCTTCGGTCATACCTGCTACGTCATATCCCGTATGCTCTTTGATAGCCTGTAATATCGGTACGCGCGGATAGGGAGCCTTAAAATTGATTTCGTTTTTACCTACGTTCACTATAGAGGAGCCGTTAGAATCCAAAGCTACTTTTTCGAGTAGTTGCGCTGTCATATCCATCATCCAGTGGTAATCCTTGTAGGCTACATAAAGTTCCATGACCGTGAATTCCGGGTTGTGGGTACGGTCCATGCCTTCGTTGCGGAAGTCTTTGGCGAATTCGTATACCCCGTCAAAACCTCCTACAATAAGCCTCTTCAGGTACAGTTCGTTGGCAATACGCAGGTATAATGGAATATTGAGTGCGTTGTGATGCGTTATAAACGGGCGGGCGGCGGCGCCACCCGGTATGGGCTGAAGAATAGGGGTCTCGACCTCCAGATATCCTTTCCGATTGAAAAAATCCCGAATACTTGTGGTAATCCGGGTGCGTTTTATAAAAGTTTCCTTAACATGCGGATTCACCACCAGGTCTACATAACGCTGACGGTACCGGAGCTCAGGATCGTTGAATTCGTCAAATACGTTGCCTTCGTTATCCACTTTGGGCAACGGCAGGGGACGAAGTGATTTGTTCAGTACGGTAAAGTCGTTGACCATAACGGTTCTTTCACCGACCTGCGTTGTAAACAGCGTACCTTCGACTCCTATGATATCCCCGATATCGAGCAGCTTTTTATACACTTCGTTGTACTTGGTTTTGTCATCGTCGGGGCAAACTTCGTCACGGTTGAAATATACCTGTATCCGTCCCGCGCTATCCTGCAATTCGGCAAAGGAGGCCTTACCCTGTATTCTTCGGCTCATCAGTCGTCCGGCAATAACAACCTTCTTGCCTTCCTCGTATCCTTTTTTTATTTGTTCGGATGTGTGATCTACCGGATACAAAGCGGCAGGATATGGATCTATACCCAATTCCCTTAACTTTCCGAGTTTTTCCCTTCTGACGATTTCCTGTTCTGAAAGCTGCATAGTAAAGCTGTAATATTAATTTCGGTTCTTCTTTTAAAAGTGCAAAGATAATTACAATTTATATTATAAGCATGTAGTAAATAACATCATCCGAAAGTGATGAAAACCATACGTGGTGAGTGACCGGTTGAAAAGGGAATTTCAGATGAGGGTAGTTTCGTGGTAGGCACCGACGGCTTTTGTAAACCCGTGGTTTTCGGAGCGCGTTTTTAACTTAAAAAACATTGTAACAAATCGGAGTCATAAACGTCTTATACTTACCATCAATCAAAAGCAGACAAGGCCCGACCAAATCGGAGAATGATCCCGGGGAAGTGCCGTGACCCAACGTCTGCAGTAAAAAAGTTATTATGAGTATCTGGAGAGTATTATTGTCTATTTTATTTCCGCCCCTTGCGGTGCTGGATAAAGGGTGTGGCTCTGTTATTATCGTATTTCTTCTGACCCTTTGCGGTTGGATTCCCGGGGTTATTGCAGCCCTGGTTATCCTTAATAACCCCAATCGTTAGAGGGCTGTTTTTGGCCTGGTATCCCGTATCGTATTCAACCTTTAATGTTTATCTTTGTAAGATGAACAGGAAAGTAGAAATACAGGATCTGGGACTTCGGGATTATAAAGAAACCTGGGATTACCAGGAAGAACTATTCGGAAGTATATTGGATATTAAAATGAAGAACAGGAGGGAAGGAGCAGGTCTCGAAACCCGAATTACCTGTTGTTTGTAGAGCATCCCCATGTGTACACTCTCGGCAAAAGCGGAGATGTACACAATATGCTACTGGACGAAAAGCAACTCGAAGCCAAGGGGGCTACCTTCTATAAGATCAACAGGGGAGGAGACATCACATATCACGGTCCGGGGCAGATTGTGGGCTATCCCATTCTGGACCTTGACAATTTTTTTACCGACATCCATAAATACCTGCGTTTTCTCGAAGAAGTAATCATCCGTACCCTGGCCGAATACGGGCTTAAAGCCACCAGGAGTGAGGGAGAAACCGGGGTGTGGCTGGACGTAGGGACCCCTTTTGCAAGAAAAATATGTGCCATGGGAGTGCGGGCATCACGTTGGGTGACCATGCATGGGTTTGCACTCAATGTCAATGCCGATCTGGGATATTTCGATCATATAATCCCGTGTGGAATCAGGGGCAAGGCGGTAACCTCACTTCATGTGGAGTTGGGAAAACAGGAGGTGTCAGAAACAGAGGTCCGGGAAAAAATACAAAAACATTTCTTCGACCTTTTCGAAGCGGAATCCGTTGCATCTGTAAAGGCGGTAACAGAAAACTAATACCACGGCCTTTTCGGAAGCCTCCTGCTTTTTATCTTTAGTCCTTTAGCTTATGGAGGTACATGTTTACGACGTTCTCAATGCCGAGATATAACGATTCGGCGATGAGGGCGTGCCCTATGGAAACCTCAAGTAATCCGGGGATGTTATCCTTAAAAAAACGGATGTTTTCCAGATTCAGATCATGTCCGGCATTGATGCCCAGACCAAGCGAGTTGGCTGTTTCCGCTGCTTGTATATAGGGCTTTATCCCATCTTTGTCTCCTTTTTCGTAAGCCGCAGCAAAAGCTTCGGTGTAGAGTTCTATCCGGTCTGTTCCGGTGGCTACCGCCCCTTCGATCATCTTCGGATCCGGGTCTGTAAAGATGGAAGTCCGTATACCGTGGTTCCGGAACTCCGCGATGACTTCGCTGAGAAAGCCCCGGTTTTTTAAAGTGTCCCATCCGGCATTGGAGGTAATGGCATCTTCGGCATCGGGTACGAGTGTTACCTGTGTGGGTTTTACCTCGAGGACCAACTGCATAAAACTCTCTACAGGGTTCCCTTCGATATTGTATTCCGTGCGGACAATTTTTTTCAGATCCCGGGCATCCTGGTACCTGATGTGACGTTCGTCCGGTCTGGATGTATGGTAATGCCTTGTGCACCAAAATCCTCGATGTCGCCGGCCATTTTTAACAGATCGGGCACATTGCCGCCTCTCGAATTTCTGAGGGTGGCTATTTTGTTGATGTTTACGCTTAACTTGGTCATACAAATGATAAATATCCGCAAAAATACAAAGTTCATCCTGCTTTTTTCTCACATAATTTAATTAATTTGCTGTCCTTAACAGATGGTCCGGAACTTGTGCCGAACAGTCTGTAACCGTAAAAACGGGTTGTGAAAAAACCGTTGTCCTTCCGGAAACGTAAATGTAAAGTATGGAGATCAATTCATTTATAAATTACGATGTGCCGCCGGTATCTCCGGAGGATCCCGTCAAGCACGTGCAGGAGCTCTTTTTTGAGCTCACCAATACGCATTTGCCTGTGGTGAAGGACGGATTTTTGCTGGGAATATTTCCGAAGAAGATATCGCCGGATTTGAGTTGGAAAAAAAAGTCTCGGATTACGGATATGCATTGGATATCTTTTTCGTGAAGGAAATACCAACTGGCTGGAAGTCCTCGAAGCATTTGCAAAAAACAATGCCAATATGATGCCCGTTCTGAATGCAGAAGGGAGATATCTCGGGTATTATGAGCTCACGGATCTTATGGGACTCTTCCGGGAAACCCCGTTTATCAACGAATCGGGAGGAGTGCTTATCGTAGAAAGGGAAGTTCTGATTTTACCTTTAGCGAAATATCACAAATAGTGGAAAGTGACAATGGCAAATTACTCGGGGCATTTGTGTCGGGTTACGAAGGAGATATGGCACAGATCACTCTCAAAGTGGGTAATACGGGACTAAATTCCATTATGCAGTCTTTTCGCAGGTACGGATATACCATTATTATGGGGAATGAAGATGATATGTATATGGAGAACTTAAAAGAAAGGTCGAACTATTTAAGGAAGTTCCTTAATATTTAAAAAAACAGATCGCCTGGTATGAAGGTAGGGGTATTCGGACAGTTTTATCACGACGGAAGCGAAGAGTATGTACT
>JACADM010000126.1_pt1 | contig 32837 bp, 39 predicted proteins | sample 7512371 | NCBI WGS metagenome assembly JACADM01 (sample SAMN14389041, study PRJNA612141) | algae metagenome | isolation source: non-axenic algae culture | place: India: Navi Mumbai | collected 2017-01
GGAAGAACTTTTATCCCTGAGACGACAGGGAGACCGCAATAAGAGGTTGCGTAAAGAACAGGAAGAAATTCGCCTGGGGTTTGAAGTCGATTATGACCGAATCATATTTTCTTCCTCTTTCCGAGTCTGCAAGACAAACACAGGTTATCCCCCTGTCCAAAACCGATTTTGTCCACACCCGGCTTACTCATAGTATGGAAGTCTCTGTGGTAGGGGCGTAGCCTGGGGCGTATAGTGGGGATGAAAGTACTGGAAAAACATCCGTATCTCAAGGAAGTGCACGGATACCGTTTTAACGATTTCGGAGCTATAGTCGCCGCCGCCGCACTGGCACACGACATCGGTAATCCGCCTTTCGGGCACAGTGGGAAAAAGCCATAGGCTCGTTCTTTAAAAGCGGTAGAGGTGCTGCATACCGGGAGTTGCTTACGGCCGAAGAATACCAGGATCTTATAGACTTCGAAGGTAATGCCAACGGTTTCAAGATCCTTACCGAAAGCCGCGAAGGTGTACAGGGTGGATTACGGTTGAGTTACGCTACACTGGAGCTTTTACCAAATACCCCAAAGGGGCGCTCCCCAAGAAGCCTACATCACACATTGCCGATAAGAAGTTTGGTTTTTTCCAGTCCGAAAAGGCATTTTTCGAGGAGGTGGCTACCGAACTCAACCTTAAAGTTACCCGTAGCGGCGAAGCGGTTTCCTATGCCCGTCATCCCCTTGCATTTCTCGTGGAAGCGGCTGATGATATCTGTTATACCATCATCGATTTCGAAGACGGTATTAACCTGGGCTTATCGATGAGGAATATGCACTGGAATACCTGATAAAACTCGTAAAAGACCGTATCAATACCGGAAAATATGGCGAACTGAAAACCAAGGAAGACCGTATCAGTTATCTCAGGGCGTTGGCTATACATACCCTTATCGAAGAAGCGGCCAGAGTGTTTATCGAAAATGAAGATGCGATATTGCGAGGCGAATTTTCCGTGTCGTTACTGGACCGTTCCATCTATAAGGCACAGGTTAATGATATTATAAAACTCAGTGTCGAAAAAATATATAAATCCGAGGAGGTTACCGAAAAGGAAATCGCAGGTTATGCTATCGTGGAGAAACTGTTGGATGTGTTTTGTAAAGCTGCCCTGCGCAAGTTGCAGGGCGAAGAAACACATTATGATAAGCTGGTACTGCAACTTATCCCGGAAAAATACCGTCACGGCTTTACTTCGGAATACTGTTGCCTGCTCGGGGTCAGTTGTTTTGTGGCCAGCCTTACCGATGGCAGGGTAGTGGGGATTTACAACAAGATCGGTGGGGGACAGATCAATTAAGTGCTCCCGATCGTATAAAAAAGGCATATATCTTGAATTGAAAAGATATATGCCTTTTTTGCATCGTAAATGAATGATCCGCAATTACTTCCGGAATTCGAAAGGACTGGCCGGAAGTCCGTCTTCGGAATACAGGTTGGCGGTAGCCGGATTATTGGCCCAGGCATACCGTACGGCCACAGGATGCTTAACACGGTTATTCCATACCCTTACCGTATTTTTCCCTGTGATCTCTGCTTTGGCCCAGACAAACGTCTTTCCGTCTTCGGAGAGGGCAAAATATTGGGGTGTGTTTCCGTCTCGCGTGGTTAATCCTCTTCCGGCAGCATCAAAGGTTACGGATACCTGGTCTCTCTTAAAAGCGGCTTTGGTGGCTATAGGCCCGGACGCTGTTAATCCTTTTTCCTTATAGGCGATCTTCCGGGCGAGCAATGCCAGCCGGTAGCCTACATCTTTCTTGTTTAACGGGTGTATGTCGTTCCACTCCCCGATGTCTGTAATGATGGCCATACCGGTTTCGGGGAGCGACAGGGCCTGTAGTTGTTCCTGTCGCAGCGCAGCCAGTTGCTTTCTACCGGGGTGTCGGTCTCTTCCATAAAGTTGGCCAGTTGTACATAGAGAAAAGGAAAATCCCCCTGTTTCCATGCCTTGCGCCAGCTTTTTATCATGGCCGGGAATGTCCTGGCGTATTTACCCGGATCGCCGGTGTTAGACTCCCCCTGGTACCAGATTACCCCTCTTATGGTGTAGGGGAGTAAAGGGGCGATCATTTTGTTGTAGAGCCCTCCCGGTTTCCAGCGCACAAAAGTTTGTCCCGGCATAGGAGGCATAGCAACGCCGGGCTTGTATTTCCATAAACCTTTAAGGTCTATGGTATCGCCGTCTATAGCCAGGAAATAAGGTTTGTCTTTGACAAAACCACCTTTTCCGCCGTTGTTAATCACCCGTATGGTAATGACATTACGTCCTTCTTTTAATATCCCCGGTGCTACGGTATATTTTCGCGGAGGATATTGGTAGCCTGTAGTGCCCACCTGTTGGCCGTTTACATACGTATAATCCTGGTCTACGATACGCCCCATCCACAAACTTGCAGGTTTACCTGCTTTATCTGCTGTGAGGTCTATGGTTTTACGAAACCAGACTACCCCGTTTTGTGTGTGCCCGGGCTGAAACACTTCATGCCCTTCTTCATTCCTGCGGAATTGTTCCTTATTGGCCCAAAACCCCGGGATCTCCATGCTGTCCCAATCTTTGTCCGGTACATCGGTTTCACTCCAGGGGATAGGAGCCGTAAGTCCCCGTCCTTTTTGTTAAGAGTGTCGTGCCAGGCAGCCGCCCGTTCCCGGTCTTCGGTTTCGATTTTTCGGATCAGGGCATCATCCTTAAACTTTTGGAGTTCGGCATACGAGTCCGGGAAGTCCTTTAATGCTTCTTCAGACATCCATGCTTCTACGGGAGATCCCCCAAGAGCTGCATTGATAAGCCCTATGGGAACCTGGTATTTTGCATACAGCTCCAGGGCAAAAAAGTAAGCAACGGCCGAAAAACCGGAGATATTATCCGGAGAGGCACTTTCCCAGTATCCTTCTTCCAGGTCCTTGTTTTCTTTTTAAAGTCGAATTGATCCGGAACCAGAAACTGTCTTATGTCCGGCATATCGGCCTGTTGTACGACATCTGCATAGTTGTCGCGTACCCGGGCCATGGTGAGTTCCATATTCGATTGTCCGGAACACACCCAGACTTCGCCGAATACCACATTCTTCAGTACAATCCTGTTTTGTCCTTCGAGGGTTATCGTATACGGACCGCCTGCTTTCATGGCGGGGAGGAGCATTTCCCATGCTCCGTCTTCATCGGTTTTGGTATGCACGGTTTTCCCGTCGAGGGTCAGCTTACCGATTCTCCGGGAGATGCCCAGCCCCATACCCGTACGTTCTGATCGCGTTGCAGCACCATACCATCGCTGATGAGTCGTGGAAGCCGGATCTGTCCGAAAGAAACTGCTGTGAATAAACACGAAACGATCAGGCAAAGCGCGCTTCTGTAATGTTTGTAAGTCATTGGTCATGTTTTAGTTGGAGAACCCAAGAGAAATAGCCCCCTTTTCAGGTGAATGCTTCCTATGAGTTCATTACATATAAAAAGCATATAGTCTTATTGACTACCAATGTACGGATTTTTACGTAAGCTCGGAATCTTTTTGGCGGTAGTTTTTTACAATTTCACAAAAACAGCATGTTGATTCTGTATTTTTAAAGCATTTATGAGCTTATATTTGCGGTTCATCAAAGGTACTGTTATGTTATCCGAAACCTTGGCTCCGTTAGACAACCCGGTCTGGTATGCACTTCAGGAGCACCAGCGCCATTTTCGTATGCCTTATCAATCCATGGCATTTTTTACTCCTGATGTTTGTCCTTTTGGCGGATTTTTGAATACGTGCTCCCCGGCCGAAATAACAGATTATGCCCGACAGACGTCTCATTTTTTTGTTGTGGGAGACCGTCCCTGTTTTGAGGATACCATTACCCTGCACAACGAATTGGTCTGTGACCAGATGGTGCTTCAGCATCCGGTTCCGGTAACTATTACAGAACCGATTATAATGCTCGAAGAAGCACATAGAGACGACCTGATCCGTCTGGTCAACCTTGTACAACCGGGATATTTTAAGGAAAATACTTTTTCTATGGGCACGTATTACGGGATATACAGGGATAACCGCCTTGTGGCTGTGACCGGCGAACGTATGAAGATGAACGCCTTTACCGAAATAAGTGCCGTAATTACGCACCCCGAACATACGGGCAGGGCTACGCGGGGCAACTGGTCTCACACACCTGTAGCCGTATCCTCGCCGAAGGGAAAACACCATATCTTCACGTAGCTTCATCGAATGAGCGGGCTATAAAGTTATACGAACGGCTGGGATTTGCATATCGCCGGAAGATGAGTTTCTGGAACCTCATCGGTACTACGGCAACACAGGCAAATGCAGTGCGATGACGGGCAAAAAAAATGAGGGCTCCGGTATGTTCATGAGCCCTCAACTATAATGTCATAGATGTTTATAAGCGTTGCCGGTTGTGTGGCTGGTTACTCCGATGAGATCTCATAGAAGAGCCCGGGGCCGTCGCATTCCTGCCAGTTACTCACAAGGATACCTTCTTCGGTATTCAGCCGGAGGAATTCTTTGTCATCCGTAGCACATGTACCGATAATAGTATTGTCATTATCTTCAAAAGTAAGAGACACGCCAGACTGGGTATCCTCCAGTATCAGTACATACGTTCCGCTTCCGGTTAAGGTTTCATCTGCTGTTACCCTTGTTTTTACAAAAGTATCATCATCGTTGAGCACATAGGTTTCCTGCCATTCCATATCCTCACCTGTAGTTACGGAATCCTGTTCGCCGGTGCTCATCCGGATTAACTTCCAGGTCTGGGGATAGGAATTGTTGAGTAGCGGATTGTCTACATCCGGTTGTTGTCATCATCGGAACACGACATGACCAGTACAGCCAGTACGAAAAAAGACAGGATACGTAAGTTCATAGTTTATGAGTTTATCGGTTTGTGGTAATGACGCATACTCATGTGAGAAGTTGCGTCCTTTTAACAAATATCGGATTTTTTTGTCTTTTAGTATGGAAAATGCTTCTGAATATGATTTTACCTGTACGAATTGTACGTTATTTGTATAATTCTTTTAGCCCGATAAAGGATAATGGCTATCCCGGATGCCAAAAAGACGATGCTTAATGTGTACTTCCCCGAATGGGCATCGCGGGGAATTTGTATATGATAACTATGACTTTTCCTGTAATGACCTCTACGGTTTCTGCAGATGCCCTGTGTAAGCTGGTCTGCAAAACCTATGCTTTTGAAGAAGATACGACCTGTACACTGCTCCGTACCGGTATGAACCATAGCTACCTCGTGTGCCATGGTAATACACGATACATCTTCCGTGTGTATTGTTACCAATGGCGTACCCGGGAGGAAATCACCGAAGAACTCCGTTTGTTGCTACTGCTCAAAGAAAGAGGGATCGGGGTGTCTTATCCTGTTGCGGACAGAAAAGGAAACTTTTTGCAGGAAATCCACGCTCCGGAAGGAATGCGCCTGGCGGTGCTTTTTTCCTATGCCAGCGGAGCAAAAGTCAGGTTTATGAACGACGAAACCTACACGGCTATCGGTTCCTGCATGGGAAAAATGCATACCATTACGGAACATCTGGATATAGCACGTGTTACATACCGTACCGAAACTCTTGTAACTACCGCTTATGAGCGTATCCGTACGTTTTTTTCCCGATACACTTGCGGAGATACAGTTTATAAAGAAAGCAGGGTGGCAGCTTTCCGAAAGATTGCAAAAGAATCACTGGAAGATTGGCCTCGTGGAGTTGTTCATCTCGATATGTGGTATGATAACATGAGTGTCGGCAAGGATAATACCATCACCCTTTTTGATTTTGACTTTTGTGGCAACGGTCCGTTGCTGCTCGATATAGCCTATTGCTGTAAACAGCTGTTTCATATCGAAGCAGACAAGCGGGCATACAAGCAAAAAGAGCAACTTATTTTAGACGGGTATCGCAGTGTCCGGCCCTTATCGGAAGAAGAATTAAAGTATATCCCCGAAGCCGCTGTACTCATCTGGATCTTCTATCTCGGTGTGCAGGTGCAGCGTTTCGATTGGTCTAATATATTTCTTTCCGAAAATTATCTGAAAATGTATGTCGGGCGTATCAAAAGTTGGATCGATTATTATAATGTACCTTTAACCTGAACAGCATGTTATATTCTATAATACTGACCAAAACCGTTTGATATGAAAACAATATATTTCTACATTGCCATCGTATGTATGGTATTACAAGCCTGTAGTGGAAGTGGAGCCGGAGAAAAGTCGTCCCTGCAGGGAACCTGGAAACTGCTGTCCGGTACCACCATACAAGGAAAAGATACGGTACATACCGACTATACCCAAGGGCAGGAGATGATAAAATAATCAATGACACCCATTTTGCCTTTCTGCGGCACGACCTCGGTCATGGCAAAGAGAGTAGTGCGGTCTTTGTCGCCGGCGGGGTAGTTATACGGTGAAGGGAAACCAATATACCGAGCATCTCGAGTATTTTAATGTCCGGGAATGGGAGGGTAACGACTTTACCCTGCAATACGAGATCAGAGACGATACCCTAATCACCAGGGGTATCGAAGCTGTGGAGGCCCTGGGCGTAAACCATATCAACATAGAAAAATATGTCCGGGTGCCGTAACTGCCAGGGATGTAATGTTTGCAGGGTTCAGGCATGCTAAAATCGGATAGTACAAAATTAAATCCCTAACTTTGATTACACAAAAGCCCTTAGTATGATTTCTGTAGAAACTCTTGATTTTCTCAAAGACCTGAGAACAAATAATAATCGTGACTGGTTCAACGACAATAAAAAGAGGTTTCAGGCGGCACAGGCAGAGGTGAAAAAAGTAGCCGACATGCTATACGATCTGCTCAAAACGCATGATGCCGTTGACGATTTCAAGATTTTCCGGATATACCGCGACGTCAGGTTTTCTGCCAATAAACAACCGTACAAGACACACTTCGGTATTTCTTTTCACCGTCAGAAACCCGAATATCGTGGCGGGTATTACCTGCATATAGAGCCCGGAGGTTCGTTTTTAGCCACAGGTTTCTGGAATCCGGAGAAAGGCGACCTGAAGCGTATTCGCAAAGAATTCGAGACCGATGCTTCCGAAATGAGGGAAATTATGAACAGTAAGGCCTTTCAAGCCATCTGGGGTCACATCCAGGGCGATGAGGTAAAATCGGCACCTAAAGGGTTTAGTAAAGAGCACCCTGCTATAGACCTGATCCGGAAGAAACAGTATTTTTTTACCAGGAACTTCACCGACAAGCAGGTTCTGGACCCGAAATTTCCCGAAGAAGCCGATAAGTCATTCCGGGCCATACGCCCTTATTTCAACTATATGAGCGACGTGCTTACTACCGATCTCAACGGGGTTTCCTTGCTGTAACCGGCGTATTTTTACGTTGGGCTAATTGACACAAGAAGTCAGCGCTTCGTGTATTGCAGGTGTTCCATGCTTTTTCCGGCCAGGATTTTTTCTCCGGAGACGGTAAATCCTGTTTTCAGGTATAGTTTCCGGGCATTCGGGTTTTCCCGGTCTACGAGCAATCCCAGTACCTCACCCTGTCTGGTTACATATTCTGCCACCAGGAACCGCAGGAGGGCAGAACCTATACCTTTTCCCTGCATGGCAGGGTTAACCGCGATACAGTCTATATAGAATTCCCCTGCCTGGGTCTCTTTTTCCAGCGTAAAGCTGCGGTTATACCTCTGGCGGATGCTTTCGGCAACAGGACGACGAAGTTCATCCAGTAAAGCCCCGTCATAGACCAATGCCATTCCGGCAATTTCCCCCGAGACTTCTGCAACCCAGCAATGGGCATAAGTATATTGGTTATCTTCCCGGCGTACCAGATCTTCCAGGAATGCCGTGACTTCGTGGGGGTCATGTCTCCCGGTCATTTCGTATGCGATATCCTCCATGGCCAGCATAATATACCTGGCAATAATGCCGGAGTCTTCTTTTGTCGCTTTTCGGATCACCATATACCTACAGGGTTTGATGTTGTGCAAAGGTAAGTATGTTTGCCGATGCAGGGTTACGGGATGTCAGAATCGGGGCGGAGTAGCCACCATTTCTGCTATGGATTGTGCAGACACATTTGTATGAAAATCCATAAAGCAGTACATTGTAGTAGTCATACAGACATTTTTCTTCCGGATGCATATTCCGGGGCAAACAGTGCAGCGGATATAACAGCAACTTAAAAAAGAATTCCCTAATGGCAAAAAACATTACGATACGAAGGATAGTCCCTAACATTTATTCCGATAATATGGCACGGAGCAAGGAGTTTTATATAGACTTTCTGGGCATGGAGCTGGCGATGGACATGGGGTGGATACTCACTTTTGCCTCGGAGGAAAATCGGACAGCTCAGGTATCTGTTTTCGAAAATACCCGAAAGGAGCCGCCCGATAATACGGCCATATTCCTGTCTGTAGAAGTTTCTGACGTAGAGGCCCTATATCAGAAAGCGAAAAAACAGGTATGGGAAATCGTTTATCCGCTCACTGACGAATCCTGGGGCGTACGCCGCTTTTTGTGAAAGACCCCAACGGAGTAACGATTAATATACTGATGCATTTGTAGCGGTATTACCGTATCGGAAGACGCAAAATGAAAGTGTTCCGGACCTAAGCGATAGTAGTAACCGGTAAAATCACTGCACATCCCGTTTGTTTTACCCTATGGCTGTTTCTACACCTATTATATTCTTCTTTCCTGCCCGGTTAGTAGTCGGTTGATTTTGTGAGGGTTTCCCATTCTACATAACCGGAGGTGAGTGCATCCATTTTGTGCATTGCCCGGGTATAGGCATCGCTGCCTAAAAGAAGATATACAGGGGGTTCGGGCATTTCGGCTAAGTGCATCATAACGTCTGCCGCTTTTACAGGATCTCCGGCCTGGCGGCCACTCATTTCGGAAAACCGTTCCAAAGCGGTATGAAGAGGCGCATAAGCATCGATCTTTTTTGCAGCCATTACCAGTGCATCCGGATTGTTGAAGTTGGTACGGAAAGCCCCTGGGGCAATGAGTGTAACTTTAATGCCGAATGCTTTAACATCCTCTGCCAGTACTTCTGTCAGGCCTATCACCGCATGTTTTGTGGCGCTGTACACCGACCAGCCGGTACCGGGAGCAATGCCCGCAATAGAAGAGATATTCATGATGTGCCCCTTTCCCTGCTTCCGCAGCACAGGCAAGGCGTGCCGGATAACATTGATAGTGCCGAAAACATTAATATCAAAGTTATCCCGTACTTCCTTATCAGTCAGTTCCTCCATAGTACCTCCAATACCATAACCGGCATTATTAACTACGACATCCAGCCTGCCGAATTTTTCATAGGCTTGTCGTATGGCCCTCCCGACATTTTCATCATCGTTCAATGGTACCTGCAACGGTAGAAATGCCGTTCCGTCATATCCGATGGCGCTTCTAAGTTTTTTTATATCGCGGGACGTTGCCGCCACCCGATGCCCAGAGGCCAATAGTTTTGTAGCCAATGCAAGTCCAAGTCCGTTCGAAGCTCCCGTAACAAACCATACTTTTCTGTTTTCCATGTCTTTTATTTTTTATAACAAAAGTATGGCCGGACATCCGGTGACCGATAACCCGAAACAAACAGATACTATCAAAATTCAAACAAGACGGATAGCCGTAGGGGTAACACCGGTGTGTTTCCTGAAGAAATGCGAAAATGCGAAGGTTGTGCAAAGCCCAGACTGTAACCGATTTCGGCAATATTCCAGTTGGTATGTTTCAACAATGCTATGGCTTCTGCTATAAGGCGTTCCGTGATATGTGTTGTGGTAGTTTTGCCTGTAGTAAGACGCACAGCACGATTGAGATGGTTAACATGTACAGAAAGCTTATTGGCAAAATCTCCGGCCGTCCTTAGGTATATACAATCTTCGGGAGACGTTATCGGGAACTGTCGTTGCAGCAATTCTGTAAATATGGAGGTAATTCGGGCATTGGTATTGGGGTGTGGGTATATATTTTCGCTGGGTTCCATTTTCATGGCATAATGCATCAGTTCCGATATCTGATTGCGCAGCACATCGTATTTAAAACGATAATCCGAAACGGCTTCGGCATGTATTTTTCAAATAGGGCCGCTGCTTCCGCATCCTGTACCTCGTTGAGGTTATATACAGATGTACCTCCGGGTACAAACACGGGCAGATCATGAATACTTTGTCTGTGGCTTTCGGTGAAAAAAGCTGCTTTAAAAAGGCAAAAAGATCCGGTAGCATCCTTGTCCAAACGCTCAAACCGGTAAGGGACAGACGGATTAAAAAACAGGAGCGTACTACCCTGTAGGGAGATGCTTTTATCTGCATAATGGCAACGATGACGTCCCCGGATAAGCATAATCTTAAAAAAGTCATAGCGTGCATAAGGAGCCGGAGGTGCCCCCGCACTATCCGATACGCGGAAAACATTAAAATCTCCTGGACCTACCGGTGGCAACAGTGGTGTCTTGTCGAACTTATGCGAATAAAACGCTTCAAGGCTTTTAGTAACAGGCATAGTACAAATTTAAGGTATTCTCTTTATGTAGTACTGTTTTGGTTTTCCCCTGTGTTTGCATGTCGGCAGATATGGTGACGGGCCGTAAAGATTACCATCAGAAACAGGAACAACATCCTGTTTTTATACGGGGATATACAGGTTGATATACACTGTGATTAAAAAACAGGCACTTATAATACTGATGTTAACTAAAGCGCGCAGGCCCCACTTTTGTTTTGCAAAATTATGGTTCAGGTATCTTGTGCCAAGAACTGCCAGGCCCATAACCAGGAACCAGATCGTAAAGAACAGGGATACTCCACCGCGAAATAGCATGGTAATCCCATCATGTATAAGGCCACAGCCTGTAAACGTAAGCACTAATGCCACGGGGACCGGAAAAATCCGTTTCAGGGGTTTAAAGAGATAATGCCCCAGGTAGTACCCGAAGATAGGATTCCAGTAGTTCCAGAATGTAGAAAAGTTCCTGGCGCCCAGCGAGCGGTACAGATTATTCCGCAATGACATCGGGCTTCCCACAGATACGCCGTTCTTTTCTTTATATAAGCCGTTAAGGTCATTGTTTTCTTTTTGTACGATACACAAATATACATGATACAGGGTAGCCGGAGAAACCCTGCTTTATACACGGTTACAAGGCCTATGGCAAAAGATAAGGTATTGCAAACAAAAGAAGTTTTCCGTACGGATTTGGAGTACTATACACTTCGTAGGATTTTTTCCATCTTTTTACCCTTTGCCAGTTCATCAACAAGTTTGTCGAGATAACGGACCTTGCGGGTCAACGGGTTTTCGATCTCTTCTATCCGGTAACCACAGATTACCCCGGTAATCAGGTGTGCATTCGGGTTAAGGTTGCTTTGCCAAAAAATGTACCGAAGGTGGCGTGTTCATCGATTAACCTTTTGAGCTCCTCATGGTCAAAACCTGTCAGCCAGTAAATAACGCGGTGCAGCTCTTCCTTGGTTCTTCCTTTGCGTTCTATTTTGGTTACATAGTGCGGATATACCTCGGCAAAGGTCATCTTTGCCATGCGTTGGTGATGCTCAGGAGTTGCTTTCATATCTTTTCATTTGCAGTAGACAGACTCTTTGTCTTACCGACTTAAATATACGAAATCTTTAATTACAGATCGTCAGCCATAGTACACGCTGTACTCTGGGGGGCAAATAACTAACCGGGGCTTCGGTACACCGTTCACTGCGTTCCGGCACTCAGCCCGCTTTGTGAAGTCCTTTTAAGTTAAATAGAAGCGACGGAGTAAAGGTGGCTGCGTGTTTCGGTTTGCCGTAATGTACCGAAGCCCTCCTTATTCCACAGCGCTATTATGCCCAACCAACAGGTAGGCCGTAGCTCCGAAAAAAGGAAACAGTAAGATGATGATAGTCCAGATTATTTTCCTGTCCGATGGCAAGGCCGACTTACTTAACTTAAAAAGACTTAGGAACATAAGTCCCGGAATAAGTATAACAAGCAGTAATAATATAATTTGCCATGCACAATTGAACTCATTATTTCCATATCATAAAATTTTGTGGTCGATACTATTTGCGACTACCCACAAAGTAAGTATTATAAAACAAAGAACACAAGATTTGATGCGGAAATCCTTCAAATCTATCTTAGAAAGTTTGCGGGTAGTGCTATATCCGTAATGGTGGTAGGGGAGCTGATTACAACGCGGGCTTGCTTCGGTACACCTGTCCTATATTTTGATGCATCAAAGTATAGGACAAGCACTCAGCCACCGCTGTGTCGTTGTTGTAATACAGCGTGTCTATACCCAAGACGGGGTAAAGGCGGCCGGGCTTCGATACACCGTTCACTGCGTTCCGGCACTCAGCCCGCTTTGTTGAGTTCTTGTAAGTTAAATAACAGCGACAGAGCAAAGGCGGCTGCGTGTTTCGGCGATGCCGAAATGTACCGAAGCCCCGGTTTTGCACTAAGGCAACTCCCCCGTACCCCGTGTACGGTCTCTCAAATGCTGCATAGCCGTTTCCTGGGCCATGGCAAAAACCTCTTTGACAAACGTACCGTGTACGATGTTGCACCGTTTTAGCCATATCTTTTCAAAGACGTTCTGCACAATGTCCTGCGCGTCATCGTCATTGCAGGTATATGGCCTTACAAAAACCATAAGACGCGGGCGGAGTAGGGTAAAGACACTGTCGAAAACCGCAGCATCACCTGCCCGCAGGCTATTGATCTGGTGATAACTAATGTGGTTTTCCTTGCTCATCGCAGGGCATCTTCCGGGTTTTCAAAAAAACTGTAGGGTAACCTTGTAGGTCACCGCATGTATGGTATTTTCGAAGGTGTCGTATTCGAGGTGTTGGCGGTTCATCCACAGGCGTATAAAGATTTCCTGTATAATTCTGGTGGTTTCCTCCTCGTCGGTGCTATGGGCCGTTACATACCAGTCTATCTTTTGGGCCAGTAGTTTCAGGGCATCGTGGAATCCTTCCAGTTGTTCGGCCTTAAACAACTGGTATAGTTTACGGTTGAGTATATGTCTCTGCATCGGGTTGTACATTGTGTTTGGTGTTTTTAAAGTTTCTAAAGGGTACTACATACAGGCCGGTAAGCCTGTACAAACACCTGCACACAGGGCGGTGGCAGTCTGCCTTTCCGTTTACCGTTATGCCGTGGTCAAAGGCATAACGGTAACAAAAAGGGCCTTGTCAGTGCAAGACTTCTATAAAGCACACTATTTGCTTAAAAACAGGAAGAGTTACCGGAAACAAAATAGGCGTGGAACTCGACTTACCGATTTGAGGTACTGGCATACCGTGCAATGATAAGTGAGCCCACGCCCGGGTCGTGAGCTATAATCACTTATAATCTCATTGCTGTGAAAAGTGCCAGTTTTCAAATCGAGACTTTAAGCGAATAGCTTCTAATATTTTCTTTTAGAAGAGTCGCAAATATATTGAATTTATGCTTTTGGGCATAAAAGCATTCAAATATAGAAATAAAATCTAAATGTTACAAGATCTTATAACATTTTATTCGCTAATAATTAGTGTTTTTGTATAAAGTCTTTTTATTATGAAAGAACAAATGAAGAGAAACTTAATAATCTTTGGACAGTTTGTTCGTAACTTAGGAAACAATCCAAGTTAAGTCAAGATGATGTTGTTAGTAATAGCAATAAGTTAACAAAAGCTACTATTAGTGATATCGAAAATGGGAAAAGGAATCTCTCTTTCACTACTTTGTTAGATTTAGCCAAAGGAATGAAGAAACAACCTAAGGATCTGTTAGATACTTATTTTGATTTAAATGAGTAATCTATTTTTTGTTACACCCATCTTTATTTATTTCAATTAGTTGTATCCATATTGATATAGTATATTATTTCGTATTTAATTTCACATATAAATTACTTAGGTGAAAAATATATAAAAATCAAAATAGCACTTAGTTTGAAAGTACTTTGGAAGAAAGTAAAACCAATTTTTCTTCTAAAGGAAAAAATGATGATGCGGGAGATAGTTATAATAAAATTGTACTCCACAGTGGTGTAAGAAAAGCTACTGTTTCGGATACTGTTAATGCTAATTCTGCTCCGAAATCTACTATTTTAATAAGAAGCATTGAAGCTATGGGATATAGACTTAATGATTTTTCTATAGTATATTAGTTCTTCAAGTGATAAAGATGTTTCTGATTTTAAAGCTAAACTGAAAAGTTAGCGCTTTGGGATGTTTTTATCTTGCCTATTTTCACGTATGTGTAGTTTATTTGATAAAGACAACATATTTGCAGTATGAAGGAAAAAGAAGGAATAACAATTTTAAGAATTATAGGCAAGAAGGTTAAGACTTTCAGAGAAATGAAAAATGTCTCAACATGATTTATCCGTAGAAGCCGATATTCCCAAAAATCAAGTAGGACGAATCGAAAGGCGGAATAAATACATCTATTCTAACACTTTTTAAGATAGCTAAGGCATTAGAAGTTGATATAAATAAAATTATAGGGGAGTAACCAAAAAGGGCCTTGTCAGTACAAGACTTCTATAAAGCACACTACTTACTTAAAAAACAGGAAGAGTTACCGGAAACAAAATAGGCGTGGAACTCGACTTACCGATTTGAGGTACTGGCATACCTTACCATGATAAGTGAGCCCACGCCCGGGTCGTGAGCTATAATCACTTATGTCTCATGGTAACGAAAAGTGCCAGTTTTCAAATCGAGACTTTAAGCGAATAGCTTCTAATATTTTCTTTTAGAAGAGTCGCAAATATATGTTATCTACGCAAATATAATAAAATAAATTCTATTCTCGGTCGATCGACCGAGAATATTTTAATGATCTACTCGTCCTTTGTTATATGAGCGTGATAAATACCATAATTTGTAAGTATATTTCTGATAAGTGGTTAAGTCCTTGGCTTAAAGAAGGGAAATCACAGGTTGCTTTTGGAAATAAGCATAATATAGAAGAAAGTACAGTAAGAAAATTAAAAGGTGAAAGGGAGTATCATATACCTTTAGAAACGATATATAAAATTTGTAAAGAACGCAATATTAATCTTTCGGAGTTTTTTTCTGCTGTAGAGGATGAATTTCCTGAGGTAAAGATGAAGAAATAAACCAGGTTTAACGGTTCTGTTAATGCATTGGCCCGGGGCTTCGGTACACTGTCTTATATTTTGATGCATCAAAATATAGGACAGGCACTCAGCCACCGCTGTGTCGTTGTTGTAATAAAGCTTGTCTATACCCAAGACGGGGCAAAGGCGGCCGGGCTTCGGTACACCATTCACTGCGTTCCGGAACTCAGCCCGCTTTGTTGAGTTCTTTTAGGTTAAATAACAACGACGGGGTAAAGGTGGCTGCGTGTTCCGGCGATACCGAAATGTACCGAAGCCCCGAGGTTTTTTAGATTTTTTTATACCACACCATATAATTTTTTTATATATTGTATTCAGGTTTAGTTGTTTATATGGCACAAAAACACACAAACCGCCTGATCCTTACATGAACGTTATATGCGGTAATCTCCCTTTCGGAGATACCCTAAAGCACATCTTCATGACACGATGTAGTACCGTCCTCATAACTTCCGGACGGGTATCCGTTTAACTTTAAATTTTTCAATTATGAAATCGACCTATGAAACCGGCCACGCCAAAAACGTGGCCAATCTGAGTAAGCTTATCACGCAGATCGAGCTTTACGACAAGTACGATCCGCCTGTAGAAGCATTGACCGTAGAGAACCTCACTACACTCCGCGACGAAGCGCGGCAGCGCATAGAAGAGGTCGAGGCCCGAAGAGCAGAAAACAAGAATGCCATTCATCGCCGGCAGGATCTGTACCGCGAGCTCAATCCGCTTTGTACCCGGGTGGTCAACCACCTCGATATTCTGGGGCTGAGCAGTGGTGCACAAGACCGTGCCCGTGCGCTCAACAAGCGTATACAGGGTAGTGCAACCGCCAAAAAAGTGGTTATGAAGACGGCGAAGACGGTATGGAAGAAGAAACTACCGTAGGGATATCCACTTCCCGCCAGTCGTTTACGCAGCGAGCAGAACATTTTTCGCAATTGCTCACGCTTATTCGTACCGTAGACAACTATGAGCCCAACGAGGACGACCTCAAGATGGAGAACCTCGATAACCTCCTGGCGGAGATGAACAATGCTACTGCCGCAGTAGACCAGACCGAAGCAGCGCTAAACAAAGCCCTGCGTCTCCGCAACGAAGTACTTTATGCCAGAAAACACCGGGGTGTACGACAGGGCAATGCATGTCAAAAAATACGTGCGCTCGGTCTATGGCAGTACTTCCGACCAGCATTCCCGCGTATCGGGGATACTTTTTACATGATAAGCAAGTAGGCTTTATGGTAGGGTGCTATCGTACCGGTAGTACCGTATGTTTACTTTCCCGCTAACAACCCAACCAGAATATTGTTTTTTGTACTCCCGGCCTTAGGTAAGGAACAGGAGCTAAAGGTTTGTACCTGTACACTACACGGGTTACTACCGTATGCTCCGTATGCCATACCTGCAGGCCGGGAGTTTTGTACATCTACTCCCATACCTTATATCCGTAGCCATTTTCATGGCTTTTCTTTCTTTAGATCATAGTTTCGTGCCTGGTTCCGATATTCTTGCTCCTGTGCGGAATATTGTAGGGCCTGCGTCCGATATTCTTGCTCCTGCGTGGAATATTGTAGGGGCTGCGTCCAATATTCTTGCTCCTGCGTGGAATATTGTAGGGCCTGTGTCCGATATTCTTGCTCCTGCGTGGAATATTGTAGGGGCTGCGTCCGATATTCTTGCTCCTGTGTGGAATATTGTAGGGCCTGCGTCCGATATTCTTGCTCCTGTGTGGAGTATTGTAGGGCCTGTGTGCACTATGCTTGTGCCTGTAGCGGTGCGGACACCATTTTTACAGGTTTCCGGATAATATGCCCTGGCATTGCGGCGATCAGGGGCGTCAAAACATACGTTCCATAATTACAAAATCGTGCCCGTCTTTAGAAAAGGTGATATCGGTTTTGGTAAAACCGTATCTGGAGTAGAACGCCGAAGCGCTTATACGGCATTGCACCAAGGCGGGTAGCATTTCTGCACCTGCAGAGATCGATAATATAGGTAAGCAGGGCAGTGCCATACCCTTTGCCCTGTTCTGCACTTTCCGTAGCAAACTTGCGAAACTGATAGTGGCCGTTTTCGCCTTCAAAGAGCGAAATTACAGCGATGAGACGGTCATCGGGCAGGAAAAGGCCAAAGTGTATACCTTCCCGGTCCTGCGGTAAGATGACGCTTTCCGGCGACATCTCCGGATACATCACCCGGTGGCGGATGGGCCAGGTACGCGATCCGGATATTTTTCTGATATAAAAGTTGGGTGTGTCCATTACAAGTCGCTGCAAAGATAATAAGGATATACCTTGATGTTATGAACTTTCCGGCCGGTAGGGCACAGAAAACCAAACAAAGATATATCCTTATCCCGTATAAAACCCCATATTATTCTATGCCTTACCGGCTCCCGGTAGCCACAGGTGGGGAAAATGGCTAAAAAGCGTAGTTAATTCCCACCCCGAGAATCTGTTTGAGCTGCAAACGGGGGCCATAAGCCAATGTCTCGTTTTCGTTGATCTGCAGTTCGCGGGTTTTTACATCGTTATCATAGATAATATGCGCCCCTATATTGGCCTTAACATATTCGTTTACCACAAGGTTAAGCATAAGTTCCCAGTTGACATCTACATTACCAAAATCGTTAAGATAGTCTGTATATAGGGTTACTCTGTTCATCATCGTGATATTCTTGTAGATATCCGTTTCCCACTGGCTGTTAATGAGAAAACCGAGCTCCGTACGGGTTTGTTTCCCTTCGCGGATAATGTTTCCGGCACTGTCATACAAGGCCTTTTGCACCCCGAATGCCCCGGTATTGGCCAGGTCCTGGTCCATTACGTACGTAGCTTTTTGTGTTAAAGGCGAGAAATATGCCGTTAGTTTTTTGTCCGTAGGCGAATATTCCGCACCGACCCCCAGGAATAAGTAACCGGTGCCATGAATTTGGAGATAGGGTTGTCCCTGTCCGGATATTTATAACCGTTGGTAAACTGGGTCTTAAAGGTAAATTTGGCCGAGTAGTACCAGTCCGATTTTGGCCGTGTCCGGTAACCGAAAGTACTGTTGAGTTCTATCGCATCGTCCGATTTTCGCAGTTTCTGATCTTCCTGGGCGTTGAGTCCGTACCGTAAGATCAATTCGTTGTTCCAGCTTACATTGCCTCTTTTATACCAGCGAACAAAGTTGGCCGATGATATCCCGGAGATCGCATTGTTACCCCCGGCATTCCAGTTAGAGAAAGCCACCTGGCTGAGTATCACCCCCATTTCGTTTTTCTTGCTCCAATAGGTCACAGGAGCAGGGGCGGTGGCACAATACTCTTTAACCTTCGTATTCTGGCCCTGGAAGAATCCTTGGGGATGTAAGTAGGCAGGGAATGCACACCATAAGACGAAGGTTAATGGGTGTGAGGAATTCCTGTGCCTCAAGAGAATACATACAAAAAACAGCTGCAATTAAGACGATGATCTTTCTCATTGTTAAAACAAGGTTTATATTTAGATTAGTATTCCCGGTACCATTAAACAACGATAGAAAATACCACAGGCAATACCCGGCGCATAACGGTGGCTGCACCCTCTATATTGCAGGCAGATGTCCGCGTATTGCGACACCACTTTCCGCTGTGTAATGAAAAACCGGGCCGGTTAGTTTTATTTATATGATAATATAATGACATTATAATGCTTGCTCGTTCTCGTATCGGGGAGTTTCGGTATGGTTTTCCCTTTTCACAAACGGCTAATATATAAAATTCAATGCTTTACAATAATTCCGTAATCGTACGGGCGATGCTTTCGGGGCTTATATGAGCCAGTTCCTGCAACTCCGCTACCTTGCCTTGTGCTGCAAAACTGTCGGGTATGCCAAGGCACGTTATCTTGTTTTTGTACCCGTTTGCCGCCGCAAATTCCAGCACCGCACTACCGAAGCCCCCGGCAATGCATCCGTCTTCCACGGTAATTAACGTGCTAAACCGCCCTAATATTTTATGGAGCAGCAATTCGTCCAGCGGTTTTACAAATTGCATGTCGTAATGCGCTACTTTATCTTTCTGATCCTCAGTGAGTAAATCTATGGCCGGTGCCATGTTCCGGGCAATACTTCCTATCGTTAAAACCGCTATATCCTGTCCGTCCCGGACCATTTTTCCTTTTCCTATGGGTACGTTGGCAAAAGGCAATTGCCAGTCGGGGGTAATGCCCCGGCCTCTCGGATAACGTATGGCTATAGGGTGGGGCAGGCCGAGCTGTGCCGTGTACATTATATTTCTCAGGTCGGTTTCGCTGGCCGGAGCGTAGATAATAAGATTGGGAATGCAGCGCAGGTAAGCCAGGTCAAAAACCCGTGGTGTGTGGCGCCGTCTTCGCCGACCAGGCCCGCACGATCGAGACAGAAAATAACCGGGAGGTCCTGTAGGGCCACATCGTGTATCACCTGGTCATAGGCCCGTTGCAGAAATGTAGAATATATGGTACAGAAAGGTACCAGTCCCTGTGTAGCCATACCCGCTGCCAGGGTTACCGCATGCTGTTCGGCAATACCCACATCAAAAGCCCTGTCCGGGATGGCATCCATCATAAATTTTAATGAACTTCCCGTGGGCATGGCCGGGGTAATCCCTACGATATGAGGATTTTTCCGGGCCAGTTCTACCAGCGTATGGCCAAAAACGTCCTGGTATTTGGGTGGTTCTTTGTCTTTTACGGGCTTTACCAGGATTTCTCCCGTAATTTTGTCGAATTTTCCCGGGGCGTGGTAGCGCACCTGGTCTTCCTCTGCTTTTTGCAGGCCTTTGCCCTTGGTGGTAATAATATGTAGAAACTTTGGTCCTTTCATGGCCTTCAGGCGAGAGAGTTCCCGGAGCAGGGCCCGAAAATCATGGCCGTCTACAGGACCTGTATAATCGAAGTTGAGCGCCCTGATAATATTGTTGCGTGCCAGCTTGCGGTTTTTCTTTACCTGCGTCAGGTATTCCTTAACAGCGCCCACGCTCGGGTCTATGCCTATGGCATTATCATTAAGTACGATGAGCAGGTTGGCATCCGTGACCCCTGCATGGTTAAGGGCCTCAAAAGCCATACCGCTGGCTATAGAAGCATCGCCGATAACGGCAATGTGCTGTTTTTCCGTATCCCTTGCAGCCCCGAAGCAATGGCCATACCCAGGGCTGCAGAGATGGAGGTAGACGAATGGCCCGTACCGAAGGTGTCATAAACACTTTCTTCCCGTTTCGGGAAGCCGCTTATACCGCCCAGTTGCCTGTTGGTATGAAAAATTTCTTTTCTACCCGTGAGTATTTTATGTCCGTAAGCCTGGTGTCCTACATCCCATACCAGCTGGTCGTGCGGTGTGTTAAAGATGTAATGCAGGGCAATGGTCAATTCTACCACACCGAGACTTGCACCCAGGTGCCCTTCTTTTACAGAAACAATATCTATAATAAAATCGCGGAGCTCCGCCGCCAGTTGGGGCAGTTCTTCCGGCGCCAGGCGGCGGAGGTCTTCGGGTAGGTAATATGGTCTAACAGTTTTTTTGCCATAACGACACAAAAGTACGAGATGCGTTTGTATTTTTGCGGATATGACAGCTACTTTTGACGATGTTTATTTTATGAAAAAAGCACTTCTGGAAGCAGAAGCCGCTTATGAGAAAGGCGAAGTTCCGGTAGGTGCCGTAATTGTTGTAGACAACCGCACCATAGCCAAAGGGCACAACCTCACCGAGACCCTTACCGATGTCACAGCTCATGCCGAGATGCAGGCCATTACTGCGGCATCCGGTTTTCTGGGAGGAAAATATCTCAAAGGATGTACCCTGTATGTTACCCTGGAACCCTGCCAGATGTGTGCCGGGGCGCTCTACTGGAGCCAGATATCGCGTGTGGTCTTTGCTGCTCCCGACCTGCACCGGGGATATCGTGCCATGGGGCTTCCCTGCATCCCAAAACCGAGGTGGTTACGGGGATTATGGAGGAAGAAGCTGCAACTCTGCTGAAACTTTTTTTTAAAGCAAAAAGAAGTTGATACCTTTTATATACGGTAATAACCTGTACTTCGGAGAGCTTTTTTAAGATATGGTCTCCTCATCACGTAACCGTAAGTTTTTTTGATCGGCTGTTTTCAACAGTACAGCCAGCATCTCGGTAGGGACAAATGGTTTGTTGAGAATGTCATAGATACCCATGTCGGCCAGGCGTTGGCGTACATCTTTCATAATGTCTGCCGTAAAAATAACGATATGGATATCCGGATGCTCTTTTTTGATGATTGCCGAAAGCGCGTACCCGTCTATATCCGGCATATGAAGGTCTATCAGTGCGATGTCGTATGTTCGGGTGCGGAGAAATTCCAGGGCTTCACTGCCATGACAGGCATAATCGGAGTGTATACCAAAATATTCCAGCTGTTTTCTTGCTACCATGGCATTGACCTTGTTATCCTCTACAAAAAGCAGACGTATATACGAAAGCTTATTGGCATATCGGGATAACTCTTTCGGCGTTATTTTTGCCGGAGTTTTATCCGAGGGGAGCTCCAGCATGAGGTCAAAGGAGAAACGTGTGCCTTTGCCTGGCTGGCTCTGTACGAAGATCTCGCTGTTGTGCAGTGCCAAAAGCTTTTTGGTAATGGTAAGCCCCAGTCCCGTACCCGAGTGTTTGCGGTAGGCTTCCTGTTGTATCTGCCGGAAGCTTTCGAAAATAGTCTGTTCCATTTTTTTAGGAATGCCCAGCCCCGTGTCTTTGATCGAAAAATGTATGATAACATGTGTCGGCGTGGCCGACAGCATACGCAGGGTAACCGATACCCGGCCCTTATCCGTAAACTTTATGGCATTGCTGACCAGGTTATTTAAGATCTGGCTTATGCGTATGGAGTCGCCCAGTATCCTGTGCGGGATATTGCGGTCTATACGCGATAACAGTTTTATGCCCTTGGCATCTGCCAGCGACTGAAACTGGTTTTTGATATGTGCAATGAGTTCCGGGAGGTCCATCTCCGATTGTACCAGTTCCAGCTTATCGCTCTCGATCTTGTTGAGGTCGAGAATATCATTGATGAGCTGTAACAGATGGTCTGCCGAGAACATCAGATTATCTATAAACTCCTTTTGCTCCGGCGTATGATTGAGTTTGAGCAGATTGGTAATCCCGATAATGCCGTTTAGCGGCGTACGTATTTCATGGCTCATGACCGACAGAAAATCGTTCTGTGCCCGGGCTGCTTTTTCTGCGATTTCCTTGGCTGCCGTGAGGGCCAGTTCGTTCTCTTTTTTGCGGGTAATGTCCATAATAGCCCCCCGAAGCATATATACCTTATTGTCCTTTAGCACTGGAAACCCGATAGACCGTACCCATTTTTGTTTCCCGGAAACGGTCAGGATACGAAAGACGATGTTCCTCATGGCTTTTTTGCGGATCATTTCCTTGAAAGCATTTTTCACATAGGCCTGGTCCTCTTCTATAATATACCGGAAAAGATCCCGGTGAGACATTTTGTCGATGTCTTTCTTGGGGATTTCCAGGATCTCGTGGTGTTGCCTGGTCCAGAAAATTTCACCGGTCTCCAGGTTGTTTTCCCATCCCCCGGTTTTGCTCAGTCCCTGGCTGGTATCGAGAATCAGGTTACTGCGTTCCAGGTTTTTCTGTGTTTGCTTCAGGATCAGTTCTGTTTCTTTCTGCTGCGTAATATCGAGCACTACCCCACGCAGTACAGTCACCCTTCCTTCGTGCAGCATAGGCCTGGCAATGGCACGTATCCATTTGCGGGACCCATCGGGCATGTGTACAGGGCAGGTTACGTCGTAGGGCTTTTGGTCCTGCAGGCATTGTAAGGCTTTTTCTTTGAAAATGCCCGCGCCTCTTTCCTCAAAAAGTTCCCAAAGGCTTTGGCAATCCATTTTGTCAGTGTCCGAAGGCGATAGCCCGAAGATGGTATGGGTCTGCTTGGTCCAGATGATCGCCCCGGTTTCTACATTATTCTCCCACCCGCCTATTTTACTGAGTTCCTGACTGAAGTCGAACAACAGGTTGTTGTGCTCCAGCTTTTCCTTTTCGGCCTTGAGCGCAGCAATATATTTGGTCCTTTCCGTAATATCCTGGATAACGACCGCCATTTTATAGTGTTCCGGGCGGGGGTCTTCGTTAATAGGCGTAATTTTGGCCTTAAACCATTGGTCTATTTCCGGGTTGATGTGTTGGTATTCAAGCGAAATGGTCTTTCCGGTTTGCATCACCTTTTGCAGATAGTCGGTAAAGAACCCGGCTTTATCCCCGAAAACATCTTCCGGTTTACGTCCTATCAGTTTCTTTTTAGGCAAAAACAATAAATTATTGTCACGTGCCCATACACTGCGAAAGACCATGTTCCCGTCTACTTCAAGAATAATATCTTCCAATGAAGAGATCAGGGAGTCGAGATGTTTTTTCAGTTCATTCTGCCTGCTCTCCATACGACTTTTGGCGAGGTTCATACGATGAAAAACAACCAGACTGGCAAATGCAGAGATGAGAGGAGAGAGAAGTTCTGCTACGGTGTTGTCGTAGCCTTCAGGGTTTCCGGAAAGTATGAGGATGCCCTGGGTTTGCTGTTTTAACCTGGCCGGGATACCTATCCAAGGTAATGCTCCGGAGGAGTCCTCAATATCCGGAAGTTCTCCCGTACAAATGTCCTTCTTTCGGAGCACTTGTGTTATGACAGGAGCAAATACATGGGGTCCGGAAGAGGAGATCGTTACATGATCTGTGATAATATCTGCATGTTCCGGGTCAGATGTGAGGGAACGTACCGTGGGGCTACCCCTGTTTTCTGCCGGTATAACCTCCCCGATGAAACCCGAGGTGCTCCCCGTCAGCGTTATAATATCGTCCAGAAAAGTACGGAACTGATTATTTGGAGAATTACCCTGTAAAAAACCATCCTGAAATTGTTTGAGAACAGCACATAGCGCTTTTTGTTTTTCGATATGTGACTCTGCAAGCCTGTGTGTGGTAATATCCTGGATATACATTACAAAATAGGAAATACTTTGGCCCTCAGGGGTTACAGGGGCCATATTGGCCTGCAGAAAGCGAAGCCCTTTTTTGCTATGGTTTATCCGGAAGGTAAACGTCGTTCGCTTCCGGTCTCTGATAGCCTGCTCTGTAAAAAGGTCAATAGTAGCGATGTCTTCAGGAAGAACGATCTGCATCCATGATTTTCCTGCCGATGCTTCTGGTGATAATCCGGAAATTGTTGTCCAGGACAAATTACTGAAAAAGCAATATCCCCGATGATCTATCTGAAAAGCCCCCATAGGAGAAGCTTGTAATAGCTCCTGTATTTGCCGGGATGGAGAAGGGGTGTGTTGTAAACTCATAGAGTCCCTCTGGTTTTAAGGGGCGTTCGCATCTGCCAGCCGGGGGGATGTACTGAACAGCGGATCGCGTTAGGTTGAAAAGTATAAAATTGCACAACCACAGAATGAAGCTTTTTACGGGGGTAAGATCAGGGGCTTCATATTGCGATGTTTTATCAGGGCAATTTAAGTGTATATTCTCAATATAGGTGTTTTTTTAACTCATGTCGATACAAAATTAAGTAAAAAGATGGGCTTAGAGGGCGTTATGGGTACAAAATATTAATGATACCCCGTGAAAATCACATATTGGGTGTTTTGTGGAGAGGCAATGAGGGGAGAAATCACAGGTTTAAGGAAAACCAGCAGTTCCGGATAGGTAATACCGGGACATAAAAAAAGCGCTTACCGGAGAGTAAGCGCCTGAATCGTTCAAAATAAAATATATATTATCCGATTACCTGCACTTGTGCGGCAACCATGCCTTTTCTTCCTTCTTGTTCAACATATTCTACTTTGTCTCCGTCTTTTAGCTCAACACCTTTTAATCCTGTTACGTGTACAAAAATGTCTCTGCCTGTTTCGTCGTTGGTAATGAATCCGTAACCTTTAGACTCATTAAAAAATTTAACTGTTCCTGTCATTATGAATTATAAATAAAATTTAGGTAACAAATGTAGGATTTATATGAATGCGAAAGGTTAAATAATTGTTTTTTCTTAAAAAAAATTATTGATTTTCAGCATTTTTCTGGGCAGATCCGTCCTGGAAGAGCCGGAATTCGCGTATACTTCTGCCTTTGTAACGGTGTATAAGAAACAGGGGCATAAGCACGAAAGTCAGGGCCAGTACGGCAAAACCAATGATGCGGTGCCCAAGGGCCGGGTCCGATTTCCAGATAAAAAAGTATCCGGTGCCAAGAGCGGCAAGAATGATAAAAAACAGGATTCGGATAAGCAGTTTCATACCGGACGGGGTATTATGTTTTTTGTTAATTCCTACAAATATACGGTTTTATTATGCGATGCGTATGGTTTTAAGGCCACTTTAACGGGTGGTGAAAGAAATAAGCTTCCTCCGGTAGGCCGTCAGTAATTTGGATTTGGAGATAAAACCGATGTAGGCATTGTCCTTGATAACCGGCAGATTCCAGGCTCCGCTATCCTGGAATTTTTGCATGACCTCGGTCATTTTGTCTTTCTCGAGGTGAATAACCGCAGGCGGATCGTGCATGACTTCAGATGCCGAGACCTCCTGGTACAGTGACTGGTCGAACATAATAGGACGGATGTCATCGAGCAATAATACACCGGCCAGTGAATTGTCTTTTTCGTTGAGTACCGGGAAAATATTCCGGTTAGATTTTACCACGGCCTTGTGTACAATATCGCCCAGCTTCATATCCGGGTAAACCGGGACGAAGTTGGTTTCGATAACCTTATCTATATCCATAAGGGTAAGGATGGCCTGGTCCTTATTGTGTGTAATGAGTTCACCTTTCCGGGCAAGTTCCATGGTATATACGGAATGTGAGATAAAGTACTTGGTTATGGAAAAGGAGATCGCCGAAGTGATCATCAGAGGAATAAACAGTTCGTAGCCTCCCGTGAGTTCGGCAATGAGGAATATCGCAGTGAGCGGTGCATGCAGTACACCTGCCATAAGACCGGCCATACCGACAAGAGTAAAATTACTTTCGGAAACTACATGGTTACTCAGGCCGAGTACATTGATGATCTTGGCTACACAATTCCCCATAATACTTCCCATAAACAGGGTAGGCGCAAAAATACCACCCACACCACCGGCACCAAAGGTGAGGCAACTGGCGATAACCTTAAAAAATACAAGCCCTGCAAGCAACGCTATGACGATCCACACATTGTTCAGTTCCAGATTGAAAAAATTATTGACCAGGGCTTTTTCGGGGTTTCCCTTGATGAGATTGTTGATCACATCAAAACCTCCCCGTACAGTGGCGGAATAAAAAATACGAGGACACCGATACCCAGTCCCCCGATAATGAGTTTCCGTACCGGTGACTTGATCTGGTCGAAAAAACTATGGGTCTTGTGGTAGACTTTGGCAAAGTATATGGAAACCAGTCCGGCTACAGCTCCGAGAATAATAAAAAACGGAACATCGCGAATGGCAAAACCTTCGACAATCTTAAACGGCAGTAAACTGTCCGAACCGAAAAAGAAATAAGAAGTGATAATAGCCGATATGGAAGCCAGAAGCAGCGGAAGCATGGAAGCCAGGGTAAGGTCCAGGCTAAAAACTTCTATGGCAAAAATAATAGCAGCAATCGGGGCTTTGAAAATAGAGGATAAAGCACCTGCCGCAGCACATCCTATAAGGAGGGTACGGTTGGCCTGGTTCATGTGAAACAGGCGGGCAATATTAGAACTGATGGCCGATCCGGTAGCTACGGTAGGTCCTTCCAGCCCCACGGAACCTCCGAAACCCACAGTGATCGGTGCCGTGAGTATCGACCCTACCATCTGGAACTGCTTCATGATCCCCTTCCGTTTGGATATGGCGTATAAAGTAGACGGAATACCATGACTCACAGGATGCCTTATCACATATTTCATAATGAGATAGGTAAGCGTAAGTCCTATGATGGGAAATATAAAATAAAAGGCATGATGATAGTACTGTACCAGGTTACCTTCCAGCAGGTGCTGAATAAAGTGGGTGAAGTTTTTCAATATCACGGCACCCACACCCGAGGTAAAACCAACGAGCACACTCAATATAAAAATAAACTGACGCTGTGAGATATGCTTGGCACGCCATATCAAAAACCTGGTGAGTAGTGATCTTTCCTGTTTAGGCATTTTATCTTGTTCCACCCAATGAAGACTTAAACATTAATATTCCGTTACAATGTGCCTGTTAGACAAAAGAGAGCGCAAAATTAAAAACATTAACCCGGTTATTCCAAGTTTTTTACGCTTTTTAAAGGGGACAAAAAAATCCCGGCTGGTAAACCACTGGCCGGGATAGCATTTTAAAACGATAATTTAGGGCAATTCTTGCAATGCGTCTTGCCCGGTTTCTTGTACTTTTTACAGCACTTTTTCTTTTTTTTCTTCTTTTTATCGCCGCATGAGATCTGGCATAGCGTAGCGATACGGACTTCATTAAAGTATGGGTCCCCGGCATCTTCTGTATAATACTGCATCTACTCCTCTAAAAGAAATCTTTACGGTACAAAGATACTACAAAAACCCGTACTCTCGTATTTCCGGTTTCCCGATCAGGATTTGACAACCAGGTGAAGCTCATCGAGCTGTTCCTGGTCTATCGTGGCAGGAGCATTGATCATTACATCTCTTCCGGCGTTGTTTTTCGGGAAAGCGATGAAATCGCGTATAATTTCCTGTCCCCCGAGTATAGCAACCAGGCGGTCAAACCCAAAAGCAATACCGGCATGTGGGGGTGCTCCGTACTGGAAAGCATTCATCAGGAACCCAAACTGAGCTTCGGCCTGTTCTTTTGTAAAGCCGAGCAGTTCGAACATCCGGGCCTGCAGGGCCGAGTCGTGAATACGCACAGAACCTCCGCCGATCTCGTTACCGTTAAGGACAAGGTCGTACGCATTGGCCCTGACGTTTCCGGGGTCGGTATCGAGTAGTGCGATGTCTTCGGGTTTCGGAGAAGTAAAAGGATGGTGCATGGCATGATAACGTGCCGTATCTTCGTCCCACTCCAGTAACGGGAAATCGACAACCCATAGCGGGGCAAACTCATCGGCTTTACGCAAACCGAGCCTTTCGGCCATTTCCATACGCAGGGCACTGAGTTGCGTTCTGGTCTTGTCTGCTCCTCCGGCCATGACCAGGATCAGGTCTCCCGGACTGGCGCCGGTAGCCGATGCCCATTGTGCCAGGTCTTCTTCGGAGTAAAACTTATCTACCGACGATTTCAGCGTGCCGTCCGTATGGTATTTTACCCATACCAGTCCGTTGGCGCCGATCTGTGGTCGTTTTACCCAGTCTATGATAGCGTCGATCTGCTTTCTGGTGTATTCCGAGGCCCCCGGAACGGCAATCCCGACAATAAGTTCCTGCGCATCAAAAACATTAAATCCTTTGCCTTTGGCCACATCGTTGAGTTCGCCAAACTCCATCCCGAAACGGATATCCGGTTTGTCATTTCCATATTTGCGCATGGCATCGGCATAGGTCATTCTCGGAAACGTATCTACGCTGACACCTTTGATCTCTTTGAGCAGGTGCGTGGTAAGTTTTTCGAAAATCCCGAGGATATCTTCCTGCTCTACAAATGTCATTTCGCAGTCTATCTGTGTAAATTCCGGCTGTCTGTCGGCCCTGAGGTCCTCATCCCGAAAACACTTAACGATCTGAAAATACCGGTCCATACCACCGACCATAAGCAATTGCTTGAAGGTTTGCGGCGATTGCGGAAGGGCGTAAAACTGTCCTTCGTTCATACGTGAAGGCACAACAAAATCCCGCGCCCCCTCCGGAGTGGATTTTATGAGGTAAGGAGTTTCCACTTCTATAAAGCCTTGCTGCGAAAGATAATTCCGTACCTGCATGGCTACCTGGTGGCGAAAAATGAGCTTGTCCTTTACAGGATTACGCCTGATGTCCAGGTAACGGTATTTCATACGAATGTCTTCCCCGCCATCCGTGTTGTCCTCTATGGTAAAAGGAGGGAGGGTCGCCGTGTTGAGCACATGGAGGTCGGTAACCAGGATCTCAATGTCCCCGGTAGGGATATTCTTGTTTTTGGATTCTCTTTCGATCACGGTTCCGGTAACCTGGATAACAAATTCCCTTCCGAGTGTTTTGGCCTTTTCAAAGACGTTTTGCGGAGTGCGCTCTTCGTCAAAAATAAGTTGCGTTATGCCATAACGGTCGCGGATATCTATCCATATCATAAACCCTTATCACGCGTTTTCTGAACCCACCCGGCAAGGGTTACTTCATGGCCTGTATGAGAATGTCGCAGTTCTCCGCAAGTATGACTTCTGTACATTGTATGTTGTTAATTTAGGTATCCGTATTTGTTGTCGGAAATGGCTTTGATTTATCCCTGTTAATTACAGGGTTCTACTGTTTTTTCTGTCATTCGGGCCGTTATAAGCAGGTGGCCCATCATCTGAGATGCAAATGTAAGAAGATATATGATTTTGTGAAGCCGGGGAAAGGCTTTTTTAGTAAATGCGAAAGTCACTGTGCTATACAAATACGTGAGCACAGGAAAACTGATTTTAGCAACTCCCGGAGAGTGACCTTCTTTGTTATATGTTTCTTTATGAGTTGTTTATAATTTAATGTTAATTTAATGTTATGTAAATGTTTCATTAATGTAAAATATTGATTATATTTGTTATAACGAGGTTAAGAGATAAATCATTTAAAAACTACACTATGAAAAATATAGCACTAATAGCAGCCCTGTTGGTTTCCGGGTTTATGTTTGCCCAGCAAACGGAAGTGAAGCCTGTTCTTGAAAAAGAAGGAAATCTGGTGAAAGCAACCTATTTTCACGATAACGGAAAAATAGCACAGACCGGATATTACAAAGACGGTAAGCCGCATGGCAATTGGAAAGCTTTTAACGAAGAGGGAGAGAAGATCGCTGCAGGAACTTACGATCAGGGGAAAAAGGTTGGAAAGTGGTTTTTCTGGACTCCTGATAACCTGAATGAAGTGAATTTTGAAAACAGTGAGATCGTGAGTGTTACCAAATGGAGCGATGCACGCCCTGTGGTATTGAATAAATAATACGTTATTGCCATACTAAGTATATAGTTATTTATGAAGAAAGAGGTTGTCTAAAAAGGCAGCCTCTTTTTTTTTGTTATAAGGTTTTGTGTTTGTAAATTTAAGCATGAGCCGAAAAGTCACCTGGAAGATCTACGACCAAGGGCAGTTGAGCCTGCTTCCGCCCAGTTATGATGACCTAGTTCCTCAGAACCATCCTGTACGTATTGTCAACACGATTTTGGACTCGGTAGACTTGAGCAGCTGGAAAAGACCTATCGTGGAGGCGGTACATCGAGCTATCATCCCAAAGTATTGCTAAAAATTTTAGTGTATGCCTATTTGCGCAACCTGTATTCTTCGCGTAAAATAGAGCAGGCCCTACATGAAAACATCCATTTTATATGGCTCAGTGGCGGAGCCAAACCTGACCACAATACCATCAGTAACTTCCGCAGTGGCAAGCTAAAGGACAAGTTCAAGAAGATCTTCAACCAAGTAGTGGTACTTTGGCTGAACAGGGCTATTTAAGTCTGAAGGAGCTCTATGTGGACGACCAAGATCGAGGCCAATGCCAACCGTTACACCTTTGTATGGGCCAAGAGCATCAAGACCTCCCGCGAGCGTATTGAAAAACAGCTCAGGGAACTGTGGAGCTATGTGGAAAAAGTCTATGCTGATGAGGAACAGCTGCCCAACACTCCGGAGTTCGAGGCTATCGATCCTAAGAAGGTATCGGCTACCGTTGATCAGATCAACCAGGCTTTGGAAGGCAAAGCGGTAGACAAAAAGGTCAAGCAAAAACTGAGCTATGCCAAGAAGAACTGGCCTGATAAGATCGCCAAATACAACGATCAACAAAAGAAGTTAGGGCATCGTGGGAGCATGAGTAAGACCGACCCCGGGGCCACGTTTATGCGGATGAAGGAAGACCACATGAAAAACGGGCAGCTCAAGCCCGGTTACAACCTACAGGCCTCGACCAACAACCAGTTTATCGTGAACTACACCCTGGCCCAGACCACGGCCGACACCTCCACCTTGATAGACCATATAGAAGATGTTGAACAAAGCTATGACCAAACCCGGAAAGCTTAACGGCCGATGCCGGCTATGGAAGCCAGGAAAACTACCAGGCTCTGGAGGATAGGATATTGATGCCTATGTCAAGTACAACTACTTCCATAAGAACAAAGGCAGGCCAAGAAAAAGTGGACAAAGCTCCATTCCACCCTGACAAGCTCTATTACAACAAAGAAACCGATACCTATTACTGTCCTATGGACAAGCCATGGAGCATGTTGGCCAGCGTAAAAAAAAGACGGCCAATGGCTACCTGCAAATCTACGACCTCTACCGGCCAAAAACTGTAGGGGTTGCCCTCTAAGGGGCTTATGTCATAAAACCAAAGGCAACCGGACCATCCAGAGAAACCATGAGCTAATACGGTTAAAGGCCAAGGCCAAAGCACTGTTGCTCTCAGAACAGGGCATTGCCCACCGAAAAAGGAGGTGCTGGGAGGTGGAGGCTGTCTTTGGGAATATAAAGCAGAATATGGGCTTCAAGCGCTTTATGCTCAGAGGACTGGATAAAGTGGAAACCGAAATAGGGCTTGTGGCTATGGCACACAATCTTAAAAAGGTTGGGTTAAGGGCGTAGTCCCACAACTTCTATTAACTCATAAACTTTTAACACGCAACTCTTGCACCTTGTAGGTTGAAAGCAAGAAAATAGCCTAAATATAAAAAGACCGCCTAAAACTTTTTAGACGGCCTCTTTTTTATGAAACAGATCACTCTTTTACTACCGATCGTATCGCCCCGTCCGGAATTTATGGAAATATCCGGGTTTAACCATTAAAGAAGGCTGCCTTTTAAGGGCAGCCTTCGGTGTTCATGATGTATATGTGCTATGTCAGTGTAATGTCGGGGCTGTCGGGTACGCTGCTATCATCGCCGTCCGTGTGGTCATTCCCGGATTTCCCATTGCGGTTCTGATCCACATTTTAAGGAGGGTAACCAGGTAGAATGTAACCGGAACAATAACCAGGGTGAGGAACGTGGCAAAGGTAAGACCGAAAATTACGGTCCATGCCAGCGGCCCCCAGAAAATTACGTTATCTCCCCCGACGTATATTTTAGGATCCCATTCGGAAAACAGGGAGAAGAAATCGATATTGAGTCCTATAGCCAGTGGAACAAGTCCGAGTACAGTAGTGATCGCAGTAAGGATAACCGGGCGTAAACGCGATTTTCCTGCGGTGACTATGGCTTCGGTCAGGTCTTCTTTTGTTAGCATACTGTCCTCGTCCATACCGAGTGCTTCTTTCCTGCGGTCTATGAGAAGCTGGGTGTAATCCAGCAGAACGACCCCGTTATTTACTACGATACCGGCCAGGGAGATGATCCCCATCATGGTCATAATAATTACGAATGTCATATTGAATATTACCAGGCCAAAAAGTACCCCGATAAAGCTCAGGAAAATGGCCAGCATAATAATCGTAGGTTTGGAGATAGAACCAAACTGGAATATAAGCAATAACATGATCAGTCCGAGTCCTAAACCAAGCGCTCCCATCAGGAATTGCATGTTTTCTTCCTGCTCTTC
>JACADM010000141.1_pt1 | contig 32769 bp, 43 predicted proteins | sample 7512371 | NCBI WGS metagenome assembly JACADM01 (sample SAMN14389041, study PRJNA612141) | algae metagenome | isolation source: non-axenic algae culture | place: India: Navi Mumbai | collected 2017-01
CCGTACTGGCCGTAGTAAGATGACCTTACCTTCTTTGATACTGCCGTTCCATACGGCTTGTGCTTTACGTTTCATAGTATTATTGTTTTAAAGATTAGACATGATGTTCTTATTGCAAAGAACTTTTTATTACACCGGTAATGTATCCGGGTCTTATTTTTTTGATATGACAAAGTTATGAACGGCGATGTGGCGGGAAAATGGATAAATGGCTACTATTATTGTACTTTTTTCCCGGAAAGATACTTTTGTCGGAATACCGCCGGACTGTAGCCGGCCTTATTCGTAAAAAGCCGGTTGAAATAAGCCGGATCGTCGTACCCGAGATGATAAGCGATCTGTTTTACGCTCCACCCGGTGTGGTGCAGCAATCTTTTAGCTTCCAGTATAATACGTTCTTTTATGACCTCGTTAGGTGAGATGAGACCGTGACGCTTGAATTTATTGGATAACGTTTTGGCAGCGACTCCAAGCATTGCTGCATAATCGGACACCTTGTGTTTTTGCCGGAAATGAATTTCTACAAGGCGGCTGAAATCGCGGTAAAACTCGATTTCACCGGGAGGTTCCTCGAGGAGTTTTTCCCAGGTTTTGCCGTTTCCAAAGTCGGGTGGCACGGATGATCAGTTGTTTGAGGTACGTTCGGAGCATTTCCTCCTGTCCCGGAGCTTCTGAGCTGAACTCTTCCCGGATCTGTTCATAGATCCGGGATACGATGAGGTCTTCTTCTTCGGGATCTCCGTTACGGGTAACTGATAGATATTATTAAAAAGCAAACCGTCACAGGCCACTTCGGCATCGTGGATCTGTATGCAATAAAAATCCCGGTTGTAATACAGGAATATCCATGAGATTCTCCTCCCTTGTCCATACGTAAAAACTGATCGGATCCGATGAAGAACAGTGAAGCCCCCCGTGTTTTATAGGTCGTAAAATCTACAGTGAGTTCGTAATTCTCCGGCAGATACAGGATTTTGATATACGAAGTATACTGGGTATCGTTAATCTCTTCGAGAGCAAGTCCGGAAACAGGAAAAAAACCTATTTTCTGATAGTGATTCGTATATTCCTGTTTCAATAGCATATATCGGATACTTCTTGTAGGTCAAATGGTCACGTATAAAATAACCCGTTGTACATTATTCAATAAAAGATGCGTCAATGTCACTCTGAGCTTGTGGAAGAGCGACATGTCTATCGTTCGACAGGCTCAGGATAGCTTGATAATACTTGACAAATAAAAATACATAATTAATGCGACTTGTGGAAAGCATTATTCCGGTTTGGGAAGGAATTAACGGTATTCGTTAAGACCTTTTAAGATAAAAAATTAGTCCAGTGCTTTTTTATAGGTATCCAGGGCACGCTGCCGTGCATTTCGGTGTTCTACGATCCGGGATTCGTAGGAGCCCGGATCGTAATCCGGTATCCATTGCCGGATATACTCCAGGTTTTTGTCAAATTTCTCGGTTTGGGCTTCCGGGTTGAATATCCGGAAATAAGGGGCGGCATCGCAACCACATCCGGCAGCCCATTGCCAGTTACCGTTATTGGCGGCCAGGTCGTAATCCAGTAATTTTTGTGCAAAATATGCTTCGCCCCAGCGCCAGTCGATCAGCAGGTGTTTGGTCAGAAAACTGGCTACGATCATTCGTACGCGGTTGTGCATACGTCCCGTTTGGTTCAGTTGTCGCATTCCGGCATCTACGATAGGATATCCGGTTTTACCATCGCACCATTTACGGAATTCATCCTCATTATTACGCCAGGGAATATTCTCGTATTTTTCCTTAAAGCAATGCGCTGTTACTTTTGGAAAGTTATAGAGGATCTGCATAAAAAACTCCCGCCATATCAGTTCGTCCAGCCAGGTTTTGTTATGTTCCAAAGCAAACTGCACACATTTCCGGATAGAGATTGTACCGAAACGCAGGGCTATACCCAGGTCGGTCGTATGCGCTTTTGCCGGATAATCCCGGTATTTGTCATAGGTGTCAATGATGCGGGCATCCAGCCGGGGTTCGGTAAAAGTGAAGTCCGTCTCTTCGTACCCTATAGCTTTCAACGGATGAAATTCCTGGTCCTTACCCGGCAGGAAGTTTGTTTTTTGCATCCGGAAGGTATCATAATCTGTTTTGCCAAGGGTATCTTTCCAGGTCCTGGAGTAGGGCGTATATACGGTATACGGGTCGCCGTCTTTTTTTACAATTTCTTTCTGTTCAAAGATCACCTGGTCTTTAAAATCCAGGAACCCGATGTCCTTTTTTTCCAGCAGTTCCCGGATTTTACGATCGCGCGATATTGCCGAAGGTTCATAATCCCGGTTACAATAGACATTAGCTATATCGTAGCGCTCTGACAGGGTTTGGAAACTTCTTCGGGAGTACCGTGACAGGTAAGCAGGGAAGAACCATAATCTTTCAGTTCTTTGTTGATATGCTCCAGAGCCTGGTGGATATAATGTACTCTCCGGTCTTTCGTATCGGTAAAACGCTCGAGTATGGTCTTGTCAAAAACAAATACGGGTAATACGTTGTGGTCCGACCGCAATGCGTGATAAAGTCCGGCATTATCCTGCAGACGAAGATCGCGGCGAAACCAGAATATGTTGATTTTATCCATGGTTTTTGTGGTTTTCGGAAAATTTAAAAAAGAGGAAGACATTCCACAAGATCATTTCGTATCCATACACAGCATCTTCTATAGGAATGGTCAGTATCCGTATTCCCATAAATGCATCGGGATTGTAATTGACGATGGCTTCTTCGATCCCTGTACCGGTAAGCACGCCGTTGACGATAAGAAAAGGGAGAAGCAGTATCATATACACCAGGGATACCTTGGTGATCCCGTCGAATTTCAGAACAAATTTCAGCAGGGCCAGAGAGAGTCCCGTAGTCAGAAAAGTCAAAAGGGTATAATCCTTATCGCTGTGGATAACGGCGATGGCCAGACATAGCAAAATCGCGAAGAAAATGCCGTAACGGGCAGCGGGTCTGTCCTTTTTCAGATTCAGGAACTTGTCCAGGCAGTAATAGGTGAATACACAGGAAAACGGTATACAGATAAAAAGAGCCATTCTTCCACAGGGAGTCCCAGCATACGCCACCCGGCGAGGTAACGGTCATTGAACCACCATATTCCTTCTGCAGTAAACCAGGCATCCCACAGAATAAACGGTATGGCTACACTGACACCTGCTTTCAGAAAGGGGACAAAATACCTGTCGAACCTGATTTTAGGATGAAAAGAATAGATAAACAGATGATAATGGTAAAGAAATTAACGGCAAAATACAGGTACTTCTCCATATTATACCTTTTTCATGTACATCCGGAAATACTTAACGGGCACCCAAAGAAAACAAAACATTCACCCTCTTCTTTCCCGGTATGCTTGTGATGTTGCTTATGTGCACGTCGGATACCCAGCAGGTAAGGGCTTTTGGTATTGCGAAATATCCGTACGCGCTGATGTATAAAGATATCGTGTACCAGAAATAAGCCAGTCCGTAAAGCGTGATCCCCAGACCTATATAAAACCAGTAATTAAAGTCGTGTAAAGAACCGTAAAACATCATACTTATGGCCGGTATGGCAAAGATCAGGAAAAAATAATCGTTCCGCTCCATGGTTCCGGTATGACTTTTATCGTGGTGATCCCTATGGAGGGTCCACAAGAATCCGTGCATGACATACTTGTGGGTGAGCCATGTGATCCCTTCCATTAAAAAAAATGTAACAAGTACGATCAGTACATTCATAACGCAGTATTTTTTGAACTCTTTTTATTAAAACGGTCCTCCAGGATTTGTTGCCTGTAGTCGAATATACGATTTAGTTTGCGTTTTACCACGAGACGGTGCATCCATCGCCCAAGTATCCCGAAAGGGAGTTTGTACTGCACCGTGTCTCTGGCCAGCACGCCTTTTTCGTTCGGAATAAATTCGTGAAAGTGATTCCAAATCGCATAGGGCCCCTTTTTCTGAAAATCCGTAAAGCTATGTCCTTCGTTCACCTGTGTAATCTCCGTTTGCCAATGGAGTTTTATACCGAGCAGGGGAGATACCTTATAGTCGATAAGCATCCCTTCAAACATTTCGGACTGAGGTACGGAAATGATGGTAAAACCCATATCGTCCGGAGTGATATCCGGGAGGTTCCCGGGGTCGGAGAAAAATCTCCAGGCTGTTTCACGGTCGCAATACAACTGTTGTTCTCTGTGCAATACATATATCATGGTACCATCGTATTTTTTTCTTCCGGAGTCAGCAGCGCTGCATTCTCCATGTAACTTATGATAAAATGCCGTAATTCCGGGTCGGAGATACGGTGAAAATGGCTCAGAATAAATTCCTTGTCCGCTGCTATATCCGATTATATTGAAGAATGCCCGGAATTTCCTGTTGAACGGACATGCGTATAAATCGGATTTCCACAATATCGGGAGCCCGCCTTACGGCTTCTTCAAGGTTGTTTTTCCCTCCGAAAAAGTTTTCAGTTTTTGAAGGGGTTAAAAAAGTGTTTGGCCCTGATGATCTGAAAAGCTCCGAGATAAGCCAATGCAAGGTTATTGTCCGGGATATTACTCAGGATATCGAGGGTTTCCAGGCAAACGTTTTTGTCAAAAGGAGCCATGGTGTAACGTTCGCGTATATCATGGGGTAACAGGGGGCTCTCTGCGGATAATCCTTTGGTTAGTATAAAACATACGATAAACATTAATTTCATATCATAGCCATTTTGAATTGCAGGTAACTGCTCATCATCAGGGACAGTTTTCTTCCGTTGTGAATACGTACACGTTGGGCTACGATCTTCTGCGCCGGTGTTTGTTGTATTTACGAAAGAGGGAAATATAGTAGGTATAGGCGAGATACACCCCGAACTTAGCCGTATGGGGGAGCATTTTTATACCTTCCAGAGCTTCCCGGAATTCCTGTTCGATCTCGTTTTCGATCTTCGATTTAACCTCACTGTTAAAGCCCTCCATGTTTACATCGGGAAAATACGTCCTTCCGAGGATGTTGTAATCGTGTTTCAGGTCGCGCAGAAAGTTTACCTTCTGAAAGGCAGAACCGAGCTTCATGGCATAGGGCTTCAGTTTTTCGTACTCTTTCTTATCGCCTTTGACGAATACCTGCAGGCACATCAATCCTATGACTTCTGCCGAACCGAGAATATACCTGTCATACAGTTGTGTATTATAGGCTACCTGTTGCAAATCCTTTGCATGCTTTGCAGGAAGGTGTCGATGAGTTCCCGGTCTATACTATATCTGTTTACGGTTTGCTGGAAAGCATTGATAATGGGGTTCAGCGCAATGTGCTCGTCAAGGGCATAATAGGTTTCCCGGGTTAGTTGTTCCAGGAGTCCTTTCTTGTCGTGATCGTGAAAGCTGTCTACGATTTCATCGGCAAGGCGTGCATAGCCATAGATGGCATATATTGCAGGACGTATATCACTTCCAAGTGCAAGGATCCCGAGCGAAAAACTCGTGCTGTATTTCTTTGTCGTTTCCTGGCATATCCGGAAGGATAGCTCATCGAATAATATTTTCATACCGGTACATGTTTTAGTTGATTAATTTCTGTGGCCACTATTTTTCCGGAAATAATGGAAGGCGGAACCCCCGGGCCGGAACGGTGAGCTGACCGTGTAATAGAGGTTTTTTATTTTACGGTTGCGTATGGAAGGTTTCAGAACGGCGGTTTGTTTGAGCGTATTGGCCAGTCCGTAAGCATTGCCCTGATAGGCATTGTAGTCTGCGATGAAATCTTTAATACAGTAACTTCTCTTATAGTCGATCCGCGAGGCCATGGCCGTCATTCCGGTATGCCTTTCCAACCTGGATATCATCTCTTCAAAATACTGTTCCCGGAGCGTTTCGTTATCTGCTATACCCGTTGCCAATGGCATGAGGAGAAAGAGGTTTTCATGTCCTTCCGGGCGACACCGGGATCGGTTTTTGAAGGACAACAAGCGTAAAAAAGTGGTTTGGAGGGCCATTTCTTATCATGATAGATCTCATGGGCATGCATATCGAGATCGTTCTCGAAAACAGCGTGTGATGTTTCAGTCCGGAATGCGGGTGTTAAAACCGAGATAATAGATGAGGCAGGAGGGCGCAAATACCCTGTTCTGCCAATAGTTCTCCGTATAATTGCGATATTTTTTGTCGAGTAAGGTTTCCGTATGATGATAGTCGGATGATGCTATGACCGTATCAAAACAGATCTCGTTTCCGTTAACAGTCAGCGAAACAGCTTTATCATCCCTGATATTGATTTCGGATACATGGGCACGGAGATGGAGTTGTGCTCCCTGTTTTTGAGCTACAGCAATCATAGCTTCCGATACTTTATAAAAACCTCCCATAGGATACCAGGTACCCAGTCCGTACCCTCCGTAGTTCATCAGGCTGTACATCGCGGGAATGTCGGCAGGTGCAGCCCCGAGAAAAAGTACGGGAAACTCCATGAGCGCTACCAGTTTCGGATGTTTGAAATAATGACGCACATGATTCCGGAAACTGGTGAGCAGATCGAGTTTTAAAGCATTTCTGGCGATTTTCGGCGAAAAGAATTCCAGCCACGACAAACAGGGTTTATTTACAAAATCGCGCATGCCGACCTCGTATTTTATACGGGCCTCCTCATAAATTTGTCCAGTTTCGGACCTGCACCTTTTTCCAGATCTTCAAAAACCCTGCGCATATCCTCATATTTCTCCGGAATAGCCATAAGTCCGTCATTGAAGATCATTTCAAATTGCGGGTCTAAGGAAACGAGTTTGTAAAAGTGTTCCGGGGTAGTGCCGAAGTCCCGAAAAAAATCCTCGATAATGTCCGGCATCCAGTACCAGCTCGGCCCCATATCGAACGTATAGCCGTTGGCGGTTGTAAATTGACGGGCACGCCCTCCCGCAATATCATTTTTTCGAAGATATGTACTTCATGGCCGGCTGCTGCCGTATATGCTGCGGAGGAAATACCCGAAAACCCCGAACCGATTATGGCAATTTTCTTTTTCATATATTAATTTTTCCCGGCAAATATTTATCTTCAACCGTATTCAGCAATTCCTGTGCAGAAAGATTTTTACTGTATATGGGATGATGAAATTTATCAAGCTTATCCAGTAACCTTATCAGTTCCATCTTTTCCGGATGTGAAAGGTTGCCGGTAACGATATTGGTAGCTGTCCGTATCTTGTCCATCTGTTGTTCAAGTGTGTCTTTCCCTTTGGAAGTCAGTGCTATAACACGACTTCTTTTGTCGTCTGCGGATTTTTTCTGTTCCACCCAGCCGTATTTCAACAAACGCCGGATAATCTGCATTCCGGCCGATTTGTCCTGAATATTCTTCTTGATCAGTTGCATCTTGGTCATAGGACCGAACGCCATGAGATTGATGAGGTAGATAAATTCTTCCTGAGTGGAGAAATCGGAATCGTAGATGGCAGATTTCGAATAGGTTTTTGCATAGCGGTTGAGGTGGACCAGCAAAGTATTGATGACACTTTCCGCGCTACGTCCGTTTTCTTTTCCTTCCCAATAGGGTTCCGGTTCTTCCGCAGATTTCTCGGTGAGGTAAATCCATTTTTTAAATCCTGCTACTCCCGGCCGTAGCGGTTATACTCCGGAGACTTTTCATAGCTTTCTGCCAGAGAAATTATATGTCGTATAAAAGTGTAGCCCATAACGCTGTAAAAATAATTTAGTATAAAAATACACTTTTATTTTACAAATTGGTTTGTTTTTATTCTTTTTTGATGTGTACTACACTTTAGTGTACAAATAGCTGTCCGAATCAGATTTCGGGTATCGCCTCCGATTAGTCGGTACAAAGCCTGTAAAATTCTGGAAAAAAGAACTTTACAGGCTTCTTGTTTGATGGTATTGCTATATTGATTTTACTTCCGGATAAACCTTCGGGTTCTCTCCGTGCCGCCGACATTCATTTTAAGAATATAAATCCCGCTTTGAGATGAGATACATCGATATCCTCCCGGGTGTGATATTTCGGAAGGGAATGACCAGCCGCCCGTTGATATCAAAAACACCTATAGCTGCTTTCTCTCCGTCAAACTCCACTTGCAAATGTCCGGGGGTGGGGTTAGGGTAGAGAATACTTTCCGTTTCGGGGGAGGCTTGCTGTTTTGCCGCGGTTGAGCCGGAAGCCTGCGATATGATCCGCCACCAGTTTATGTTCCATCCGCCGCTTTGTGCGTAGATCCCGAAGTTATAGGTGCCGGCGTTGATATACACGTTATGGGAGACGGTGGTCCAGTTTTGCCATCCTCCTGTGGAGGGGATGCCTAAGTTACCCAATACGGTAGCCCCGGCATTGACATCGAGTGATAGCTGTCCGCCTCCGCTTTCGCTTGCTACCCGGTATTGAATGGTATAGTTGCCGGACGCGGGGATATTGATATTGTTATAAGCCATCCAGTCGCCCGTGTCTATATACCCCACATTGAGTCCGCCACCGGAATCTGTGGTGTTTTCGGTTTGCACGCCGCTCATAGTACTGTAATCTTCTGCTTCTATGTGCTGAGAATGCCGGGTTACCCCCACCACCGTCATTGCGCTGATAAACCCTTACATAATCTACGTATAGTCTGGCCGGAAGTGCACTGTTGTCTACCTGGAAACCCGGCCAGTTTCCGCCTATGGCCATATTGAGCAGAATGAAAAAATTCTCATGAAATTCGTGGGTACCGTTGACGCCGTTACTGATATCTGCTTCATGGTATTGCTGTCCGTCCATAAACCAGCGGATATAGTTAGCGTCCCACTCCACGCTATACACGTGGTATGCCGTAACATTGGCGGGCGTATCGCCGCCATAGCTCGCGTAATTTCCGTTATGATCTTCCCAGTGTATGGTGCCGTGTATTTCGGGGGCAGTATTGATGTGCTCCATGATGTCTATTTCCCCGCATTTGGGCCACCCTACAGACGAAATGCTGTTACCGAGCATCCAGAAAGCAGGCCAGGTACCCAGGGCGGAGGGCATGGCTATACGGGCTTCTATTTTTCCGTATTTAAACGATTTCTTTCCCTGTGTTTTCATGCGGGCCGAAGTGTAGTTATATCCGTCGAAGCTCTCCTGCTTTGCCGTAATGACCAGGGCACCGTTTTCTACGGCAGCATTTTGCGAACGATAGTACTGGAGTTCGTTATTACCCCAGCCATTACTGCCGTTACCGGTCTCGAAAACCCAGTCCGGACCGATACCGCTTGTAAATTCGTCCTGCCATACCAGTTGCCAGTCGTCATTGGCAGCATTGTCCGGTGTGGTATGATCCCCGAAACCTATCACTACTTTTTGCGGGTTTGGTGTGTGTACGGAAGAGGAATAATCCCATACGTCGTCATAGGGAAAGCCGTAGGAAAGATCGTCTATGCTGATCCCCTGCTGATGCCAGAACTTGGCATAATGGTTGCACGGCGACTGGAGGTAGTATTGCGAATCGTCGGACCAGTCCTGTTGTCCGACATTGGAGTGGAAATATCGATAACATGCCTGTTCAGGGCGGCACAGATCTGAGCCTGTACGAGTTTGTCCGTGGTTCCGTCCTGTACGTCCATATCAAGAACTCCTTTTCCTTCAAACACCTCCTGTGTGGTAGGCCGCCTTGTGATTATGGCCTGCCGTCCCTGGAAACCTCCGGTAACAGCAGTCATGATCAGTTGTTCCCCTTGTACACGTCCCTGCCATACGCCCGCATCACCGGAATCAAAGATCAGGTCTTCTGTGGCATATTTTGCCCAGACCGCGTCTACATAAGGTTTCATATAGTTTACATAAGGTCCCGGATTGGGCATGGTTCCTACGCTTCCGTCTGCAAAATCCTCGATCTTCCGGGGGCTGTAATCTCTTCCGTGGTCGTATCCAGGCATCCCTGGAACTCCGTGGGGACGCTCGAAGGAAATGCAGCGAGAATATCCGTGTGGGAAGCCTGTTCGCCGACTTTTTTGTAATAACCGTCATTGCCGAACAATTCCATGGTCAGTGGATATTGATAGGAATCGACCCGGGTTGGATTTCCGAAAAAGCCGTATTGATTATTGGTCAGTTCAATAATCTCATACTTTATTCCGATGTTGGGGTCCGTAGGATTGGTATAGCTGGGCGATGTGTACCCGCGCTGGGCCCCCGAAGCTCCGAAAAAATAGAGATAAAGCGGGCTGCCTATGGCGATAAAGACCCGGCATCCCTGTATGGGAGGCAGCATAATGGTCTTGTTGGGAATATCGCTCAGGCGTGTAAAACAGTCGGCGTATTTACCGTCACCTCCCGGGCCGGCATTGCCTCCTACAACAGGGCCTTGTATGGTGTTATAGGATGGCGCCATCGGAAATACGGTACTGGTTGCCGTATTTACCCATACATGCTGGCTGGGAACGGCAAGATCTTCGCCCACGACAGCGACATAGAGCTCACTGTCAGGGTAGGGCGAATTATTGTTGATCGTAAAGGGAACGGTTGTCTGCGCTTTTACCGGGACGCCGGGGAGCATCAGTAAAAGCAGAATGGGGTACAGTATTGTTTTCATAAGTAGGATTTTTGGGTTTTAAGATTTTTTAATCGTTAGTTTTAATGACGGGGATACTCACAGGTTGTCGTCCCGGACTAAAGACCTTGAGGTAATACACGCCCCGGGGCAGGGCCATACCTTCAATGACGATTTCGTTATGCCCTTTATGCAGTTTACCTTCCTGTATGTTTTTGATCAGTCTTCCGGTCCTGTCGAAGAGCTGTATACTGGTAGATCCGCTTTCTTTCAGGTTCAGAAGCAATGTTGCCGATCCGGAAAAAGGGTTGGGATAAAGCGTTGCCGGGGCCTGTTCTTTGGCAGACAAAGCCGCATTACAGGGGCCGAGATATTCCCAGACATCCCAGGGGCCGGAATGTGTATCGGGATTTTCGTTCTGCGTCCACCATTTGGCCCGGTAGCGTCCGCCGTTATGCGAAACCTCGTCGTCAGCTACGTATATGGCTCCGGAACTCCAGGCCGGAGCCGTACATCCCGAGACCGAAGCAGCGGTAATCGTAACCTGCGCAGAAGCCGTATTTCCGTCATTATCCGTAACGGTGGCTGTAATGGTGTAGGTGCCGTCAGCAGGTGGCGTCCAGGATGCGGTATACGTGCCTCCCTGTGTTCCCGAAGCCGTAATGGTTTGATTATTTACCTGGAATACTACGGCAGTGATACTCCCGTCATCACTGGCATTGGCCGTAAGGTCAGCGGGGACCCCGTGGTTACCGTACTGCCGTTAGCAGGAGTGGTAAAGTAGATGCCGGGATCACCTCCGTTGCCCTGGCAATTATCCGGCGCTTCGTCGTGAATGGCGTTGAGCAGCGAAGTGGCTATATTGTCATTGGTGTCCTGTGAGAGTTCCCAGATCATAATACCCGATGCCCGCTGTGCGGCCAGTTGGGTCTTCTGGCGGATGGTATTCAGACCGTTATAATAGTCGCCATTATACGTGTCGTTATTCGGGTTGGCCCCGTTAGCAACCAGGTTTCGGTAAGAGCTCCAGGAAGGACGGGCATAAAAGGGCACACCAAGTACGGCTTTTGAGGCCGGAAGCCCCGGCCAAGCCAGTAATCGAGGGTTTGCACCGCATAGCTGTAAGGCGAATGAGTAGCGCCGCTCCCGCCGTCATAAGCCATGAGGTTCAGAAAATCGACATGGGGAAATACACTGTCCAGTATACCGTCGGCATAATAGCCTACGGCAGCAACAGCGGCGGTAAGAAGCTTGCCGTTATTGTGCATAACCTCGGCGAGTTTCTGCATCATGGCGCATAATTCTGGGGTTCGTTACCTCCCGGGGATATTCCCAGTCGATATCCACACCGTCGAGATTGTATTGATTGACCAGGCTCAGCAGGTTGTCCGCAAAATTCTGGCGGGAAGTTGCGCTGGCAGCTAAAGTCTCGAATCCGGGATTGTTGAGGTCCGTCCAGCCTCCCACAGCGATCATGACTTTTACACCGCTGGCATGTGCATTCGATACGATCTGCTGTAGTTTGGAAGGGTTCTCGATGGCCGTAAGACTACCGTCGCCCGAAGCTTGCGGATTTATAAAAGCATAGATGATGTGGGTGAGCTTATCGTATTGAATTTCTGCAGCGGTCCCTGACCAGGAAGGCATATAGCCCACGATACGGAATTCGTCCGGACAATTCGATTCCGAGCTTACCGTAACAGTTACCGTTTCGGATGTGGTTGTGGTCCCGTCATCGGCAGTAGCCACAATACGGAGCGTATGACTTCCGGAAGGAATATCATTCCAGTCAAAACCATAAGGAGCTTCCGTATCTTCTCCCAGTTTATCATCACCGTTAAAGAATTCTATTTTGGAGACCGGTCCTCCGGAGACCGAAGCTTCGATACGAATATTTTCCCGGCTTGAAGTGTTGCACCGTTTTGCGGAGCGGTAATTTGCACGGTGGAGCAACCGGACCGTCACCGGCAAAAGTTTCGTTGACTGTATTGATCAGCGGAGAGGACACCGAAGACCACCGTTTCAGTTTATTTCCGTATTGTTGTGCGGTTCCGCCGAATTTAAGGTCACCATATACTGTCCAGACAATAGCGCCCGCCAGTTGGTTATCCATTATAAATTGCGATTTATAGGAAACAGACTCTTCATCGTCATAACTAAGGAAGTAATTATCTTTGGTGAGATAAGGTACTTTGGCCTGATCGTCCCAATGGCGGGTCCATCCTCCTGAACTCATGGCCTGTTCGATAAAGAAATGGTTGGGGTACCGTCGTAGACATCTCTCGGCCAGTTGACAAAATCGGCACAGGTTACTATAGGGCCATCCGGCTGTACGGTCTCATTTCGTTTTTGAGTGGTAACATTCAATCCGGCAGGTCCGTCTGTAACCACACCACGGCCGTAAAACGGCATCCCGAAGTTTATTTTGCTTTTGGGTACACCGAGCGAATTCAGGGCGGTGAATGTAGATTGCCAGTTAAAATCGGGAGCTTCGGCACCGTCGTAGGGAAATAAAGGAGAATTGTGCCCTGCAATATCAGACCATCCGCCATAAAGTCGTACGTCATAAAATTGAAATAATCCATCACCGCCGATAAGCCGGACCAGTTGAAACCCTGTATTTTTACAGGGTCGGCCGAGAAAGCAGCAGTAATCAGTTTATCCGGGCCTATGGCTGCACGAAGCTCCTGTACGAGGGTAAGAAAATTGGCATAATCGGCCTGGCTTCCGGTAAAATTCATTCCCGCATAAGGCCCGGGATATTCCCAGTCAAGGTCGATACCGTCAAAACCAGTAGCGATAAGTTTCTGGCAGTCGGCAATAAAGACTGCTCTTTTTTGCGGGTCTGCAGCCATTTCCGGAAAATGTTTGCACATACTCCAGCCTCCTATGGAGGCCATTACTTAACGCCGTTCTGGTGGGCGAGGTCGAGTACACCGGGAGCACCGTCTTCTTTGTGAAGCGGAAGGGGTAGCGAACCGCTAAGCCCCATGAAGGATGTTGCCAGGTAGTACCGTTGACTTCCACGACGAAACCCTGTGCTTCCGCCCTGGTTTTTATCGCTTCACTGATGTAATGTACCGGTTCTGTTTCTCCGAATAGCAGGAGCATATCCCAACTGTCGTAGATACTGGTAAAGAAAATATCCGCTGGTTGCTGTACCTGGCCGTCCTGGTGAATATTCTTGTTACGCAGATCCCCGCTGTGTAACGACCCGTCCACAGCTACACCGAAAAAAGAATAATTGAGAATAGTGTATTTGGAATAGTCGATGTTGAGATGAGTCAGGGCTCCTGCGGACGGAAGTCCGGCTGCCGAACTCTTCCAGGCATCCCAGTTGGTGATATAACCGATAATCTCTTTCTGATGATCTGCCGTGGTGGCGTTTCCGCCAGTACTTACCTGGGCACGGACATAAAGGACATTGACGAATGCAAAGCATACGATCAGGGGCATCATCCTTTTCCAATCAAAGGATGGTAGTAGGTGTAGGTTCATAATTTAGGGTATTTGTGTTTCGATAAAATAAATTTAAGTAGTAATTTCTTACTTGTTAAGACATTTAAAAATTACAAAAAAAACAGATGTATGTGCAATTTTTTTAGCTAAGTAACATTATTTATAGCTAAACAGACGGAATTTACTTACAAACATTTCTTACGATCCGAAACAATAATATCCTGAAAACTAATTGTGTTCTTAGCACATTTAAGCATCTTAATTATCGTCTGTAATAAAAGAGGAGTGGAAAGTCCCGCACGTTCAATAGTCCGGTAATGGTGAACAGGACAGAACAGGACACATCTTTTTGCAAGTGATAATATTTTTGATCTGTAACTTTCAAGGAGACAAAAAAATTGCGATCACCGACATGGGATTGTTCTGCTGCCCTGATAAAGACTCTGTCTTTTTACATGAAATAGGATATCCGAAATTTATGCATGGTGTAACCAATAAAACCAAAACTATTTTTATGATGTTAAAAAAACTGCATGTAATAGTATGCCTTATCGCCTCTACCGTACTGCTGGCACAGGAAAAAGAACGTACCGGAACGGTAGTCGACGGACAGGGTATTCCCGTTCCCGGGGCTAATGTTCTTATAAAGGGAACCAATAGAGGTACACAGACAGATTTTGACGGAAATTTTCAACTTCTGGCTTCCGAAGGGGAAACACTTATATTTTCATATATCGGTATGAAATCCGTAGAAAAAGTAATAGGCGCGGAGACCACTCTGCATATAAGTCTTGAGGAGAATACCGAAAATCTCGATGAGGTCGTGGTTATCGGGTACGGAACCCAAAGCAAACGAAAGGTAACGGGGTCGGTAAGTTCGGTAGAAGTAGAGCAGATGGAATCGCAGCCCAATACCAATGTGGCACAGGCCATGAGAGGACGTGTGGCAGGGGTACAGTTCAACGATAACGGCAGACCGGGACAAAGCGGTAACCTGCTTATCAGGGGACAATCGTCTCTCACCGCGAGCAACGATCCGCTGATTATACTGGACGGAGCTTTTTTCTACGGTGAACTCTCCGATATCAACCCGCCGATGTGGCTTCTATGGAGGTGCTCAAAGACGCCAGTGCTACCGCTATTTACGGGGCAAGAGCGGCAAACGGGGTTATTCTTATTACGTCCAAAGGAGGAACTTCCGAAAAACCGCTTATACGTTTCAATACCTATGCGGGGTTTTCGGAATATGCCAATACTGTGCCGTTATATGACGCGGAGGGATACCTGAAACGCCGGAGGGACTATAATATTCAGAATGCAGGAGCAGGTGAAACACCCATACTGGACGTAGAAAATATACTCGATTCCCGGACGGAGTTATTACAATACCAGAACGGTGAAACCGTAGATCCCTGGAAATATGTTAAACAGGGAGCAGTACAGAGTTCGTATAATCTGAGCGTTTCCGGACGTACCGAAAAAACCAATTATTTTATCTCCGGAGGATATGTAGATGAAAAGGGACTGATCTATGGCGATAAAGCCAGCAGGTTATCACTGCGTATGAATATGGAAAACAAAATTACCCCCTGGCTTACCGTCGGGGTGAACAGCATGTATTCCCAGCGTAATCTTTCGGTGTTAATGCCGATATCGAGGGGTCTACTGGTTATCTCCCTATGCCCGTGTGCGTGACGAGAACGGGGAAATCCTTCCGTATCCGACCAACGACCAGCTATTGCTCAATCCGCTGTTCAATGCTACCCAACGGAAAATGAAGAGATATACAATAACCTGATGGCCAGTGCCTTTCTTAAAATAGATTTTCCTTTCCTGGAAGGACTTTCATACCGGTTCAATTATAACCCCAATATTCAATGGGGGCACAATTATACCTTTATTCCCATTTACAGACAGCATGGGATTAACAATCTCGGTGCGGCCAATAAGACCAACCAAAACCGCTTCAACTGGCAGATGGAGCATATCGTTAAATTCGAAAAAAGGATAAAGGACCACAATTTCGATCTGACACTGCTATACGGAGCCAATAGCCTCTATATGGAGACTACCACGGCAGAAGGGAGAAACTTCTTTACCGATGTCAACGGGTGGGATAACCTGGAAATAGCCGATGTACAGCGCAACTATTCATCAGGAGAAGATCGTACGGGAGTATCGGCAATGGCACGGCTCAATTACCAGTTCAAGGACCGGTATCTCTTTACATTTACGATGCGTAGAGACGGTTCTTCGGTGTTCGGGGCCAATAATAAGTATGGTAATTTTCCCTCTGCGGCGTTGGGGTGGATTGTTACCGAGGAGCCATTTATGGACGCAAGCCGGGAAAAGATCAATCTTCTGAAATTGCGTTTATCCTACGGGAAGATCGGTAACCAGGCCGTGTCCCCGTATTCTTCCCTGGATAAATCCATGTTCGACCAGTATGTTTTCGGGGATGGTAGCGATACTTATACCGATCGTTCCCCGTATCGGATAATATGCCTAACCCCAACCTGAAATGGGAGACTTCCGTTTCTTTCAACGCTGCCATCGATTCGGATTATTCAATAACCGCATAGACGGTACGCTGGAATATTACAACACCAAAACGACAGATCTCCTTACCGGGCGAAGTATCCCTACAGCCAATGGCTTTTCCAATGTGCTGACCAATATCGGGGAAATCAATAACAGGGGGGTGGAGATCACCCTGAACACCGTCAATGTCAATAAGAATGATTTCCGGTGGACATCTTCTGCGGTCTTTTCGTCCAATAAAAACGAGATCGTACATCTCTACGGAAGTGATGCCGATGGCGACGGAAGAGAAGACGATGATCTTAACAACCGTTGGTTTATAGGACAGCCTATAGGTGTAAATTTCGATTATGCTTTGATGGTATATACCAGGAAGGCGATGATTGCCGGACGGATACCGTCCGGGATGGGTACGGGTAAAAGATATTAACGGTGACGGACAGATTACCCGGAAGACCGGACCGTACTCAGCCAGAGACAGCCGAAATACCGTATAGGGTTCGGTAATGATTTCCGGTATAAGGGCGTATCCCTTTCTTTCTTCCTGAATGCGGCGGCAGGCTGGAAAGCCCCGTTGCCTTTACTGGACCCGAGTCCGTATTCCGGAACCAATTACGCAGGAAGGTCCGTTAACATGATCGACGCAGGGTACTGGACACCCGAAAACCGTTCCGCCACCAGGCCATCCCTGAACTGGACCAACCCCCTGGGAATGTCTTTCTACCAAAGCCGTGACTTTATCCGTTACAGGATATTACCATTGCCTATAATTTTACCGATGACCTGGTAAAGAAACTGGGGTTAAACGCACTTAAGGTATACGTCAGCGGACGGAATATATATACCTGGACAGACTGGATGGGCCCGGATCCCGAAAGCGGATACTCCACCATCAGGGACCTTTATCCTTCGGCCAGAACTATCGTAGGAGGACTCGATATCAGTTTCTAACCCATAAAATGCAAGAGATGAAAAACAATATAAATAATACCGTCTGTATAGTATTGATAGGGATTGCATCCGTATTGTCATCCTGTCAGAAAGATTTTTTAAAGGAAGAACCTATAGGAATTCCCAATTCCGGGAACCTGCTGGTGGATAAGGAAGGGTTTGAAAGTGCCATAACGGTTTGCATATTGCAGCCAGGGAATTATTCTTTTACCCGGATGGCTCCAGGATGAGCTCTTTATGGTTGGGAACCGATGTAGCCTGTACGGGAGACCGTGGACTGGCTGATTTCGAAAACTATACCACCTGGCTTACCCCGACGCAGTGGAGTGCCGAATTTTACTGGAACTGGGCTTACCTCGATCTTATTCCACGGGCTAATAATATTATCGAATACATAGACAACCCCGATATCGAATGGAGCAGTGAAGCAGAAAAGAATGCGATTATTGCCGAGGCAAGGTTTTTCCGGGGCTATGCCTATAACCTTCTGGCCAACCTTTACGGAGGCGTACCGATAGTGACAAGATCTCCGATAGCCCAAAGACGGATTTCGTGAGAAATACGCGAACGGAAGTCTATGAGTTTGTAAAGGAAGACCTGGAATACGCAGCGAATGGTTACCCGTGGAAGCCCCGGAAGACGGCAGGATCGAGCAGGGGGCGGCCAATCATCTCCTGGCGGAAGTGTACATCAGTCTGGAAGATTACGAAGCGGCGGTTGCCAGCGCTACCGCGGTGATCGATTCGCCCCGTTACCAACTGATGACCGAGCGGTTCGGGAATTATACCGATACCCCCGGCGATGTGTACGCCGATCTGTTTAAAGACGAAAACCAGAACCGCTCTACGACAACCAATACCGAGACCATCTGGGCATTGCAGTTCGAATTTCAGACCCGGGAGGGACTGCCGGAGGTCAAAAATGGTATGCCAACGGATGGTTGCGGGCGTGGGGACCAAAATGGTGGGACCTGAGAGATCCGGATGGTAATACCGGAATGGAACTTACAACGGATAGTCTGGGAAGAGGCGTAGCCTGGGTGAGACCCACCCCTTATTTTTATGATGAAGTATGGAAAGAAGATCCGAATGATATGCGAAACTCAAAGTATAATATCAAACGGAAATACTATTACAACAATCCGTCGTCTGCCTATTTCGGACAGGAGGTAAATCCGGCGACAATTCAGGCAGATACCATGGTCAACTATTATCCGATGATCATGAAAATAGAGCCGCAGCTGTTTCCCGAAGGCGAATCTTTCGGAAGGGCTTTTAAAGATACCTATATCATGCGTGTTGCCGAGACGTACCTGTTACGCGCAGAAGCGTATTGCGTATGGAAATTCCGAAATGGCCGCTGCGGATATCAATAAACTCAGAAACCGTGCTCATGCCGAAGAAGTGGAAGCCGCGGAAGTAGACCTGGATTATATTCTCGATGAAAGGGCAAGGGAGCTCATTATAGAAGAGCCGAGGAGACTTACGCTGAACAGGGTAGGGAAACTTGCGGAAAGAGTGAGAAAATACAATCCCGAAAGCGGAAGTTCCGTCCAGGATTATCACAATCTTTTTCCTATTCCGCTTTCCGCGATTGATGCCAATATAGACGTAGAGCTGGGACAGAATTTTGGATATTAACACAACAACACGTAAGTACAGGACAGTTGAACCCAAAGGAAGTTCTAAATTTGAAAAAAACCTGCAACTTGTAACTTACAACCTGTAACCTGCAACTACATACATATCGTAGTATACAAAACATATTGGTATGAAATATTTTATAGTATTGGTTTCTTTATTATGTATCATTTTACCCGCAGATTACGGTTATGCTTCGGAAATATGGGTGTCAGGTAAAGGAAGCGATGAAAACCCCGGAACCAGAGAAAAGCCCCTGGCTTCCGTGGCTATGGCCATACGAAAAGCACGGGAATTGCGAAGGCTGGACGATCCGTCCGTAAAGGAGGGTATAGATATCATCATGGCTGACGGGACCTATGTATTGGACAGTCCTGTTCTGTTGAGGCCGGAAGATTCCGGTACGCCGGATAGCCCTACGATAATAAGGGCTGCCGAAGGGGCACATCCGGTGCTTTCGGGCGGACGTGCTATTGGCGGCTGGGAAAAGCTGCGGCAACCCGTAACAGGGCTCCCGAAAAATGCGGAAGGAAAGGTGTGGGTCACCGATATTCCTTTTGAGAAAGGAGGCTGGCTGCAGTTCCGGCAACTCTGGGTGAACGGAAAAAGGCAGTACTGGCCAATACCCTGAACGATGGTACCCTGGACCGCATCCTGTCGGTAAACAAGAAAGAAGAAGCATTGTGGATCCCTACACCAAATATTACGTTTGGCAATGGTTCCCACCCGGAATTTATCATTCATCAGTGGTGGGCCATAGCCAATCTCAGGGTTAGGAATATAGAGAAAGAAGGCCGTAAAACCAGGCTTACCTTTGAGCAACCGGAAAGTACAATAGAATTCGAACATCCCTGGCCGGCTCCTTTTATCGATGAAAAGAAAGAATACAACGGCAATTCGGCGTTCTTTTTCAGCAATGCCATAGAATTGCTCAACAGTCCAGGGGAATGGTTTGCCGATTATAAAACCGGGAAAATATACTACTGGCCGGAAGAAGGGCAAAACATGCAAAATGCCGAAGTTATTGTTCCGTTTCTGCAATCGATTACTTTAATTAAGGGTACAAAAGACCGCCCCGTTTCCCATATCGGGTTTAAGGGGATAACTTTTGCGCATACCACCTGGCTGCGTCCGTCACATCAAGGACATGTGCCTTTGCAGGCCGGGTTTTATATTCGCGATGCCTACAAGCTGGAAGAGCCGGGCACGCCGGATAAGGCCGCCCTCGAAAACCAGGCATGGATAGGACGGCAACCCGCTGCCCTGGAGGCCAGGTATGCCAGTGAGATAACTATAGAACGCTGCCGGTTTATTCATACGGCAGCAACCGCAGTCGATTTTGTGGAAGGGGTTTCGCACAGCCGGTTGGAAGGCAATGTGTTTTCCGATATCGGGGGTACCGGGATACAGGCTGGTTTTTTTGGCGATGCCGCTTTCGAAGCACATTTGCCATACGATCCTTCCGATCCGCGCGAACTGGTTCGCGATATAAGAATAGCGAACAACCTGGTTTCCGATGCGACTAATGAAGACTGGGGATGTGCCGGGGTCAGTGTGGGATACGCCCGGAATATAGCCATAGTACACAACGAAATAACCGATGTCAATTACTCCGGATCTGTGTCGGATGGGGATGGACGAAGACTGTAAATGCTTCCCGGGACAACCTGGTGCACGCCAACAGGATACACCGGTTCGCCAAACAGATGTACGACGTGGGAGGGGTGTACACCCTCTCTGCCCAGCCCAATACCGAGATCAGCGAAAATGCCATCTATGACCTGCAAAAAGCGCCTTATGCCCATATTCCCGAACACTACCAGTATGTATACCTGGATGAAGGGTCTTCCTATATACGCATTATAAATAACTGGACCGAAAAAGATAAGTTCTTTTCCAATACACCGGCCCCGGAATACCTGGGAAAACAACGGTCCTGATGTAGCTGAAGAAATCAAGAAAAGGCAGGGGTTCAACCGGAATACAGGGATATTTTAAAAAAATAGGTGCCGTATGATGTGGAAAAGGTCACCTTGTTGCCGGTGAAGCTACGTTTGCCGGAAAGTTTACAGAAGTAGGGAGAGAAAGAAAAGTATGGGTTAATCGTGAAAACACCATGAAAGACAATAAAAAACTAAGACTTGGAATACTGGGGCTCGGAGAAGGGAGAAGCACTATGCATGCCGCTTTGTCCGGCTCCGGATAGAACTCGTACAGGTATGTGACCGGAATGAGGATTTGTGCCGCCACCGGGCAGAAGAGATGGGCTTCGGAAATTATACCACCGATTATGGGGATATGCTGAAAAACCCGGATATAGAAGCTATAGCGATCTATACCCGGATCATTTGCATGCTACACATATCCGTGCAGCCTTGGAAGCCGGAAAACATGTAGTATGTACCAAACCCCTGCTCGATGACCTTAAAGATGCACCGGGATTACTGAAACTGCAACGGAAAAGGGGTTAAAACTGTTTGTAGGACAGAGTAGTCGTTTTTTCGAACCGATGAAACGGCAACGTAAAGATTACGAAGCCGGACTTATCGGCGAATTGATTACCGTAGAAGCTTATTACCATGCCGATCATCGTTGGTTCTTGTCCAAACCCTGGTCGCTCGAACCCTCGTTTCAATGGTTGTACGGCGGACTCAGTCACCCCGTAGATTTTGTCCGTTGGTATCTGCCCGATATCGAAGAAGTCATGGGGTATGGAATGCTGAGTGCCAACGGTAAAAAAGGAGGACTGAAAAACCCGGATACCATGCATTTTATCTTTAAGGCTTCCGACGGAAAGGTAGCCCGTGTTTCCGGGGCTTATACGGGGCCTGTACAGCCCGTAAACCGCGACAGTGAAATGAGCTGTGTACTCCGTGGTACCGAAGGCTGCAGCCAGGGCGATTATATGGACCTCCGTTATGCGATCACCGATAAAACCGGGGAGGAGCGTATGGTAACATGGGAGCATAAACTCAAATACTATTTTCCGTTTGAAGGGAAAAGCCACCATGCGGGAGAATACCGGAATTATCTCGAATATTTTGCCGCGAGCATACGAAATAATGAGACCGCCTATCCCGACCTGGAGGAAGGTATAGGGACCGTTGCACTTTTAAAAGCTATGGAGCGGTCCCTGCAATCGGGAAAACCGGAGAAGGTAAAAGAAGTACTTCGGGAATACGGACTTTGATGAAGAAGTTTTCCGGATAAAGAACTTGGAGGTATAAGATTTAAGATGGAGAAATGAATATATACGATAAGCTGCAACCACTCGATTTTATTGTAGTAGGGCTTTACCTTGCTATAGTGATCGGTATCGGGGCCTGGGTGAGTTTCCGGAACAGAACTGCGGTTGGGGAGAACCCTTTTCTTGCAGGAAATTCGCTTCGGTGGCCTGGTATTGGTTTTACCATGTGGGGGACCAATGTTGGTCCCTCCATGCTTATCGCATCGGCCAGTATCGGGTTTACTACAGGTATAGTAGCAGGAAATTTGCATGGTATGCCTTTATTTTCATATTTCTGCTTGCCGCCGTTTTTGCCCCGCGATATCTTGGAGCCGGAACGGCTACATTGCCGGGATATATGGGAAACAGGTTCGGAGATACTACCCGCAACATACTCGCCTGGTACACCCTGATCACTATTCTGGTCAGCTGGTTATCGCTTACCCTGTTCGCCGGGGGAATTCTCATCCGGCAAATACTGGGACTCCCCATGTGGCTATCCGTTATGGTACTCCTGGCCATAGCCGCTTTTTTTACCATTGCAGGCGGACTTAAACCATCGCGTATACCAATGTATTCCAGATGATCTTGCTTATCATAGTATCCCTCGCGCTTACACTTGTAGGCCTGGACAGGGCAGGAGGAACAGCTGCTTTGGCAGCCGCCACACCGTCCGGTTTCTGGAACCTTTTTCTTCCCGCCGACAATCCCGATTATCCCTGGCCGGCCATTATACTGGGCTACCCGGTTATGGGCGTATGGTTCTGGTGTACCGATCAATCCATGGTTCAATCGGTTCTGGGAGCAAAAAGTTTAAAACAGGGACAATTGGGAGCGAACTTTACAGGATGGTTAAAAATACTTGATGTTCCGTTGTTTATCCTGCCCGGAATATTGTGCTATGTACTTTTTCCGGACCTGGACGATCCGGATAAGGCGTATATGACTATGGTTACCGAACTTTTTCCTCCCGGTATGCAGGGACTGGTCATGGCAGTGCTTATCGCCGCGTTGGTCAGTACGGTAGATTCCGCATTAAATGCCCTGAGTACGGTGTTTACCATGGACATTTATGTAAAAAACACAAACCGGAAGCAGGTTCCGTGGAAATCAGGAGAACCGGGCACCTGGTAACTCTTGCAGGGGCGGCTATAGCTGTGTGTATCACGCTGGCCATAGACAGTATAAAAGGACTGAACCTGTTTGATGTATTTCAGTCCGTACTCGGATTTATCGCACCACCGATGACAACGGTATTCCTTTTCGGCGTATTGTGGAAACGGACGACCACAAAGGCGGTAAACAGTATACTCATTTTCGGAACACTGTTGAGTATGGGGACCGGGATATGCTATTTGTGGATATTTCCGGCGGATACGTATGATTTCTGGCCGCATTTTTTGCTTTTGTCCTTCTATCTTTTTCTGTTGCTGTCGGTTTTGATGGTACTGATCTCCCTGACGGACAAATCGGGTTCCGCAGAAGTATCTCCCGAAGAAAGAAAAGATGCAGGGATGTCGGGTAAAGTACGTTGGTTATGGGGAGCCCTGGCGGTAGTTATGATCGTGTTGTATGTCCTTTTTAACGGGCATTAGTAAAATATAAAAATAGAGACCAACTATACTACGAATGAGAACGATTACTGAAAAATACAGGTATTGCTTAATACTGGCCATGGCGGTTCTATGGGTTCAGGCAGTATACCGGCGGCAGCACAGGAACGCAGCACGGATGCCACCTGGATATGGTACCCGGGGGACTACGAAATATGGCTGAGTAATAAAATGCAGGCCCGGCGAACGGAACGCGGAGCGTTTTTCCCTCCCTTGTGGCGGTATTACAGTCCGTATGCCCTGGTCACTTTCCAGAAGCATTTTACACTTCCCGAAGAAGATGTGGTAGAGATCGTGGCAGAAGGCCAGTGCAAGATACAACTGGACGGGGCCATGTATTACGGCGATCCTTCCCGGTTCGTATTCCGGCCGGGACACACCATATTACTGTTAAAGTGTATAACCAGGAAAAAACACCGGCGTTATTTGTTCGCGGAAAACACCTCGGGAGCGATGCTTCGTGGGAGGTCACGTACGAGGATAAAGAATGGATCGATGAAACCGGCCGTGCTTCCGGTCAGTCCGGAACCGAGTGGCAGCAGGCAGGGAGCTGGAATTTTGATAAGAAAGAAAACAAACCTTCGGAATTCCGTTTGTCTGTCACGCCGCAATATGCCACGAATGTCACACAGGAAGATCGCGGCTTTATAGCCGATTTCGGAAAGGAGACTTTCGGATATGTCCGCCTGCACGGATTGCGTGGTTCGGGTAAAGTATATTTGTACTACGGAGAATCCGAAGAAGAAGCCCGTTCCGTAGAAGCCTGTGAAACACTGGATGAAATTACCGTTGGCCCGGACATGAAAAAGGAGTACACGTTGAAGGATTCCAGGGCATTCCGTTATGTCCAGGTACGCACCGAAGGAACCGCTCAGCTCGATTCGGTCTCCATGCTCTACGAATACCTTCCGTTGGAATACAGGGGAAGTTTCAGCAGTTCGGACGAGTTGCTGAACAAAATATGGGACGTATCGGCCTATACCATGCACCTTACCACACGCGAGTTCTTTATAGATGGTATCAAGCGGGACCGCTGGATATGGTCGGGCGATGCCTACCAGAGTTACCTGATGAATTACTACCTGTTTTTTGACAACCCTTCGGTAAAACGGACCCTTTTTGCATTGCGGGGCAAAGACCCGGTAAAGAGTCATATCAATACCATAATGGACTATTCCTTTTACTGGTTTCTCGGGGTGTACGATTATTACCTGTATTCCGGCGATGAAGATTTTATAAAGCAGATCTATCCCGGGATGGTATCCCTGATGGATTTCTGCCTGCAACGCCGCAATGAAAATAACATGATGCAGGGACTGCCCGGAGATTGGGTATTTATAGACTGGGCAGACGGATTGAGCAAGGAAGGCGAAGTGAGTTTCGAGCAATTGCTCCTGGCAAGAAGCCTGGAAGCCATGTCTTTATGTGCAGGTATCGTAGAAGACAGTGAGGCCGCCGGTTATTATAAAAAACAGGCAGGATCTTTAAAAGAACAGATATTTGATGCCTTCTGGTCTGCGGACCGGCAGGCATTCCTGCATCACAGGGTGAACGGGAAAACGACTGATAAAATAACGCGGTACACCAATATGTTTGCCATTTTCTTCGATTACCTGGATGCCACACAAAAGCAAGGCGTGAAACAAGAGGTATTGTTGAACGATGAGGTACAGCAGATCACCACGCCGTATATGCGTTTTATGAGCTCGAAGCACTTTGTGCGCTGGGCGAACAGGAATATGTTCTCGAAGAAATACGCGATTACTGGGGTGGCATGCTCGATCTTGGCGCTACTTCGTTCTGGGAAAAATATGATCCGTCGGAAAAGGGGGATGAACAACTGGCCATGTACGGCCGGCCTTTCGGGAAAAGCCTTTGCCATGCCTGGGGGGCAAGCCCGGTATATCTTTTTGGTAAATATTACCTCGGTGTACAGCCGACGGCTCCCGGGTATGCGACGTATACCATAAACCCGGTCCTCGGCGGACTAAAATGGATAGAGGGTAAAGTGCCTACGCCCGGCGGAGAGATCGAGGTGTATTGCAGCACCGGGAAAATACGTGTCCGCAGTACGGAAGGCAACGGTATATTGACTTTTAAAAGCAAGACCCGGCCGGTATGCAAAGAAGGAAAAATAACCCGGACCGAAAAGGATACCTACCAATTACAGCTCAGCCCCGGAACCACCTATAACATTCAGTATAAATATCAAAAGTAACCGTTAACCATGAGGAGACTATTTCTCTTACACCTTGTTTTTTGCATCGTCATACAATTTCCATTGTACGCTCAGCAGGAAAAGACCACCCAAAGACTTTATCTTTCCGGTAAAGGCTACCAGAATACCGAAACCTGGGAGTTTAAAATATCCGACGGAAGAAACAGCGGAACGTGGAGTACCATAGAAGTTCCCTCCGTATGGGAACAGCAGGGATTCGGCAAATACCAGTACGGAATTAAATTTTACGGCAAGCCACACCCGAAGGTATAGCCGATGAAGTAGGAGAATACAAATACAAGTTTACTGTCCCCAAGGGATGGGAAAACAAAGAGTGAAAATAGTATTCGACGGTTCCATGACCGATACCGAAGTTCGGATCAACGGACGTAAGGCAGGAGACAAACACCAGGGCGCATTTTACCGTTTTCAGTACGATATCAGCGGCTTGCTGAAATACGGAAAAGAGAACCTACTCGAAGTTACCGTAAGTAAAGAATCAGAGAACGGCAGTGTAAACCTCGCGGAACGAAGAGCGGATTACTGGAATTTCGGCGGTATCTTCCGCCCGGTTTTCCTGGAAGTCCGTCCGGCATATCATATAGACCGTACCGCTGTAAAAGCGGAAGCCGACGGAAGTTTCGAAGCCGATGTTTTTCTCGGCGAAGGGGCAACCGGACTTCGTGCGGAGGCGGTGGTTACAGACGTGGACGGAAAAAAGAAAGGAGTACTGAAAGGCGAAGCGGCTCCGGGAAGCGATCGTATCCGTCTCTCCGGTACCTTCGAAGACGTAGCACTGTGGACTGCCGAGACACCAAACCTTTATCACGTGGATTTTTTACTGTACCGGGGAGATGAGCTTCTGCACAAAGTGTCTGACAGATTTGGTTTCCGGACGATAGAAATCCATAAGGGAGATGGTATTTATGTCAACGGACAGCGGGTATTGATGAAAGGGGTAAACCGCCACAGTTTCTGGCCCGAATCGGGACGTACGCTGAATAAGGAGCTCAATTATGCCGATGTACGACTCATTAAAGAAATGAATATGAATGCCGTACGCCTGTCGCATTACCCGCCAGATCCCGAATTTCTGGATGCCTGCGACGAACTCGGCTTGTATGTGATGGACGAACTCGGAGGCTGGCACGGACATTATGACGATGCCGTCGGGAAAAAACTGGTACGGAAATGGTGACACGCGACCTTAATCACCCGTCCATTATTTTCTGGTCTAACGGAAACGAAGGAGGGTGGAATACCAACCTGGACAATCAGTTTGAAATATGGGATCTGCAAAAACGGCCCGTATTGCACCCGCAACAGGAACTCAGCGGGGTAGAGACCATGCATTACCGCTCTTACGGGGAAACCCTCGAATATTTCCGCGGAGAAGAGATCTTTATGCCCACCGAATTTTTGCACGGTCTGTATGACGGCGGACACGGGGCCGGCCTGTTCGATTATTGGGAAGTGATGAGAAAGCATCCGAGGAGCGGCGGCGGATATTTATGGGTGTATGCCGACGAAGGGATCGCCCGTACCGACCAGGGCGGTCGTATAGACAACCAGGGAAATTACGCCGCCGACGGTATCGTAGGGCCTCATCACGAAAAGGAAGGCAGTTTTTATACCATAAAGGAAGTGTGGTCGCCCGTAGTGGTCCTGCAAGACGAAAAATTACCGGAAGATTTCGACGGTGTATTTACGCTCGAAAACAGGTACGACTTCACCAATACCAATCAATGTACGATAGCATGGGAACTGGCAGCGTTTCCGGCACCCGGGGATAAAAGTGCCGGACATAAAACCATCACCGGGAAAACCATCAAGGGCCCCGATATAGCCCCGCATGCTGCGGGAGAATTACAGCTAAAACTGCCGTCGGACTGGAAAAAGGCCGATGTACTGTATCTTAAGGCTCAGGACCCGCAGGGAAAAGAACTCTGGACATGGAGCTATACCTGGGATAAAGTGAAAGACCGGTAATGACAGAGCAGAAAAAAGAAGCCGCTGTCACAGAGACCGCCGCGTATTACGAAGTTTCCGCATCCGGAACACAGATAAGGATAGACCGTAAGACCGGAAGTTGTTACAGGTACGGCAGTCCGGTAAGAAAATAGCATTTGGTAACGGCCCCGTTTTATCGCAGCCCGCAGGGGAGACCGTACGCTCGACGGTACCGTAGACAAGGAAGCGGCAAAAGGAGAGGACCGTATATATAAAGAAATTGCTTACGAGGAAAAACTACGGCATATTGCTGTTGAAGAAAAAAACGGGGAGGTCACTGTGACTGCCGGGTATTTCGGTCCCTTACAGCAAGTCAGATGGACGGTGAAAAAGGATGGCACCGTACAACTGGATTACGATTATGAATATCACGGGATTGTGGAACTGGTAGGTGTATCGTTCGATTATCCCGAAGACCACATGGAGCAGGTCAGGTGGCTGGGAAAAGGACCGTACCGGGTCTGGCAGAACCGCTTGCACGGTACGACCCTCGATGTCTGGGAAAACGAATATAACGACCCTGTTCCGGGGAATCTTTTGTATATCCCGAATTTAAAGGGTATTTTGACCAATGGCGATGGGCGGTTTTCCGTACGTCAGAAGGAGAGATCCGGTTGCGGAACGCGAACCCGGGCAGTTATCTCGGGGTGTACACCCCGAGAGACGGAAGAGATGCGCTGCTCTATACCTTACCGCAAACCGGAATTGCCGTGTTTGATGTTATTCCCGCGGTACGTAACAAGGTAAATGCGACCGATCTGGTAGGCCCTTCATCCCAACCGCAATGGATAGAAGGACGTAAAAAGCATACCTTATACCTGGAATTCAAAACAGACTAAGCAGACTGCGAAGGTGTACTTCGCCGGTGAAAATCGTAATGATATGAACAAAAACAAAATATATATTCCCGTAATCCTGGTTTTTTTGGCCCTGTCTGCGGCATGTGTCCGAAAGGAACAGAAAAGAGAGATCACCGATACCGTCATGCAGGAGATCTACGAGGAGATAAAAACCCCGTACAAATACGGACTGGTCATGGTCCCGCCGAATGATTCCCTGAAGATGGACTGCCCCAGCATTTTTCGCCGGGACGGCAAATGGTATATGACGTATTTGATGTACGATGGTCGCGGTTACGAAACCTGGCTGGGAGAGAGTGACGACCTGTTGCACTGGGAGACAAAAGGAAAGATCATGTCGTTTTCCGATACCACCGACTGGGATGTGAACCAGAAAGCCGGTTATATAGCCTTACAGGATTATACCTGGGGAGGTAGTTATGCCTGGGAAACCTATGACGACAAATACTGGATGAGTTATTTCGGAGGGGATAGCAGGGGCTACGAGGCCGGAATTTTATCCATAGGTATGGCTTGCACAGAAGAAAACCCCGCTGAAGTTCACGAATGGAAAAGACTATCCGGGCCCGTACTGACGCCGAAAGATGATGATGTGAGCTGGTGGGACAACAGTACCATGTACAAAAATTCGGTGATACGGGATAAGAACCGCGAAACCGGTCACGATTTTGTAATGTATTACAATGCCCGGGGAGACAGTATTAATCCCGCACGGGGTGCAGAACGTATAGGGATGGCCGTATCCGACGATATGAAACACTGGAAACGCTTCGGAAAAGACCCTGTGATCAATCATCATAAAGGAATCTCCGGGGATGCCTATATTCAGCGCATAAACGATGTTTGGGTGATGTTCTACTTCGGTGCCTTCTGGAAGGAGGGAGCATTTAACCGTTTTGCAGTATCCAACGACTTAATAAACTGGAAAGACTGGGAAGGCGATGACCTTATCCGTTCTTCCGAAGATTACGACAACCGCTTTGCACACAAGTCCTTTGTCGTAAAACACGATGGTGTGGTATACCATTTCTACTGTGCCGTAAACGATAAGGATCAGCGGGGCATTGCCGTAGCCACCTCAAGAGACTTCGGAAAAAGTAAAATGCATTTTGTACGGGAGCATGATAACTAACAGGGCGCTATATAGTATATGGATGTTTTTCACCGGCTGCTGTATGGTTACGGGGCAGACGGTGACCGGGGAGCCTGCCGGAATTCCCCGGCCACCCGGGGTCTATACGGATACGCCCTGGGAAGAACCTTTGGTAACCGGTATACACCGGGATGCGGCCCGTACTACGGCGTATTCGTATACCACGGTAGAAGATGCCCTGGAAGGAGATCGGGAAAAAAGCCGGATACAAATGCTCAATGGCATGTGGAGTTTCGGTATAGTAAAAACTTTCAACAAGCCCAAAAGATTTTTATACCCGAAAAGCAGAAGGATGGGATGCTATAGAAGTGCCGTCCAACTGGGAGATGAAAGGCTATGATATTCCCATATATAAGAGTGCGGTATACCCCTTTCGTCCGGTGAATCCGCCTTTTGTCCCTTCAGATTATAACGGGGTCGGGTCCTATCAGCGTACATTCACCATACCCGCAGGCTGGGAAGGGACAAATATCACCTTCATTTCGGGGCAGTGAGCTCGGCCTTCCGCGTATGGGTAAACGGAAAATTTGCCGGTTACGGGGAAGACAGTTTTTTACCTTCCGAATTTAATATTACGCCGTACTTAAAAAAGGGAGAAAACACACTTTCCGTTCAGGTATTGCGCTGGAGCGACGGTTCTTACCTGGAAGATCAGGATCACTGGCGGATGAGCGGCATACAACGGGAAGTATACCTGATGGCGGAACCCCCATTGCGGATACGCGATTTTTTCTGGCAGGCCCAACTGGATAAAAATTATAAAGATGCCCTTTTTAAACTGCGCCCGGATATAGAGAACCTTACCGGGGATACGGTCAAAGGATATACGCTACAGGTACAATTGTACGATCCGGAACATCGCAAAGTCTTTGCGCAGCCTATGGAAAAAACGTAGCGGATATCCTCAACGAAAGTTACCCGAGGCTGGATAACGTAAAGTTTGGCATGTTCGAAAAGGAAGTGAAAGCCCCCGTAAATGGAGTACCGAAACCCCCGATCTGTATACCGTGGTATTGGTACTCCGCAACCCTTCGGGGAAATAGAGGAAGTAAAGAGCAGCAGGGTAGGTTTCCGTTCCGTGGAATTCTCCGAAGAGAATAGCAAATTACTGATCAACGGTAAAGAAACCTATGTATACGGGGTCAATCGTCACGATCACCATCCTGTACGGGAAAAGCGCTTACCCGCGAAGATATCGAACAGGACATAAAGACCATAAAACAATTCAACTTCAACCTTATACGTACCAGTCACTACCCGAACGATCCGTATTTCTATGAGCTTTGCGACCGATACGGTATTATGGTCATGGATGAGGCCAACCTGGAAACCACGGTCTCGGGGGAAAACTCGCCAATGATACCCGCTGGTTGCACGCTCACATGGAAAGGCTTACCCGATGGTGGAACGCGATAAAACCACCCTTCTGTAATCTTCTGGAGCCTGGGCAACGAGGCCGGGAAAGGCCCTGCCTATGCCGCTATGGCCGGATGGGTGCACGATTATGACCAGACACGCCCGGTGCATTACGAACCGGCCCAGGGCAACCCGAGACTTGAAGGATATATTGCTCCCGGGGAACCGGCTACCCGGAAGATCACGCCCACCGTACAGAAAACCCGACGGATGAACCCTATGTAGATATGGTAAGCGTTTTTACCCGGGGTGTTTACCCCGAAACTGCTGACGGATCAAAAGACAGATACCCGGCCTGTGATCTTTGTCGAATACGCCCATTCCATGGGGAATTCTACCGGGAACCTGAAGAGTTATGGGATGAATTCCGTTCGCTGCCCAGGGTCATCGGCGGCTGTATCTGGGATTTTAAAGACCAGGGATTGCTGAAAAAGGATACCGTCAGCGGTGAAGAATTTTACGCTTACGGCGGAGACTACGGGGAAAAACTGCACGACGGCAATTTTAATATCAATGGTATAGTCGCTTCCGACGGACGTCCGAAGGCGGCCATGTATGAATGTAAATGTATTCCAGCCGGTAAGCAGTGTCCTGGAAGGAGAACAGTTGCGGGTCACCAACCGGCAGGCAGCCGTATCCCTGTCCCGATTTATTTCGGAGATAACCATACTGAAAAACGGCAGGGAAGTACTTCGCAAACCATTGCCCGCCATGCATGTCGAAGCCGGGAAGGATACCACTTTCAGCGTAGCCCCGTATCTTCCGGAGAAGGACAAGGGTTCCGAATACCTGTTACAGATAGATTTCCGTTTGCCCGATGCCCGGCCATGGGCGCCGGAAGGTTATTCGTAGCCTCCGACCAGTTTGTACTGCGTAGGCATGCCGGGGTAAAAGCCGGGACGGATGCACCTGTTCCGGAAACAAAAACAGAGGTGGCCGCAAGTGCCGGGACCTATACGGTAAAAGGTGAGGGCTTCCGTATCCGTTTCGATCGGAAGAACGGGGCGTTGGTTCTCTATGAATATCGCGGGGAAGAACAATTATCCGGCCCTTTACTGCCGCATTTACCCGGCCGCTGACCGATAATGACCGAAAGGGCTGGAAGCCGCAGGAGAAACTGAAACCCTGGTCGATGCCAGCCCCGTACTCCGGAAAATGCAAAA
>JACADM010000048.1_pt1 | contig 31725 bp, 45 predicted proteins | sample 7512371 | NCBI WGS metagenome assembly JACADM01 (sample SAMN14389041, study PRJNA612141) | algae metagenome | isolation source: non-axenic algae culture | place: India: Navi Mumbai | collected 2017-01
GTACTTCGATTGGAGCCTGCCTGCGACAGGAATTTACAATGACAATATACCGCATAACAGACATACCGCTATCCACGATCAATCGTTAACCGCTTTCAGGCTCAGATCCATATTATAGACCGAATGGGTCAATGCGCCCGAAGAGATATAATTCACACCGCATTCGGCATATTTGCGTATTGTGGTTTCATCGATGCCTCCCGAAGATTCCGTCTGACACTTTTTTCCGATACGTTTAACAGCCTTAACCGTATCTTCAAAAGTAAAGTTATCCAGCAAAATACGATATACTCCTTCCGATTGTAATATTTCTTCGACTTCTTCCATATTCCTGGCCTCCACTATGATCTTAAGGTCTTTGCCCCGCTCTTCCAGGTATTTTTTAGTCTTTTTTATAGCCTGGGTGATCCCCCGGCAAAATCGATATGATTGTCTTTGAGCATAATCATATCATACAGGGCAAACCTGTGGTTTTCACCCCCTCCGATTTTCACCGCCCACTTTTCCAGCGCACGTATACCCGGGGTCGTCTTACGGGTGTCCAGTATTCCGGTCCCGGTGCCTTCCAGCATTTTTACGTATTTCGCTGTCTTCGAAGCTATCGCACTCATCCGCTGCATCGCATTGAGTACCAAACGCTCCGCCTTGAGAATAGAACGCGAACTCCCTTCCACATAAAAAACAATATCTCCCTGCTTTACTTCCTGTCCGTCTCTGATACGTACGTCTACAGTGAGTCCCTCATCGACATGCTTAAAAACCTTTTGTGCAAAATCGACCCCGGCAAGCACCCCCCTGTCCTTGACAAGCAGTTGGCCTTTCCGCGAGCTTCTTCCGGTATACAGGCCAGCGAACTGTGGTCGCCATCTCCCACATCCTCACGGATTGCATTGACTATGATAAGATCGACCTCACGGTCAAATTGTTCTTTTGATATCATGACACCCTTGGTTTTATCGCTAAAATACTAAATTATACATTTTTTGACACCCCATCTCCGAAACAGATCCGGAAATGACGCCTCCAAAGTTACAAACACCGTCGTTCACGTAAAAAATTATTCGTCAGAATCGGAATATCCCTTTGCATTGGACAGTTTTCAATAAAAATCCTTGTTTTATAGGCGCCGCTATTTTTATTTTGCCTTATGAACATCAAACTTCTGGCCATAGGCAAAACAGACAGTACTGCCCTGCAATCGCTCATACAGGATTATGAGAAGCGTCTGGGTTTTTACACAAAGTTCACCCTGGAGGTTATTCCCGATATCCGGAATGTCGCAAAAATGAGCGAAAACCAGCAGAAAGAAAAAGAAGGAGAACTCATTCTGAAAAAGCTGCAACCTGCCGATCAGCTCATCCTGCTCGATGAGAACGGCAAACAATGGTCGTCCGTAGGTTTTTCGGAATTTCTGCAGAAAAAAATGAATTCGGGAATAAAACAACTGGTCTTCGTTATCGGCGGGCCCTATGGTTTTCGGACACCGTCTATCAGAAGGCTCAAGGCAAATTATCGCTATCCGCGATGACCTTTTCACATCAAATGGTACGCCTGTTTTTCACCGAGCAACTGTACCGCGCTTTTACCATACTCAACAACGAACCCTATCATCACAAATAAATCAAGCTCATGACATTGGTTTTCGCCACGCATAACAAAAACAAACTGGCCGAGGTACAGGCCCTGCTCCCCGAGAGCATCACCCTGCTCAGTCTTGAAGATATAAACTGCCATGAAGACATTCCCGAAACTTCAGGCACCATAGAAGGCAATGCCATCCAGAAAGCGGAATATCTCAGGGAAAAATACGGATACGACTGTTTTGCCGATGATACCGGACTGGAAGTTCGCGCCCTCCGCGGAGCACCCGGCGTATATTCTGCACGCTATGCCGGAGAGGCTAAAAACCCAGAGGCTAACATGGACAAACTCCTATCCGAACTCCGGGACAAACAAGACGGAGCGCCCGTTTCAAAACCGTCATTGCACTTCATCTCAACGGAGAGCTCCTACAGTTTGAAGGTACCGTAAACGGAATGATCACCATTGAAAAATCCGGGGATAAGGGTTTCGGATACGATCCTGTTTTTCGTCCCGACGGTTACGACAGGACTTTTGCCGAACTCCCGCTTGAACTGAAAAACGAAATAGGACACCGCGGAAAAGCTGTGCGTAAGCTCATTACGTACCTGGAAGCATACACTGCAGACTAAAACACGCCTACAACACCGATTTTCCGGGGCCCACATTGAAATTCCAGGATATTTTGTTCTTTTTATGCCGGTAAGGAGAATCGTATTTGGAATCCAGATAGTGGTCGATAGCTTCGACAGTAGCAATACTGATAGCCACGCTCAGCACCACATCCGACAACCAGTGCGCCCCTTCCCACAAACGCGATACGCCCGGGACGAGCCCGACGGTATAGATCCCTGCTTTTGCCCACGGATTATTGACCAGCTTGGCCAGCGCATAAGCATTGGTAAAAGACAATATCGTATGCCCGGAAGGAAAGGAATGGTAATCGGAATCCGAAGGAAAAGGGTCGAAAGTATCCTTGGACTTCCCGGTACGCGGACGGGCACGGCCCACTAACATTTTACTCACCTGTTGCAATAAGCCCGCCGTACTGGCCGAAGAAATCAACAGTACTCCGGTTCGTCTCCATTTCTCGTTTTTTGTAAACAAACCGGTAAGGTAAACTGCTCCGGTAAGCATATAGTTATTCTGAGGACTGCCGTAGTACCATCCGTAATCGCGGATAAACTGCGGCATATCTTTACCCTGTCGTACAAAAAAATCACTGGTCTGATCATCAGCCAGGAAAACGAGTCCCGTACCTACCATTACACCACCGAAAGTCAGCCAGTCATCACCTTCCCAGTGTAACGGCCTGCTGTATGCGTGAGCCATGCCTCCGAAAATATTGGCCCCATCATACTTGAACATCTGCCAGCGGGTAAGACCGCCTTCGGAAAGCGAATCCGGTTCGTTTTCCTGGGCCCGGACATTGCATAAAAAAAGGCAAGCCATGAAAACATACCATAACCGGGAAACGGGCACACAAAGTTTCGTCATATTTTTTTCCTTTTTATCATCTGGTCAAAAGATGTCGCAAGATACGACAAAAGCAAAAGGACAGATCAAAAGAACCTGATATTTGGTTCCAGTGGTACACAACACTTATCCTCCTGATCCGGACATTATACCGCCGCCAATGTCGCTACCCGACCACCCTCCATACATTCCGGGCAAATACAACGAAAAAGACCGCTTTGCTCCGCTGCTTTTTCCGGATATTATTTGTAAAAAAAGAAGATTTCCTTTGCAGAACACCGAACATTTTCGTCAGCACACCATACTCCGGCACCTATTCCCCAAAAAACAAAGACCTAACTATAACGCATACAGGTATTTCCAATTCATCAACCCGGAGCAAATAATTGATAAAAAATAGCGATTAACCGCGAATAAAGAGTACCTTTGCCCCTTATTTTAATTTTCTTTATGAACAAATTTAAACAATTAGGACTGAACGACCTGCTTTTAAAGGCGATTGAAGACATGGGGTTTGAATCACCTTCCGAGGTACAGGAGAAAGCTATTCCGGTTCTACTCGATCAGGATACCGACATGGTAGCCCTGGCTCAGACCGGAACAGGTAAAACAGCAGCGTTCGGCTTCCCGCTTATTCAAAAAATAGACGCAGGAGACAGGACCACACAAGGACTGATCCTGTCCCCTACCCGCGAATTGTGTTTGCAGATTACCAACGAACTCAAGAACTACTCCAAATATGTCAAGGGTCTTAATGTCGTGGCCATATACGGAGGTGCCAGCATCACGGCACAGGCCAGTGATGTGAGAAAAGGAGCCCAGATCGTCGTGGCTACACCGGGACGGATGCAGGATATGATAAACCGTGGTATGGTCAATATATCCCGTATCAATTACTGTGTACTGGATGAAGCTGACGAAATGCTCAATATGGGATTTTACGAAGATATCACATCCATACTTTCGCATACCCCGAAAGAGAAAAACACCTGGTTATTCTCTGCTACCATGCCCAAAGAGGTGGCTACCATAGCGCGTAAATTCATGCACGCCCCCGAAGAGATCACCGTAGGGGCCAAAAACTCCGGACGGATACCGTACAACACGAATACTACCTGGTCAACGGACGGGACAGATACCTGGCGCTCAAGCGGCTTGCCGATGCTAATCCCGATATTTTTTCGGTGGTATTCTGCCGAACCAAACGGGATACGCAAAACGTTGCCGAAAAACTTATCGAAGACGGGTATAATGCAGCTGCACTGCACGGGGACCTGAGCCAGAACCAACGCGATATGGTCATGAAATCTTTCCGTAGCCGCCAGATTCAGATGCTGGTAGCCACGGACGTAGCCGCACGCGGAATCGATGTTGACGATATCACCCATGTTATCAATTACCAGTTACCCGATGAAGTAGAGACCTACAACCACCGGAGCGGGCGAACCGGAAGAGCCGGTAAATCGGGGATTTCCATGGTTATCCTCGCTAAAAGTGAGATCCGGAAAATACGGGCTATCGAAAAGATCATCAAGAAGCAGTTTGAGGTAAAGACCATTCCGAGCAGCATGGAGATCTGTGAAATACAGTTGTATCACCTGGCCAGTAAAATCAAGAACACGGAGATCAATGAGGAAGTCAATCATTACCTCCCTGCGATCAATGATGTGCTTCGCGACCTGGACCGGGAAGAGCTGATCAAAAAAATGGTATCCGTAGAATTCGGAAGATTCTTCAATTACTATAAAAACGCAAAAGACCTGAATATAAGCGGAGGTTCCGACAGACGCGACCCGAATTCGTCTGCCGACATTCCCGATGAAGGAGACGTACGCTATTTTATCAATGTAGGTGAGCGCGATGGATACGACTGGAAAACCCTGAAGGATTTCCTTCGTGACACGGTCGATCTGGGCAGAGATGATATTTCAAGGTCGATGTAAAAGAAAGTTTTTCCTTCTTCAACACCGATGCCGTACACACCGAGAGTATTCTCAATGTCTTTACGGACTTCAAAATGGACGGACGTTTCATCAATATAGAAATTTCCAAAAGCCCCGGAGGAAGCCGTAAAAGCAAAGGAAGAAAAAAGGAGGCGGAAACCGGTTCAACAACTCCGATCGTGGTTTTGACCGCGGTTTCAGTAAAGACAGAGGTTTCTCCAATAAAGGAAGAAAAGGAAGAAAAAGATAATTCCCACGGAATGAACTACAGAACTTTTCAGGAGTATCGCTACTAATTTTGCGGCACTTTTGAAAAGTTCTTTTTTTTTACCCCTTTGACGTACAGAACAATCACTCACCTACAGATTTACCGGAATTCCGGGCGGAGACCATGCTGTTAATTGTATATTAAAAAAATATCCAAACACCCCTTTTTTTAATTTTGGTTTAGTATTTTTAGCCTCCCGACAAACCCCGACGGAAAAGGCAGTTTACAGATACGGAAACCTTGTAGAGCCAAACGTATTCCTATCTGCCCAGGGAGGGAAAAATAAATTGACGAGTGAGAAAGATATTTCCTTTTATAATCACCCTATTCTTTACTGTGCTGTGCTTTTCTCAGGAAACGGAAAAAGTCAAAGGTGTCATATTCAATACCAGCACGGACCGGGCCATGGACAATGTGCATGTCGTAAACCTGAACCAGGTTATAGGTACCGTATCCAATCCGAACGGAGAATTCCAGATTACAGCCAGTGTAAACGACACGTTATACTTATCGTTTCTCGGTTTCAAATCGATCAAGGTCCGGGTCACTAATGACATGCTTAAATTTGCAGGGACCAGGATCGGTATGACCGAACTGGCCTATGCCCTTGAAGAGGTCGTCATACGACCCTATAAACTTACCGGATATCTCGATATCGATGCTAAAAACATCCCGATAAACAATGCCGGCCGTTACAGCATATCAGGGCTTCCTAAAGGCTATGAAGCCGGTAGTGCCAATCCCGGAGCTATTTCCAAAGTACTCGGAGCTATTTTTAACCCCGTGGATTTTCTCCACAATATTTTCGGGAAGAAACCCAAAGAAATGCGTAAGCTTCGTAAAATGAAAGAAGACGATGAAATACGCAATTTGCTGGCGTCTAAATTCGACCGGGAAACCCTGGGCGAATTATTACAGATCGACCGTGTGGATATCGACGAGATTTTACGGAACTGCAATTACTCCAAAGATTTTATCCGTACCGCAAACGACCTTCAGATACTCGATGCTATTCACGACTGTTATGAAGAATACAAGATACTGAACCGGGTTGACGAATAAATCCCTTAATCTTACCGGTTTTGGTTTTCGTTATATCGCTCCAGTATATGCGCTATACTCCGGATCGATTTTTTGGACCAGTCTATTCTTCTTTCCAGGATTTCTTCCTCGGATAATCCCCACGGAACAGACGACTTTTTTAATTTTCCGGTCAGCGTATGCAGTATAATAGCAGCAGATACCGAAATATTAAGGCTCTCCGTAAAACCGGCCATGGGAATTTTCAGGTATCCGTCAGCTTCACTCAGTATTTCTTCGGAAAGTCCTTCCTTTTCCGTACCGAAAAACAGGGCTGATTTCTCCGAAACATCAAAATCTTCCACATAACAGGAGTCATTATGAGGCGTCGTAGCAATGATGCGGTATCCGGTGCTCCGTAATTTATCCATACACGCCCTGGCCGATGTATAGCGGTGAACATCCACCCACTTTTGCGCTCCCATGGCAATATTCTTATCGAGTCGTTTGCTGAAACGCTCTTCGATAATATGAACATCCTGCACCCCGAATACATCACAGCTCCGTATCACCGCACTGGTGTTATGCATCTGGTACACATCCTGTATAGCCACGGTCAAATGCCTGGTACGGCGGGATAATATATCTGTAAACTTTGCTTTTCGTTCCGCCGTAAGAAAACCTTCGAGGTATTGTAACAGTGCTGTATCTGCCATTGCTATCTGTAGCGCTATACGAAAGTCCCTCTCATAGGACTGTAGTTCCAGGGACCGTCGTATAACTTTTTAATCCTTAATTTTTAATCGGCCACAATTTACATTATTTTAGACTAAAATTTAAATCGGAAATCTCCACGAGCCATAAAAACAGTAAAACAAACGTTATATGGATGGTAGAGTGGCTATCTGTTGCGCTTTAGTACACGTACGCAGTGATAGGATCTAAAACAAACGGTGTGAAGAAAATAGTTGTTTTAACAGGTGCGGGAATCAGTGCCGAAAGCGGAATCAACACGTTCCGTGATGCCAATGGCTTGTGGGAAGGGCACGATATTATGGATGTAGCTTCTCCCGATGGCTTTCGCCGAAATCCGGCCCTGGTACTGGATTTTTATAACAAACGGAGAAAGCAGCTCCTCGGAGTAGAACCCAATTTGGCACACCGGGCACTCGCCGGTCTGCAGGACCTCTTCGAAGTCTCCGTGATCACTCAGAATGTAGACGATCTCCACGAACGCGCCGGAAGCCGGCACGTAATACACCTTCACGGCGAACTGCTGAAAGCCCGCAGTACTTTCGACGAAGACCTGGTGTATGACTGGAAAAAAGATATCAATATCGGGGATTTTTGCGAACACCATCACCAGCTACGCCCACATATCGTCTGGTTCGGAGAAACCGTACCACGGATTGAATACGCCGCCCAGGCTGTTTCCGAGGCGGATATTATCATGATTATAGGAACCTCCATGCAGGTATATCCCGCAGCGGGACTGGTAAACTATGCTCCTGAAAACACCCCGGTATATTTTATAGACCCGAAACCTGGAATTTCGGAAAACAGCAGGCCGCACCTCACTATTATTCCTGAAAAAGCGACCACAGGGGTCCCCAGAGCCATTGCAATGATTCTCGATAACCGCCGACAGCGATGAAAACAACCGAAAATATTTATGACAAACTCGCTTATGTAAATGCGCTGCGCAACCGGAGAAAAAAATTATCGGATGAGATTCTCGCCACACCTTCCCTTTTTCCCGGACTCCTCACCGCATGTTTTTCGGAAGACCCGACAACTTCGGCGAAGGCCTCCTGGGTACTGGAATTTGTCTGTAAAGAAAAAACAGACTGGCTGCTGCCCTACATCGACACCTTTACCTCCGGCCTGGCGACACTTTCGGCAGACGGTGCCATACGCTCCTGCGGCAAAATATGCGAACTCTTGTGCGAACGGTACTTTAGCACAGTTCCGAATGAAGTGAAAAACAAACTGCAGGAGAAACATCTCAGCCAAATCACGGAAGTATGCTTCGACTGGCTCATCGGAAATCACAAGGTAGCCGTAAAAGCTTATGCCATGCACTGTCTCTTCCTGTTGGGCAAAAAATCGGACTGGATACACCCCGAATTAAAGATGATCATCCGGCAGGGATATCCCTCACACTCCGCAGCATACCGGTCCAGGGCCAAACATCTGCTGGACAAACTTCCGGATGAACCATAAATGTGAGTAATAACTCCGGACGCCGGGAAAACAATAGCTGAATTTTATTTAAATTCGCAACATAAAGCCTTTGGAGAATGTTCTGGAAATAACCGAAAAAGAAGAGGCTGAATACCGGGCCACCGGACTAAAAATCATGAAAACACACTAAAAACAGAAATAAAATGGGAAGAAAAGTAGTTATAGTATCCGCTGTGAGAACTCCGATAGGTAGTTTTCTCGGTGGCCTTTCAGAAATTCCTGCGCCCAGACTCGGGGCTGTCGCCATAAAAGGAGCACTTCAAAAAATAGAGCTGGACCCTGCAAAAGTCGACGAAGTACTCATGGGAAACGTCGTACAGGCAGGAGAAGGGCAAGCTCCGGCACGACAAGCAGCTATTTACGCAGGCATACCCGATACGGTACCCTGTACTACCATCAATAAAGTTTGCGCCAGTGGCATGAAAGCTGTTATGCAGGCCGCCCAGGCCATTGCTCTCGGAGATGCCGATATCATCGTTGCCGGCGGTATGGAGAATATGAGCGCTATACCCCATTATGTTCACATGCGGAAAGGTACTAAATTTGGCCCCGCTTCCCTCGAGGACGGTATGCAAAAAGATGGTCTTGTCGATGCTACGACCATAATGCCATGGGGGTCTGCGGAGATGCCTGCGCCGAAGAATACGGTTTTTCCAGAGAAGATCAGGACCATTTTGCGATACAGTCCTATACCCGGTCTGCAAATGCCTGGAAAGAAGGAAAGTTTACAGAAGAAGTTGTCCCCGTAGAAGTACCGCAACGCAAAGGAGATCCGGTATTAGTTGCAGAGGATGAGGAATACAAAAATGTAATTCTCGACAAGATCCCCGCTCTTCGTCCCGCATTTACAAAAAACGGAACGGTAACCGCTGCTAACGCCTCCACCATCAATGACGGCGCTGCTGCTCTCGTACTCATGAGCGAGGAAAAAGCAAAGCATTAGGACTGGAACCCCTGGCTACGATTAAGAGCTATGCCGATGCGGCACAGGAACCCAAATGGTTTACCACAGCACCGGCCAAAGCACTCCCTAAAGCACTTGACAAAGCAGGAATATCCATAAAAGACGTGGATTACTTTGAGTTTAACGAGGCCTTTTCGGTAGTAGGCCTGGCCAATATGAAGCTATTGGGGCTTTCCGATGACAATGTGAATGTAAACGGTGGAGCTGTTTCGCTGGGTCATCCGCTGGGATGCTCCGGGCACGGATCCTGGTGACCCTGATCCATATTCTCAAACAAAACAATGCCAAAACAGGTGCAGCGGCAATATGTAACGGCGGCGGTGGTGCTTCCGCCATAGTTATTGAAAGATAGTTATCCGTTTACGATCCCGGAACCTCACTGTATCAGGCTCCGGGATTTGATATAGAAATTAAAACCGACTTATAGAATACATGCAATACGGAATTTGTAATCTCAGTATCGTCCCTTTACGATCCCAATCTTGCAATACTGCCGAACTCACTTCGCAGGTGCTGTACGGCGAACATTTTAAAGTACTTGAGCAACAAAAATACTGGAGTAAAATCCGTCTTGCATTCGACAAACACGAAGGCTGGATAGACAACAAACAATATCTGCTGATCGATGAACAGACTTACACCAATATCGACGGGGAAATTACCGGCTTATCTTCGGACATGGTCGAATTTATTACCGACCACAACGAGCAGCTTATGCCTGTACCCGTAGGATCACATGTTACCGCATCTTCCCTGCTCTCTCATCGTTTTGAAGGGCATATATTATCAGGAACACAAGCCAAGGAAAACCTGGTGGACACTGCATTCTTATTTCTTAATGCCCCACATCAGCACGGTGGAAAAACACCCTTTGGCATTGATGCGGCCGGCCTTGCCCAAATGGTTTACAAACTAAACGGATATCCGCTGCTCCGGCAGGCCTCCCAGCAAGCTACCCAGGGCGAACCCCTCAGTTTTATCGAGGAATCGGAACCCGGTGACCTCGCTTTTTTCGATGATGACGAAGGCAATATCGTACATGTCGGGATTATCATGAAAGACAACTACATCATTCACACTTACGGCAAAGTACGGATAGACCGCATAGATCATACCGGGATCTTTAATGTAGACACCCGAAGGCATACGCATAAATTACGCGTGATTAAAAAGATCATATAAAAAAACCGGGTACTTTCCCCAGTTTTTTTATATGCAAGCCGATCCGTTAACGGATCAGTTTCTTGTATTTTATGCGCGTAGGGGTAACATCGGCTCCCAGTCGCTTGCGTTTATTTTCCTCATAATCGGAAAAACCTCCTTCAAAAAAATAAACTTCGGAATTCCCTTCAAAGGCCAGGATATGCGTACATATCCGGTCGAGGAACCAACGGTCGTGAGAGATCACTACCGCACATCCCGCAAAGTTTTCCAACCCTTCTTCCAATGCCCTGAGCGTATTCACGTCGAGGTCATTGGTAGGCTCATCCAGTAAAAGCACGTTACCTTCTTCCTTCAGGGTCATGGCCAGATGCAACCTGTTCCGCTCTCCTCCGGATAGCGCGGAAACCTTTTTATTCTGCTCATTCCCGGAGAAATTGAACCGACTGAGATAGGCCCTTGAATTAACCTGCTTTCCTCCCATCATGATAAGTTCCTGTCCGCCGGAAAAGTTTTCCCAGATCGATTTTTCAGGATCTATATTGGAATGCCGCTGGTCTACATAAGCGATCTTAGCTGTTTCTCCCACTACAAACTCCCCTTTATCCGGTTGTTCTTCTTCCATGATCATTTTAAAGATCGTCGTTTTACCCGCACCGTTGGGCCCGATAATACCTACGATCCGGCCTGAGGAAGTTTAAAATTGAGATTGTCATACAGCAGTTTGTCTCCGAATGCTTTGGCAACACCATTAGCTTCAATTACATTGGTCCCAAGTCGCGGACCATTAGGGATGTAGATCTCCAGTTTCTCATCCAGTTGTTTCTGGTCCTCGTTCAGGAGTTTATCGTAGTTATTGAGACGTGCTTTCTGTTTGGCCTGCCTACCTTTTGGGGCCATACGCACCCATTCCAGCTCGCGCTCAAGAGTTTTTTGCCTTTTTGAAGCCTGCTTCTGTTCCTGGGCAAGTCTTTTGGATTTCTGATCGAGCCAGGAAGAATAGTTTCCTTTCCACGGAATACCTTCTCCGCGGTCCAGCTCCAGAATCCATCCTGCTACATTGTCGAGAAAGTAACGGTCGTGTGTTACCGCGATTACCGTTCCGCTATACTGTTGTAAATGTTGCTCCAGCCATAATACCGATTCCGCATCGAGGTGGTTGGTAGGCTCATCGAGCAATAGGATATCGGGTTGTTGCAAAAGCAAACGGCAGAGAGCTACACGTCTGCGTTCTCCCCCGGAAAGCACTTTTATAGGCGTCTCCGGATCCGGAGTACGAAGGGCATCCATGGCAATTTCCAGCTTGGTATCCAGTTCCCATGCATTGGTCGCATCGATCTTATCCTGGAGTTCTGCCTGCCGGTCCATCAGTTTCTGCATTTTATCGGCATCCTCATACACTTCCGGTAAGCCGAACATATCGTTGATCTTATTGTATTCGTCAAGGACGGCTACAACTTCGGCCATACCTTCCTTAACAATTTCTATAACGGTCTTTTCTTCATCCAGTTGAGGTTCCTGCTCCAGATACCCCACGGAATATCCCGGAGAAAAACGACATCGCCCTGGTAGTTTTTCTCCACCCGGCAATAATTTTTAACAATGTGGATTTTCCCGAACCATTAAGTCCCAGGATACCGATCTTGGCTCCGTAAAAAAAGCTCAGGTAGATATCCTTCAGTACGGTTTTATTTGTACTCTGGTACGTTTTGGAAACGCCCGACATCGAAAAAAATGACTTTTTTATCGTCTGACATATTATATAGATGATTTTATGATTAATGATTAGCAGATTACCGCAAACAGGGATGTCATAAGAATATCCCTGCGCGGTTATATCCTTCCCTTCAGTGCATTGAATATCCAGGACATTGCAAAAAAGCCTATCCCCACTACAGAAAACCCTATGGCATAATCCCTGTATTTTAATACCCCGAGCAGAACCAGGGCAGTTCCGATCAAAAACATAATTAAGGAGGCCCAGCCAAATATCGCGTTCTTATTCATTCCCATTGATGTGTCCATTAAATGTGTTTTATATACAAAATCCGTTTTTACACGGAATCAATCGACAAATATCGTACAATTTATGAAATATTTAAGCATTATATAATGATATCGCCAATTTCCATGAAAACAGCGGAATGTCATTACTTTATGACATTTCCCGATGGTATTTCGCTTCGCACTTCGCTCTTCTTTTCGTATTTTAGCAGCATTCTAAGTGAAACGTATGGATATCAACTTCAACAAAAACGAAGATCACAATAAACTGCTCCTGTCCGATCTGAAGAGCAGACTGGCGACCATAAAGAAAGGCGGAGGTGAAAAAGAGTAGAAAAATTACACGGAGAAGGAAAAATGACCGCCCGTGAACGTATAGAGTATCTGCTTGACAAAGGGAGTGCCACCATCGAAATAGGTGCTTTTGCCGGTGATGGGATGTATGAAGAACACGGTGGTTGTCCGTCCGGCGGAGTTGTGGTAAAAATCGGTTATGTCAGAGGACGACAGTGTGTAGTTTGTTGCCAACGACGCCACGGTAAAAGCAGGAGCCTGGTTCCCCATAACGGGAAAAAAGAACCTCCGGGCACAGGAAATTGCCATGGAAAACAGGCTACCTATTATTTACCTGGTAGACAGTGCTGGAGTTTACCTCCCGATGCAGGATGAAATATTTCCGGACAAGGAACACTTCGGAAGGATCTTCCGCAATAATGCCGTCATGAGCAGTATGGGCATCACACAGATAGCTGCCGTTATGGGAAGTTGTGTCGCAGGCGGTGCTTACCTGCCCATAATGAGTGATGAAGCCCTTATCGTCGACAAAACCGGGAGTATTTTTCTCGCGGGTAGCTACCTGGTTAAGGCTGCTATCGGAGAATCCATAGATAACGAGACACTCGGAGGAGCCACAACACACTGCGAAATAAGCGGAGTTACGGACTACAAGCCAAAGATGACAAGGACGCACTCGATACCATAAAGAATATCATGGATAAGATCGGTGACTTTGACAAGGCCGGTTTCAGCCGTATCAAGGCTGTAAAACCTACCGAGAATCCGGAAGATATTTACGGAATACTGCCCAGATCAAGGGGAGATCAATACGATATGAAAGCGATCATCAAAAGACTGGTGGACGGTTCGGAATTTGAAGAGTACAAAGAAGGGTACGGAAAAAGCCTGATCACCGGGTATGCCCGGATAGATGGCTGGGCCGTAGGCATTGTAGCCAATCAACGAAAAGTCGTTAAAACCAAAAAAGGAGAAATGCAGTTTGGCGGGGTTATTTATTCCGATAGTGCGGATAAAGCCACCCGTTTTATCGCCAATTGCAACCAGAAGAAAATACCGCTGGTTTTCCTTCAGGATGTTACCGGTTTCATGGTAGGAAGCAAAAGTGAGCATGGCGGGATCATTAAAGACGGTGCCAAAATGGTCAACGCAGTCAGCAACAGTGTTGTACCGAAGTTTACCGTTATTATCGGCAATTCTTACGGGGCAGGAAACTATGCCATGTGCGGAAAAGCTTATGACCCCAGACTCATTATTGCATGGCCCAGTGCAGAACTCGCCGTAATGGGAGGATCCCAGGCTGCGAAAGTACTGCTGCAGATCGAAACGGCTTCCCTGAAAAAAGAGGAGAAATATAAGCAAGGAAAAAGAAGAAGAACTGTTCAATAAAATCAAATCGAGATACGACGCCCAGACCTCTCCGTATTACGCAGCGGCCCGTTTATGGACCGATGCGGTTATCGATCCTATAGATACGAGAAAATGGATCAGTATGGGCATAGAAGCTGCCAACCATGCCCCCTGGAGAAGCCTTATAACCCCGGAGTTATGCAGGTCTGAACGGGTTTTTGATTTTTTTTAAGGACCACAGGCTACGGATAGTAGAATTTGATATTTTTGCGCAAAAATCAGGAATCGATGAAAAGAATTTTACTCTTATTAATGCTTATCGGGTTGCATAACGCACATGCCCAGTTAATGCAGGATAAAGAAAAGTACACCAAAGGTGATACACTTAGAGGTTCGCTACGGACCGAAAGGAATTTTGATGTACGGGAATATCACCTCAATATCAAAGTAGATCCTTCCAGAAAATACATTCAGGGGTACAATCGTATTGTCTTTGTACCCCAGCAGCGTTTAACTGTCATGCAAATCGATCTTTTTGAAAATATGAAGGTGGATTCGATCGTATTTCACGGCAAAAAACTGCCCTACCGCAGGGAATACAACGCTGTATTCATAGACAACAAGGAGAGTTTTAAAAAGAATAAGAAAGACAGTCTTACCTTTTACTATTCCGGTAAACCCATTGCAGCGGTACGTGCCCCTTGGATGGCGGGTTCGACTGGAAGACAGACAAAAACGGAAAACCCTGGATTGCCACGGCTGTTCAGGGAACCGGGGCCAGTGCATGGTGGCCCAACAAAGATCACCAAAGTGATGAACCGGACAACGGCATGACCATAAAGGTAGCCGTTCCTAACGGGCTTACAAACGTATCCAACGGGCGTCTTACGGGTAAAAAAGACCTTGGTAACGGTTATACACGATGGGAATGGAAAGTCATCAATCCGATCAACAACTACGATGTCGCCCTGAATATCGGTGATTACGCTCACTTCGGAGAAACGTATAAAGGGCTTGACATGGATTTTTACGTGTTGAGCTATAACCTTGAAAAAGCAAAAAAACACTTCCAGGAAGTTAAGCCAATGATGGATTGTTTCCAGGAAAAGTTCGGAGAATATCCTTTTAAGGAAGATAGTTATAAACTGGTGGAGACCCCCCACCTGGGCATGGAACACCAGAGTGCCGTAGCCTATGGCAACCAGTATATGAAAGGATATCTCGGACGCGACCTCTCCGGCACAGGTGTAGGAGCGAAGTGGGACTTCATCATAATTCATGAAACCGGCCACGAGTGGTTCGGAAACAGCATTACCTCTTCCGACATTGCCGATATGTGGATCCACGAAGGTTTTACAACCTACAGCGAAGTGGTTTATACAGAATGCCGATGGGGTTATGAAGCAGGGCAAAAGTATATAAACGGCCTGAAGAAGAATGTGAGAAACGACAAGCCTATTATCGGTCCTTATGGTGTAAACAAAGAAGGATCAGGCGATATGTATCCTAAAGGGGCGCTCATGCTAAACACTATCAGAAGTATTATTAATAATGACGACAAATGGTGGAAACTGATCAAGGAATTCAGCGAGACCTTCAAACACATGATCGTCGATACCGAGATGGTTATCAATTTCTTCGAACAGGAAACCGGACTGCACCTCGAACCAGTATTCGACCAGTATTTAAGATATAAAAATATCCCTACGCTGGAACTGAAAAGAGACGAAAATGGTACGGCATACCGATGGATAACCGATGTGAAAAAATTCGATATGCCGGTAGATGTAAGCATTAACGGTGAGAAAATCCGGTTGACCCCTACTACCGAATGGCAAAAACTCGATACACCGCCCAAGGAATTTCCGTGGCTACGGACCGGTTTTTTGTGGATGTAAAGGTGGGGAATTAACTTCACATTTAAAGTGAACGTGGATAATGGATAAGGCACGCTCTCTCCTGGAGAGAGGTCTTCCGTAAGCGGAACGGGAGTCTGGCGAGACTCCAAACCCTGGGGGTATACCCTTGACTTTTGTTTTTCCCCGGGGCCTGGACTGTTGATTCACCACACTTAACAGAAAAACAATGCACTTCATACCCGGTCTTCACAGGAGCCTATGTATCGATCCCGTGAGGCCGGCACTATACCCGCATGGACAGGCGCACACCTGCCACCGGACCACCACGCTTCCCTCCCATGACGCATTGATTTTGCCCAGGTATTTTCCTGTTTAAAGCTGTAAAACGGCCATGAACACAATCCCTTTGACACCGGAAGAGGTTAGGTTAACCGCTAAAGGGAATGGGTTAGCCGTTAAAGGGATTAAGTTAGCAGCATACACGGTTAGGTTGGCCGCTAAACGGGTTACTTAAGCGGCATAAGCAATTGCTTAAGCCGCTAAACAGGTTAGGTTGACCGCTAAAGGGAATGGGTTAGCTGCTAACCCAAACCGGTTCGGTGTATACCCAATCTCTTAAATGGCACTATTCAGGCTTACCCGGGAATAAATAATCCCCGGGTTTGTTCCACCCTCCCGATGAATACCGGTAGCGCTTCCGGATAATCCGGGCAATGTGTTAACGCGGTCAAAAAAGGTCTCCGGAGAAAATCCGGATAAGATTAAAATTTTAAAAACACCTGCATTCCAGCAAATTGTTTAAAAAACACAAACCCAGGCATGTTGTAAAAAATATGCCTGGGTTTTACTATTCATTTTCTTTGTGATCTCTCTCAACAATTCCAACAAGAGGGTAAACGCGTACCTGTATTATCCCCGCATCCCAATGTTTCGCAAACCGCCATAAATGAACCTTCGCATCCAGCGCCCTGGTCTGTTTCGGCCAGATCGCAATCACAGACGGTATGGTTTTGAGTAGTATCTCCGTCACCTCCCATAATGCGGGATGCTTCTTTACCGGATAATCTGCTAATGGTCTGCTTGTTTAACAATAGCCGTGTTTTAAGGTGCTTTTTTTCATGATGTAAAATTTTAGTTGTTATTCATTTAGTAAATAGTCCTCCAAGAAAGCCTTTGAACAATAATAGTTAAGAACAAATATAATTTTGACGACTAAGTCCTGAGAAAATTTAGCTGTCGGGATAAAGAATCCCTTATCATTTATCTAAAATCTATCCACAATTCTGGTGGCATGTCGGATTTCCCCACCAGGAGTGTTGCGGACAACCGATGGTTTCGCAAATTAACATAAAGGAACCTTCACAATCTCCGCCTACAACCGATTCATCCATATCACAATCACATATAGAATCTCTGTCGGTAGGTGGGTTTTCGCCCCCCATAATCCTTGAAGCATCTCTTGAGGAGAGTTTACTGATCGTTTGTTTGTTTAATAATAGCCTTGTTTTGAGGTGCTTTTTTTTCATGATATAAAATTTTAGTTTCCATAAATTTAATAAAAAGAAAATATTCTTAATCCTTTGTAAGTATTAAATCTTCCGAATTATATTTTGTTATCTCTTATCCAATAAGCAAAATAAAAAATGTTAGATGTAATAGTGCCTTTATTCAGAGAGGCCTTACATCACTAAGCAATTTTTCTTTTAAAATTGCCATGCCATTACTATGTATATAAAAATGAAATAAGGAATTAAGCAGGTTTTAAAACCGCCTAATTCCTTATTTCATTTTTTTGGACATTACCGAAAAAATTAAGGTCCGCTTATAATTAGTTCTCTACCTATATAGGATTCTGATCTAATAAAGGATTAGCATTAATAGCATCTAAAGGAATCAACCACTGCCAACGATTATCGCCTGCAGGTACTGTATATATATTGTTAATAACACTTCCTACGTGATTTGCTCCTGTCCTGTCTAAAGGTAAATTAAGTCTTTTAAGATCATAGAACCTAAATCCTTCTCCCCATAACTCTATTCTACGTTGAATATAAATTTCTTCCTTAAGGTCTTGACCACTGTTAGTGGAAAGAGTATAATATGGGTCTCTATTCAAAGCAAACTCAAAAAGTATATTACGGGCAGCATTCTCGTCTGTATAACTAAGAGCTTCTGCTTCTATAAGATACATCTCTGCCGCTCGCATGTATGGAACATCCATCCTGCTATCGCCAGTACCGGCTGCAAGAAAACTTTTGATTCGTATAAGGAAATCTTGCAAAATTTGAGGCTATGCTGTATCCCGGAGGTAAACTATCATGTTCCCCGGTAGGATCAAATAACTTAGATCGTATATCAGTGGTGGATATCTCATCATACAATAAATTATTTATAGCTTTCGGGTTTGTTCGAATATTGGTTGAACTAAAATTTCTTGACATATATGCCCCGAAATTTCCGAAAGTATCCGATTGGTCCTCTTGTATAAAGCTTCCCCACATCCATTCGCCATTTGTATAAGTATTAAATTGCGAATAATACTCATCATTAGACATTAGCGAATATCCCTCTCGAGCCATTGAAGCGTACTCTGCAGCTACAGGATAATTTTGCTGGACAAGAGCCACCCTGGCTTTCATTCCTAAAGCTACCGACCTGTCCAAATGAGATTTATTAACCCTTTGATACCCCTCTAAAAGTAGTATAGCTTCATCCAGATCCTTATTAACCTGTGTATAGACTTCTTCGACACTTGCTCTTGGCAAGGCATCATTTTCAGGAGTTAAACGAATAGGAACCCCCAACTGCGTATTTTCTCCGGAAGCATCATATCTCTTTCCATACAACTGAACCAGTTGGAAATGCGCCCATGCCCTGTAAGTAAGAGCCTGCCCCTTAACCATATTTTTTTCTTCATCCGGACCTTCTGCCTCATCTGCTCCTGCAATAACTTCATTCGCATTTCTAATAATCCTGTAATAAATTTTGTAAGGATATCTGTTATCTCCACTGCTGACATTGGTATGCACATTCCATGCTGCTGTTGATACAAACCATCCATTACCTCTTGATGTCATCACAAGATCATCTCCAAGCACATCATTTTGGATCATCAAAGCCCCTGCTCCTATACGTCCTGCGATTCATCATAACGTATATATAATGATCTGTGTATCCCATTTATTATAGCAAAAAGGTTTTTTGTCGTAGAAACAGCATCTCCCGTTGAGATACTTTCCGTAGGTGATTCTTCTAAGAAATCACTATTACATGACGAAAATGTAGCTCCTACAATCCAAAGTATAAAAATTGACTGTACTATTCTTATTTTTTTCATGATCCTTTTATTAAAAAGTTATGTTAAGTCCCATAGATATAACCCGAGCAGGGGTAAACCTGTTAGAAGTAGTTCCGTTGAAATTCTCTCCTACGTCCAAACCTTTTCTTGCAGTTATCCTGAAAAGGTTTTCACCACTGGCATATATTCGAGCTGATGAAATCCCAAATGCTTCCGTTAGTGCACTATTCAAATTATAACCTATATTGACTTGTCTGAGTGACAAATTATCTGATTTACCAACCATTTATCCGAAGAAGCTCCAAAAGGTGTCGTTTGTGAAGCATCCAATCTTGGAACATCTGTTATATCTCCTGGGTTCTGCCATCTATTTAATATATCTGTACTCCAAGCAGTACCATATTCTCCAGAATGCATAAGACTAAGATAATTTGTATCATAGATCTTCCCTCCAAGTTGATAGGTAAAGGTGAAACCTAAAGAGAACCCTTTATAAGTAAAATTACTTCCGAATCCTCCGAATAAATCAGGTGTTGCGGTACCTGCAAATCCATATTCGGCATTATTATGATTGGTTGTAACCATGTTTCCGTCTATTTCTCTTAAATCAGACCCTCCGGCCTCAATAGCTTCAGGACTCGCAAAATACAATGCAGCCCCATCTGCAGGATCCACTCCATACCACTTTCTCATCCAATAATTATAAAAATCCCCGCCTACGACCAGCTTTTTCGATCCATTAATAATTTCATCCTGGGATAATTCCGTGATTTTATTTTTCAGTGTAGAAGCATTGATATTAAAGTCCCACGTGAAATTTTCATTGTCAATTATTCCAAAGTTCAACCCTATTTCAAAACCACTATTCGTCCAGCTACCTACATTATCGGCAAAATCATCCAGTCCTGCCGATAATGGTAATGGAACTCTGAAAAGTAAATCATTCGATTTTCTGTTATAATACTCAATGGTTCCGGAAATCCTGTTATTTAAAAAACCAAACTCTAACGCTACATCAGACTGTATGTTAGTTTCCCATTTTAAATTTGCATTCCCAAGAGTTTCCAATAAAATTCCTCCTTCTCCTGCATTATTATTATTTAACCCGAATAATGGATAACTCGCATAATACCCATAAGCATTATCATCTCCTAATACCAGGTTATCATTTCCTACTTCTCCATACGAGCCTCTGATTTTTAAAAGGTTAATCCAGTCAACATTTCTTAAAAACTTTCCTGATCAATCCTCCATGCTCCACCTACAGCAAAGAAATCTCCCCATCTTTCACTTTTGTGAAAACGGGAAGATCCGTCTCTACGATATGATCCCGTTATAAAGTATTTATTATCGAAATCGTAATTTAAACGGGCAAAATATCCTTCCGTAGTAAGCTTCCGTAAATATGATGTTAAATCTTGTGTAGAGATAAAATTGACCAGTTCAATATTACCATCAACAACCTGAGACTGTCTGGTTCCCGAAAAATTATCATATTGTGTCTCATAACTCTCATGACCTAACAAAACAGTAACATTATGCTTGTCAAATTGTTTTGTATAGTTCAACAGTTGGTTGAAATTTATAGTAGTTCTGTTAGTAGAACGCCTGTAAGCTCTTCCTTCCGGAGCTCCATCACTACGATTGGATTCTGAAGTTGCTTTCTGTCATAATACCTCTTATCTATAGCCCCGTTTACCGTTAATGTAAAATCATTGAGAAAATAAAACTCAGCATAAGCTCTTGATGATACGGTAAATACTTTATCCTGGTCTTTATTCAACAGGGTTTCCTGTATAACATTTCTTCCACTACCACCACCGCCTACGCGATTATCTCCAAGGTCATAAACTTTTTGGCCATTTTTATCCAATATATAATCACCTGTTACCGGATCGTGCTGATGTATTGAATAAATCGGACCAATATACCGTGTGGTACGAAAAGGGTTTACATAGGAACTACTACCAGCATCTGCTGCCTGATTAGATTCTGTATCTGTTGCAGACAAATTCAAACCTGTCTTAACCCAACTGGCCAATTCGGAGTTTACATTAATCCTTGCTGTAATTCTCCGGAAATCAGAATTTAAAATATATCCATCTTCTTTTAAGTATCCTATAGAAGCATAATAATCGGATTTTTCAGTTCCCCCATTATACGATAAATCTATATTACTACGGGAACCTGACCTTATTAAAGGTTTTTGCCAGTTTAAGTCTTCAGAATAAAGCAAATTCGCATCCGGGTTTAATTGTCCATTAGATAATACGATCTGATCATTTGGAACTCCAAATGGATTTTGTCCTAATTCATCAAATATTTCAGCAGAAGCAATTTCATTAGCTTCCTGTTCGGGAGTATTGCTTGACATCGACAAACTATTTCGCATAGCCTCCCACATTAAAGGATAGTATTGTGAAGCATTTACTCTATTATACTCAGGTATAGATCTTGACGTAATACCTTGACTAACATTCAACGTAACACTTCCTTTTCCTTTTCTCCGCTCTTTGTTTTAATCATTACGACACCGTTAGCAGCTCTGCTTCCGTATAATGAAGTTGAAGCTGCATCTTTAAGCACAGTCATACTCGCTATATCAGAGGAATTAATACTGGATAAATCCCCATTAAACTGTACCCCATCCACAATATATATCGGAGAATTTGGGTCACTAAAAGAACCTCGTCTACTATCTCCCGATGACCCTACATAAGATCCTGCCCCACGAATTCTTATATTCGGAGGTGCACCCGGTTGACCATTTGCCGCGGAAACATTAACTCCCGCAGCGGCACCTTCTAATGCAGCTAAAGGGTTGGTTATAGTTCTTTTCTCTAAATTATCTGCACCGATCTGTGTTGCAGATCCAGTAAAACTTTCCTTTTTTACTGTCCCATAAGCTACTACAATGACCTCTTCCAGCGCCTGGGCATCCTCTTCCATCTGAAGGTCGACGACTCGCGATGCTCCTACCCTTACATCTACGGTTTTTTGTCCGACATAAGAAAAGCTAAGACCTGTCCCTGCTTGGCTGCAATCGTATATTTTCCGTCAAATCAGTCTGTGTACCGATAGTACTACCTTTTACCACAATATTTACTCCGGCAACGGTATACCATCTTCATCGGTAACCGTACCACGTACGACACCTGCATGGCAGTCCTTAATCCTCTTGCGGTTTCCGCAAGCAGTGTATTTACATGTTCTATTTCTTTACGGGCGCTTTTTTCCTCGGCCTCTTTGATAAGATCCTCAATCATCTTCACCGCATAGGTATCTCCTTTAGGGAAAAGTACGATCTGATTCTTCACCACTTTAAAATCGATTTCCATATCGGTAAGCAACTTCTCCATGGTTTCTTCAAGCGCTGCATTATCGATATTAATACTCACAATTTTGGATACATCGACTAAACGTGAATTGTAGAAAAAATGATAATTGGTTCTTTTTTCAATGGCCGAAAGAACTTCGGAGAGATGCTGTCTTTCCATTCGCAATGTAATATTTTGCGCACGAACATTTGAAGCCAATAACTCCCCGATTGTAAGACATACTAACACGACATAGATCTTCATTACCCTGATCATTGGTCCTACGGGTATTTTTGCGGCAAGAGAATGCCAATACCCATAAAACGGTTTAAAACGATAGTTTTTTTCATACTTTTAAACGTTTTTTTGATTAAAACAAGACTGGTTTTAGTTCAATTAAACACTCAACAGGAAGAAGGTGTTGCCGCACCTTCTTCTTTATTTTTATCCTAATCCAGGATTATTTTTTGACCTTCTTTACGATAGGTAATAGGAGATGATATTTTTAATACCCTAAGAACTTCGTCTATACTGAGATTATCAAATGTCCCTGTATAGAGGTATTCGTAAAGACCATCGGAACGAACTTCGAACAGCACATCATATTTACGTTCCAGATCTTCCAGTACATTTTCGAGAGGTGTCTCCCGGAAAATCAGTTTTCCTTCTTTCCAGGGAGCAGCTTCTTCACGCGAAACATTTTTTATTTCCAGTTGCTTATCACTCTTTCCGAGAGAAGCAGTCTGTAAGGGCTCTAACCTTACCGGCGATATATAAGTTCCCTGTATTTCTACCGAGCCGTGAACCAATGTGGTTTGTATTTCGGAATCTTCCGAATATGACCGTACATTGAAGGAGGTTCCGAGTACTTTAATACTCATATCATCCGCATGGACGATAAACGGACGTGTGGTGTCCCGCACCACATCAAAATAAGCTTCCCCGTAGAGATATACTTCCCGCACATCGCCATTGAACGTCTTGCTGTAATTCAACTCACTGTCGGCATTGAGGACCACATGAGTACCATCGGGTAAAACAATGTCTTTACTGGCGCCTTTAGGTGTCACAGCCGTGACCATAGCCATACTTTCCGGAACTATAGTATTGCTGATATTCGTTTCCCTGGTAAAGAAGAAAAAATATCCAAGTAAGCCTATGGCAGCAACAGCTATCCCCGACCTTATTTTCCTGTTTCTTTGTTTTCTTTTCCCGCTCTTACGAACCTTGCGATAGGCCTTTTCCACATCGAGAGCCTGCGAATTAAATCCGGAAGCCGTGTACTCTGCTTTGAGTACGGCATATCGCTGCCTGTTTTTTTCGGACTTGTTAATCCAGGAAACAACGGCCTGTTTTTCCTCCCCGGTTAACTCGTCTTTTATATATTTTAATAAAGTATCTTCCCCCATACTTTTACAAAATGTGTTAAGTTTATATTAATAAGACGTTAAAAAGATTATCCACCCTGAGTTTAATTTTACTTTTTTTAGGATTTTCTTTAAAAACCTTGAATTTTCAGAATTTTATAAAAAAGAGAGGGGGTTTTTGACAATTGGAAATATAGACCCTGTTTATCCCGCTTCATGATATATTTTCAGAATCGTATGGCAAGTGCTTCAACGGTAACTTTCTTCGGTAACGGCATAGATAAGATGTAGCGTTATAAAAAGAGAGCTTGTGAACGGCTTTATGCAGTCCGGTCAACTCCAAAATATTCTTCTTTTGCTGTCAAAAAAAGGACACTGTGATGGAATATAAGTTATTCTAAAGACATACTTGAAAAATCAAGAGATAGACAAGAGCCACTAAATGAATACATAAAATATCTTTTTACAGGAGCCTCTTTTTTGAATTATAGGCCCCTATCATCAAAATATATAAAAATTTAATATGGTAGACATAAGATTCATTTTTAATACTTTTAAGTTTGCGAGGTTTTTCAAAATATAGAGGATGAGCTTATTCAAGTTAACCTAAAACAATGTCCCATATTTGAGAAATACATTATATCTGTGTATCACATTGTGATAACCGCTACAAAAAACGAATTTATAGAACCTGCGATCAAGATCTTCAATGAAGACTTATCTGCACCATTGTAAAAGGTGGCCGACAATGCAGGGGCAACCAGAAGAATATTAAACAGATACTTTAAAGAGCGTAATGAACTTGTAGCAGTTTGTAAGCAGGCTATAGAATCGAGTTGTAAAAAGCAATGATAGCAGCCATTCAAAGCAGTGGTGTCCAATAATTCAATTAGAACGAATGCTCTACGCAGGAATTGAATGTGGATCAAAATATTCAGTTTTTTATAAATTTCACCAAAGAAAAGACTATAAGCATACGCATTAGAATAAGAATTGTGCAGGTTATGATTATATCTACAGTCAATTTCAAAGTATTAATGTCAAATGATTTATCTTTAGTGTTTTAAATCATCCTTAAGATGAAATACCAAAAGATACTTCCTTCAAAACCTTTATCTAATTTCGTTAGGTCCTTCTGGGTGCTTGAAGGTGAGGCATCTAAAATACATCCATATAGACATAGAATAATGGCAGATGGTACTGCAGAATTGGTGTTTCACTATAATGGGGGGTTCAATATTCTAGATTCTGATAATAAATCACAAACTACATTTACATCGGGATTAGATGCCCAATCTCTAAAAATTAAAAGATTGTTAGCCATCCAAGACTTTGGTCTTTTCGGGGTCTACTTATACCCTTATACAATATCCTTGCTATTATCAATTCCGGCTACTGAATTAAAAGATCAAATGATAGATGTCAAAACACTATTTGGTAAGAATGAAAAGGGTTTGGAAGAAAAAATGATGCTTGCAAAAAACACAGAAGAAAGAGTAAGTGTAATAACCTCTTTTCTTGAAAGCAGATTATTAAAAGTTAAAACAGACCATCTGGGAATTTTAAAGTCCATTAAATATATTATCCAATCAAAAGGTGTTGTGGATATTGGAGTGTTAGCTGATAGTAACTTTTTATCAAGACGTCAGTTTGAACGTAACTTTAAACACTTTACGGGGTTTAGCCCAAAATTATATTCAAGGATAATACGCTTTCAAGAATCATTAAAATATTACGGACGTCCCCATATGAAATTGGCTCAAATAGCTTTAAGTTCTGGCTATACAGACCAGTCCCATTTTATTAGGGAATTTAAAGAGTTTGCAGATATACACCCAAAGAATATTTTCATACTGTTGGAGAGGCCAACGAATGGAAAGAAGCATAGGTTAACTTTAGATGTCGCATTTATTCTATTTTTAATAAGAGGTATTTTGTAACATTGTCACCTACATAATCTATACTGAAATGATAATAAAGGAGTACAATATATTATCACATAACCAAAAAGAACAAGTAATAAAGCTTTGGAATTCAGAATATCCAGAAAAGCTACAACTAAAAGATATTAATGCTTTTGATAATTACTTAAGCAACCTGGAAGATATAAACCACTCATTAATAATTAATGAGTATGATGAAATTTTAGGTTGGTTTGTAGATTTCATTAGAGATTCCGAAAGATGGTTTGCTATGATCATTAATGATTCTACCCAAGGTCAAGTTTGGGTTCAAAGTTATTGTCACAAGCAAAAAAAAGAAACGATACATTAAATGGTTGGGTTATAGCCGATGATAAGGAGCTAAAACCAGATGGCTCAAATTATATATCCCCATTGGGGTTTTATATGAAGAATGAGTTTAACGTTTTTCATACAACCGTTTTAGAAAAAAAGGTATTAAAGGTGTAAAAGTTAATTGGCAAAAAAGTAAATAGTATGCGAAAAATAATTTTAAACTTGGCGGTATCACTAGATGGTTTTATTGAAGGTCCAAATGGAGAAGTAGATTGGCTAAGCTTTACAGAAGAAACAGGAGAAGTACTTAATGACTTTATTAAAGATGTAGATACCGTATTATATGGAAGAATCTCTTATGATGCTTGGGGCACTTACAAACCATCAGACAATAGTAGCGATTTTGAAAAGGGCTTCTATAATGAAATGGACAAAAAGACTAAATATGTTTTTTTCAAAAAATAAATCCAAATTTGAAGGGGATCCTATAGTTATTAATTCAGATATTGAAAAACAAATACTGGATATTAAAAAGATGGATGGAAAAAACATTTGGCTTTATGGAGGCGCCAACCTCATTACTTCACTATTAAACCTAAACTTGATCGATGAATTTAGATTAGCTATTTGCCCAATCATTTTAGGAGCTGGAAAACCCTGTTGAAAATGTTAACGATAGAAAGAAATTAAAATTAATAAGTGCTAAAGGTCACGAGTCTGGTATGGTTGAATTAATTTATAACTACGATGATTAGTTAACATAATGAAAAATTTAGGAGGATTATTATATTGTGGACATTATGCCGCTGGAGGTATGCAAGTTGTCCCGTAACGGCCGTTCAAAGCTTTGCAGGAAAAGCCCTTACAGCTCCCCCGACAAGGGGTATTGCGCAAGCCAAGGCTCAAATTATTACGGTCACAAACTGCACGCGGTATATTCGGTCAGGGGCGTTTTCAAAAGCTTGGACATAAGCCCGGCATCGGTCCACGACATCAACTATCTTAAGGGCATTAAGGGACAAATGGGCGACTGTACCTTAGTTGGCGATAGAGGATATCTTTTTGCGGAATGGCAAATCGACCTGTTCAATTCCCGTAACATCAGGTTAGACACACCCAAGCGACGGAACCAAAAAACTTCAGGGAACAGCCAATCACTTTATCTTTAAAAGAAATTTGAACAACATTAAAGCTAACCTAAATGCACAACGGGTAATACCAGTGATTCCCTATAGCACTATAATCCGAAGAAGGGGAAAATACACATAAACTCTTTAAGGTGAAAGCGCATATGCTTCAAAGCTTTGGTCATATGGCTTTCTACTGTTTTCACCGAAATTTCAAGTTCCCGTGCCGTTTCTTTATAATTCAGCCCGTCTACCTTGGTCTTCAGAAAAACCATCTTGCAGGTTTTGGGAAGTAATGCTACTGCTTCTTCTATGCGTTTTTCCAGTTCTTCCTCGAGCAGGAAAGAAGCTCCTTCATCCTGAAGGGCCTTAAAATTGATCTTGTCTTCCTCCAAAAGGATTTCATCCTCTATGGAAATAATTTTTCTCGGTTTGCGCAGGATATCCAGGCACCTGTTTTTGGTCATTTTGAACAGATACCCTCCGATATTATCCTTTACGCGAATATCTTTCCGTTTATCCACAAAGAAATAAAAACCCCCTGTACGACCTCTTCCGCGGAGAAATCATCCCTGAGATAAGATTTCGCAATGAGAAACAGATTATTCGCATACAGGCGATACAGTGTTTCAAAAGCTTTCTCGTCTCCCCGTTTTATCAGGAAAATCAGATTATTTGTGTTAGTTTTGCGCAATGGAGAAACCTGTTTTAACAGCTATTTTTTCCGGTTTTTAAAACTACGAAAAACTTAATATTGCTATCTCATTTCGTACTATCTTTTTAGCAAAAACATCATGGAGCAATTTGAGAGATTACAAAAATAGATTCTTTTTTATCAAAAACAGGTGAAGAACTATATTTTTTGTTTCGAAAATCCATAAGTCCCGACTTTATTCCGGGGGTAATAATTTTAACTTAACTTTACTTTTTTGTTTTTCTGCCGTAAACCATCCCGGATAAGCCCTGTGTATTCCTGTCCTGATGACGGCATTAACACACCTTCTGACGTCCATAAATATTTCTGCTTTCCGCAAACTTGCGGTATGTGATATATCTATGTTATTAATTGAGAAGAAAACCTTATGAAAGTACTCATCGTAGAAGACAACAAGAGCTTTCGGAAAGTCTTAATGATTTTCTTGTCGGGGAAAAGATTTATCTGTGAATGTGCGGACAGTGTGAACAGTGCCCGCGAAAAACTGTTGTCTTACAGTTACGACTGTATCCTTCTGGACATCATGCTCCCGGACGGTAACGGACTGGATCTGCTTCGTTTTATACGACTCGAAAAAATCAATAGCGGAGTACTTATCGTATCCGCAAAAGATGCGCTCGACGACAAGATATCCGGACTCGAAAGCGGGGGAGATGATTATATTACCAAACCATTTCACCTACCCGAACTGCATGCAAGACTACGGGCGGTGTATCGCAGAAAAAAAACAGATGGCACCAACCTGATAGCCTGCAACGAAATTACGCTCGACACGGACACCATGGAAATCTTTGTCTGTAATACCAGACTGGAAGTGACCCCAAAAGAATTCGACCTGCTGCATTATTTCATCGTCAATAAAAACAGGGTACTATCCAGGCAATCCATCGCCACCCATCTCTGGGGCGATTATACCGATAATCTGCCCAATTTCGATTTTATTTACCAGCACATAAAAACCTTCGGAAAAAAGATCAGTGCATGCGGCGGGGCCGATTACATCGAAACCATATACGGGTTAGGATACAAGTTTAACACTTCCGGAATATGAAATTGCTCAATAAAATATCGCTGTGGTTTATCGGCGTGGTGCTGCTCATCACCCCTATCAGCATGTATATCGGACTGCTCAACATTAAAAAGGCCATGGATCAGGCCGAAATAAACCGGATGACCGCAGCTAACGACCAGGCAGCCGTTCTTCTGAAAGCCGGAAATACGGATAGCCAATTTACCCAGGGACGCCCTATCCTAATCCGGAAAATAAACGCTCCGCTACCTGAAAACCGGTGCAAATAGAGGAAAGCTACAAACATACTGATGAAAACGGCAAAAAGGAATGCCTCATCCGGGTAAACTCCTATTACCAGATAGCCGGGCAAAATTACCAGATATCGTCCTACGACTACGTTACCAAGGCCGATGAGATCCTATCCGGAATGCTACATTCCATATTCTGGAAAATGTTACTGGTTATCCTGTCCCTGCTGTTGTGTGCCCGGATACTTTCGCGGTATATCTTTACCCCTTTTCGCCATACGATGAAAGCCATCAAGCACTTCAGTATCAAAGAAAAAACACCACTCCGACTGCAACATACCATACGAAGGAATTTCGGGAACTCAACATATTCCTGGAGAAAATGACCGATAAAGCTATAGAAGACTATACTTCCGTAAAAGAATTCAGTGAAAATGCCTCGCATGAATTACAGACTCCCCTTGCGGTACTTAGAAGCAAAATGGAACTCCTCACCGAAACCAGGATCGACGCATCCCAGGCCGGGCTCATTGAGGAAATGTACAAAGCTATAGACAAACTTTCCCTGATCAACAGATCACTGCTCTTCCTGACCAAACTGGAAAATCACGAATTCGACACCTCCGAATTACTCGATTTCAGAATTTCCTGCCGGAAGTACTCCATACCTACGAAGAGCGTACGGCCCTCAAAAAACTACAGGTCACTACGGTATTTCCGGATCAGGTACCTCTTAAAATCCATCCGGTTCTGGCCGAAATACTCTTATCCAACCTCTTCAGTAATGCCATCAGGCATAACAACGAAAACGGGCATATTAAAATATCGCTTACCCGCGACCGGCTGATCATGCAGAACACCGGTACACCCCCGGCTATTCCCACGGAAGAACTCTTTATGCGTTTTAAAAAAGGGGATCAGTGCAATTCCGGTATAGGCCTTGGGCTTTCTATCGTGAAACAAATATGTCAGTTACATCATTTCACGGTCACATACACCTATAATAAAGGATGGCACACCCTTAGTATATATTTCAACAAACACACAGAAAACAAGGAAGCACTTCCCGAAAAGCAGGAAGAAGACCTGCATATTCCGGCAGCTGTTTCCTGATCTGAAAATCTCAGAAAGTTCTTATGGTTTTAATGCCGCTGCGAAAGATATCTTACCGAAGATCGTACAAAAAAGGAGACGATGTATCCGGCAAAAGGGCTTTCGTTTTGTTTCAAAATCATCAAAAATTACGATAAAAAAACCGTAATTCCCTAAAAATTCCTGCAGACCCGAGGTCTTCAAATTTACTTCAGAATGATGTTTTTCATTTACGGTTCCAAAACCATATTAATCATCATTCGTAATGTACAACGTTTACCTCCCTGACAAGGGAAAGTTAGTTCTTTTACTGGTCTTTTCCGTGCTTTCCACGGTTTCTGCACAGGAAATACTGCCTTTGCGGGAAGCCGTTTCCCTCGCTGTAGAAAATTACGGAAGTATCAAAGCCAAAAATGCTTATCTAAAAGCCACACAAAGCCTGGAAAAAGAGGCACACAGGGCTTATCTTCCCGACATAAACCTCGGTGCCCGTAACGATTACGGAACTATAAACGGGCTGTATGGTCCTTCTTTCGGTTTCGGAGGATCCGGACTGGCCTCTTCCGGTCCGGTTTACGAAGAAGAAAACTGGAATGCAGCTTTCGGTTCCCTGTACTTCGCGAGTTTTAACTGGGAAGTCTTTGCCTTCGGTAAAGCCCGGCAACGAAACCGTACCGCGGCCGCGGCCACAGCGCGGGATTCCAGGGACCGGATACAGGAAATCTTCCGACATAAAATAAAGGTCGCAGCAGCTTACCTTCAGGTTGTAGCCGCCCAGCAACTTATGCTGTCTTACGAGAAAAATCTGGAACGGGCAGAAACCTTTCGCAATATCGTGGCAGCACGTACCAAAACCGGGCTCATTGCCGGAGTTGATTCGCTACAGGCCAACGCCGCGTATTCCAACGCCAGAATCACACTGACCAAAGCCATAGATTACAGGCAGGAACAAAGCAATAACCTCGCTGTTCTTATGGGGGTCGTTGCGCGCGACTTTAAACCTGACACCCTTTTTATTTCCAGGATTCCCATGACTTTTAATCCTGAGGGAGTCCCCCTGAAACATGCAGAACATCCCGTATTACAATGGTATGAAAGCCGTGTAGTATACAGTGATGCCCGTGCCCGATTTCTCAAAGCTTCATTAC
>JACADM010000071.1_pt1 | contig 31611 bp, 35 predicted proteins | sample 7512371 | NCBI WGS metagenome assembly JACADM01 (sample SAMN14389041, study PRJNA612141) | algae metagenome | isolation source: non-axenic algae culture | place: India: Navi Mumbai | collected 2017-01
TGTCGTCCCCGATGGCGCCGACATAGCCCGGCAGCAGCTCCATCACCCAGTCGGCGACGTAGTTCTCGCTGGCCGAGGTGTGGTGGGTGACGACGCGCAGCGGCGCGGCGATGGCATCGCGCGCCTCGGCGTCGGTGAGATAGCCTTCCTCGGCCATGGCCGCGAGCACGGTGGTGGCGCGCTCCTGGGCAAGGTCCGGATTGCGGGTCGGGGCGTAGCGCGAGGGCGCCTTGAGCAGGCCGGCCAGCGTCGCCGCCTCCGACACGCTGATCAGGCGCGCCGACTTGCCGAAATAGCGCCGGGCGGCCGCATCGACGCCATAGGCGCCGGCGCCGAAATAGACCCGGTTGAGATACATCTCCAGGATCTCGTCCTTGGAGTAGTTGGTCTCAAGCCACAGGGCGAGAACCGCTTCCTGCACCTTGCGTCGCAGGGTGCGGTCGGGCTCCAGGAACAGGTTCTTGGCGAGCTGCTGGGTCAGCGTCGAGCCGCCCTGCACCAGCCGGCCGGAGGTGAGGTTGGTCAGCACCGCACGGCCGAGGCCGAGCGGATCGAGGCCGAAATGCGAGTAGAAGCGCCGGTCCTCGATGGCGATCACCGCCTGCGGCAGATAGGGCGGCAATTGTTCGAGCCGCACCGCCTCGCCGCCGGTATCGCCGCGATTCGCCATCAGCGTACCGTCGGCGGCGACGATGCGCACGTTGGGCGGGCGCTGCGGCACCTTCCATTCGGAGGTCGGCGGCAGGTAGGCGGCGTAATAGATGAGGACGCCGATGCCGGCGATGCCGCCCCAGATGCACAGGACGAAGCTCCAGTAGAGCCCGCGCCTCAGCAGCCGCGAGAGGCCGCCGCGCTGGCGCTTGGCGCGGGGCTTGCCGCGTCCGCCCTTGCGGCCGCCGCCATTGCCGCTGCTGCCACCGTTGCCGCCGCCGCCCGAGAGCCGGCCGCCGGAGACACCGCCGAGGCCGGAACCATTACCAGAACCACTACCGGAACCGTTGCCAGAACTGTTTCCGGCGCTTTCCAGCGAGCCGGATTTGCGGGGCGTACGCTTGCGGGCCGGTGCCGAAGAGGACGCGGAAGAGGAGGAGGGCGCATGTCCGCCGGCCGCCGACCGGTCGGCACCGGTCAGCCGCATGTCCAGCGTTGCGCCGCTGCGCTCCATCTTCGGCTCGACGCGGGTGGTGCGCCGGCTTCCGGGTGACGATCCGCGAGCCATCGATTCGCTCTGTTCCTCCAAGATGCGCAAGAGGGCCGGCTGCCGGTCGCTCCGGCGGCGGTGGCCGGGATGCCGCGCGCCTGCCCGAGCTTCGCCTTGGAGCCTAAATGCGGCGATTTAAGGGGGTGTTAAGTACGCCGGCGCGGTCCCTGCCTCTCGCGCTGGCCGGCTTTACAGGCGTACCGGCCGCGCGCTACGCCTTGGGCCGACACGCGGGGCCGAACCGCGGCGGCACCGGGCCGCCGCAGCCCCGCCGGCAGCTCCATGAAAGGCGCAGGCATGGCAAAGGCATATTGGGTGGCACGGGTCGATGTGAGCGATCCGGACGCCTACAAGAAGTACATCGAGGCGAATGCCGAGGCGTTCCGCGCCTATGGCGCCCGTTTCATCGTCCGCGGCGGCCGCTTCGAGTGCAAGGAAGGCGCCGCGCGCCAGCGCAACGTGGTGATCGAGTTCGACAGCTACGAGAAGGCTGTCGCCTGCTACGAGAGCGAGGCCTATGCCTATGCCAAGTCGCTGCGTGCCTCCCACGCGGTCTCGGACCTGGTGATCGTCGAGGGCTACGACGGCCCGCAGCCGTGAGTGCCTCCGCCGGGGCGTTCGTGGTGCGGGTCGCGGGCCCGGACGATGTCCCGGCCCTGCACGAGCTGTGGACGGGCGAGCCGGACCGGCGCGACTGGTCCCCGGCCGCCTCTCCCGATGGTTTGCTGCCCGAGCTCGACGTGCTGGCGGCGGAAAACCGTGTCTGGGGTGCCTTTCGCCGCGGCCGGCCCGTCGCCATGGCGGCGGCGGGCGAGCTGGACGGGGCGATGTGGCTGTCGGTGCTGGGGGTGGCCCGCGACTGCCGCGGGCGCGGCCTGTCGCGCTCGCTGCTGGCCTCGGTGCTCGGCCATGGCGCCTTCGCCTGCTATCCGGCGCTTGTCGCTTTCGCGCGCCCCCAGCGCGGCGGCTTTCTCGATCACGTGGGCTTCGTGCGGCTGGATGCCGACCAGCTCGATCCCGGCGCGCGGAACATCGCCGCCCGCTACCGGCTGGAGCCCTGGGCACGGCGGCTGTGAAGGCCGCCGGCCGCGCCCGGAGCGGAGCTTGTTACTGGTTGGCGTAGCGGCCGGCGTCGGCGCCGTAATGGTTGACGTAGCGGCTGTTGAGCGCTTCCACCGGCATGACGATCAGCACGTCGGTGGTGCCGAACTGGTGGTCGACGACGGCGCCGTCGCCGATAAAGGCGCCGAGCCGCAGGTAGCCCTTGATCAGGGGCGGCAGCTCGCGCAGCGCCTGGCGCTCGTTGACCTCGGCCTTGGGCATGCGGTTCATCTCGACATAGCGCTCGCCGACGGCGCGCACCCGCCACGTCTCCGGCGTCCTGGCATTGTGATGCAGGAAGGCGAGCTGCGAGGCGATGCGGTCGGGATCGGTGCCCTCGATGGAGGCGCAGCCGACCATGACGTCGATCCGGTGCATCAGGACATAGGCCCAGATGCCGTGCCACAGCAGCTCCACCGTGCGCTTGGTGCGGTAGGGCTTGAGCACGCAGGAGCGGCCGAGCTCCAGGAACTGCAGCCGCGGATGGGCGTCGACCAGCGACTGGATGTCGAATTCGGCGGCGGTGTAGAAGCCGCCATTGCGCTCGGCGACGTCCTGGCGCAGCAGGCGGTAGGTGCCGACGATGCGCGGCACGCGGCGGCCGAGCTTGTTGCGCTCGGTCAGGTCGTGGTCGAGGACCAGGAGATGGTCGCAGATGTCGTCATAGGCATCGACGTCGCGCCGGGTCGCCTGGGTCGCCGGGTCGGCAATCGCCGACATTTCCTCGTAGAAGACGTGGTAGCGCAGCTCCTGCGCCTTGCGGATTTCCTTGGCGCTGCGCGCCAGGCGCACCTCCAGGGAGCCGATGCGTCCGAGGCTGGGCACGTTGCGGCCCGACGGAGCGGCCTTCATTCCGGCCAGCCAGCTTGTCGCCATTGCGGGGGCGAACTTGCGCATCAGGCTGCGCGGCGACAGAACAGCGTTTCTTGACATGGCCCCGAGCCTTCCCTGCTTGCCTCCCGCAGACGCCGCCACGCGACTGGGCCGGTGTCGGGCACACCCGGCCCGGCCTTTTTCGTGTCGTTTCGTGCGGCCTTGTCGCGCTGTCCCGGCGCCCTCAGCCGGCAAACGATCCCGGCGGAGGCAGGCAGGCGAATCGGCCGCGCATGGCGGACGGCACGATGATGGCCGTGGCGTAGACCATACTTTCCCAACACTTGCGTGACAATTGGCGAAGTTTTCAGGCCTGCCCGTTGAGGTCGCATCCGCGGCGCGGCGGGTGATGCGCCGGCGAAGCAGGTCCGGATCGAGCGGCTTCGACAGGACCGCATCGGCACCGGCGGCCAGCGCCGCCTTTTTCCGCATCGGCGGTGACATCGGCGGTCACCACATAGACGGGCGCGCGGGGCCAGCCGCCGGCTGCCTCCATCTCGCGGAAGCGGCGGATTGCCGCAATGCCGTCGACGACCGGCATGTGCAGGTCCATCAGCAGCATGTCGCAGGACCCGTCGGCCGCCGCGGCAAGGGCGGCGGCGCCGTCTGCCGCCACCACCGGCTCGTGGCCGAGCTTGCGCAGCAGCGCCTCGCTGAGCAGGCGGTTGATGTCGTTGTCGTCGGCGACGAGGATGCGCAAGGGCGCGGTGCGCAGCTGCCGTCGCCGTGGCCTGCCTCGCCGTCCTCGCCGGTCAGCGAGCGCGGCTCGGGCCGGTCCCAGGGCGACAGGCCGGTGTCGCGGCCGAGCAGCGTGGCGCAGAGCTCGGCCAGCGAGGCGGCGCGCACCGGACGGATCAGATAGCCGCCGAAGCCCGCCTCGCGCAGGCGCGGCAGCCGGTCGCGCTCGCTCGGCGCCAGCAGCACGCCGGCCGGCGCGGCAAGCCCGGCGGCGCGGGCACTGGCGAGCCAGGCGCCGGCATCGGTCACCGCCAGCGGATCGAGCAGCACCAGGTCGGCAGACAGAAGCGCATCGTCGTCGTCCTCCTTGCCCGGTGCGAGCAGCGAGGTGACGGCGCCCTGCGCGGCGAGCGAGCGGGCGATCAGCGGCATCTCGATGCGGCTGGCCGAGACCAGTGCGATGCGGGCGCCGGCAAGCGCGCGGGCGGCCCGGTTTTCCCGCGCCGGCAGGGCGGGTGCGGCGCGAAGCGGCAGCTCGACGCGGAACGCTGCCCCCTTGCCCGGCTCGGAGCGGGCGATGACATCGCCGCCCATCAGCCGGGCCAGCCGGCGCGAAATGGCAAGGCCGAGGCCGGCGCCGTCGAAGCGGCGGGCCGGGCCGTGGTCGACCTGCTCGAACTCCTCGAACAGCCGTTCGGCCTCTTCGGGAGCAAAGCCGATGCCGGTGTCGCGCACGGTGATGGCGAAGCGGCGTGGGGGACCTTCGGGGGTGTCCTCTCCGGTCTCTGCGATCGTCTCGATGCAGATCTCGACGCCGCCGGTCTCGGTGAATTTCAGCCCGTTGCCGGCGAGGTTGAACAGGATCTGGCGCAGGCGCGTCGGGTCGGCGACGAGACGCGCGGGCATGTCGGGCGCGATGTAGCAGCCGATCTCCAGCCCCTTCGACTGGGCGCGCGGCGACAACAGCTCGACGACGCTTTCGGCGAGCGGGGCAAGGGCGATCTCTTCGGGCGCCAGATCCAGCCGGCCGGCCTCGATGCGCGAGAGGTCGAGCACCTCGTTGATCAGCAGCAGCAGGATCTCGCCGGAGGCGCGCACCGCCTCCACATAGCTCGCCTGCTCGGCCGTCAGCCGCGTGTCGGCGAGCAGGCCGGTCATGCCGAGAATGCCGTTGAGCGGGGTGCGGATCTCGTGGCTGACGGTGGCGAGGAACCGGCTCTTGGAGGCGTTGGCGGTCTCCGCCTGGTTGCGCGCGGCAAGCAGCGCGTCCTCGATGCGGCGGCGGTCGGTGACGTCGCGCAGGATGGTCTGGATCAAGGGTTCGCCGCTGGTGCCGTCGCGCACCGGCACGTCGCGCCGGGCGAACCAGCGCTCGCCGCCGGAGGTCTGCATGCGGATGTCGCGGCTGGCCTCGTCTTCGGCCTTGCTGCCGTTCGCCTCCGGCAGGGCCGGGGCCCAGCCCTCCGGGAACAGCCGTTCGGCCGCATCGTTGGCATAGACGATCTCGCCGCCGGCGCGCCAGCGGGTGACCACGTCGCCGAGCGTGTCGAGCACGTCGCGCAGCCCGGCCGTCGCTTTCCTTCAGCCGCCAGGCCTCGTCGCGCAGCTGTTCGTTCTCGGATTGCAGCAGGTTGCGCTCGGAGGCGAGCGCGGCGAGGCGGGCGCTGATCTGCGCCATCTCGCGCATATGGGTGCCGCGCTGGGCCTGCAGCAATCCGCCGAGGCCGATGGCAAGCCCGGCAAGCGCCAGCGCGCCGCCGGCCGCGGCAAGACGCAACGGCTCGGGCACCAGCCACACGGTGAGCGCGGCGCCGGCGAGAAAGCTGGCGGCGGCGACGGCAAGCGTCAGCAGCGAGGGGCCGGAGGCGGCAGGCGTGCGCGGGACACCTCCCCCGCACGGAGACTGGCGCGCTCGGGGGCGGCCGCGCCGCTGTCGCGGTGCTCCGTTCCGTCATGGCGTTTCGGGGCGGCCACCTGCTCTCCTCGTAAATCGGCTGGTCCGCGCGAGGCGCACGAACCCGCCGATCTTCGAGGGGAGAGATTGAGAAACCGTTGCGGCGAAAGGACCTTGGGGTCAGCGGTTCCTAGGCGGCGGTCGCCAGGTCGTCGAGGATCCCGGCCGCCAGCTCGAACGAACGGATCCGGGCGGCGTGGTCGTGGATCATGCCGGTGACGATCAGTTCGTCGGGCTGGTAGCGCTCGAGGATCGCGGAAGCCCCTTGCGGACGGTTTCGGGCGAGCCGGTCGCCGACACGCTGAGGGCCTGGTCGACCTGCGCAAGGACATGGGGCGGGATCTCGGCCGCGACGTCCTCGACCGGGGCCGGCAGCTTGCCCGGACGCCCGGTACGCAGCCTTGCGAAGGACAGCACCTGCGAAGAGCGCAGGTAGCGGGCCTCCGCATCCGTGTCGGCGACGAAGACGCCGGCGGCGACCATGACGTGCGGTTCGGCGAGCTGTTCGGAGGGACGGAAGGTGCTGCGATAGACGGCCAGCGCTTCCTCCAGCATCGCCGGGCGAAATGCGAGGCGAAGGCGTAAGGCAGGCCGAAGGCGGCCGCAAGCTGCGCGCCGTAAAGACTGGAGCCGAGGATCCAGACCGGCACATGCGTGCCCTCGCCGGGAATGGCGCGGACCGGGCCGCCCTCCGACGGGTCGCCGAGATAGGCGATGAGATCGACGACATCCTGCGGGAAATTGTCCTCGCCCGCCATGTGCCGGCGCAGCGCCGGGCGGTCGCGAGGTCCGTGCCGGCGCGCGGCCGAGCCCTAAGTCGATGCGGCCGGGAAACAGCGTCGCCAGCGTGCCGAACTGCTCGGCGATGACCAGCGGCGAATGTTGGGCAGCATGATGCCGCCCGCCCCGACGCGAATGGTCTTCGTCGCCGCCGCCACCTGGCCGATGACGACGGACGTGGCCGCGCTGGCGATGCCCGGCATGTTGTGGTGCTCGGCAAGCCAGTAGCGGTGATAGCCCGCCGCTTCAGCCTTGCGGGCCAGATCGATGGTGTTGGCAAGCGCGTCGGCCGACGTCTTGCCTTCCGGCACAGGGGCCAGATCGAGAAGGGAATAATGGTGCATGAGGATCTCCGTTGGGTCCTCATTTAGGATGCGGCGGCCCGGCAGCCAAGGGCGAAGGGGGAGGCGGAAGGGAGCGGGAGTGGACCCGCTCAGGCCGCGCGCCGCTCCAGCGCGGCGCCGCGATAGCTCAGCGCCTCGGCGAGATGCAGCCGCGAGACGGCGTCCGAGCCGTCGAGATCGGCCAGCGTGCGCGCCACCTTCAGCACCCGGTGATAGCCGCGCGCGGAGAGCTGCAGCGCGTCCGCCGCCGATTGCAGCAGGTCGAGGCCGGCGGCATCGGGCGCGGCGACCTGCTCGATCAGCCGGGCGCTGGTGGCGGCATTGGTGCGGGCGGAGACGCCGAGCGCGGCGTAGCGCTCGGCCTGGCGCCGGCGGGCACGGGCGACCCGCTCGGCGACCGCGGCGGAGCTTTCGGCCTGGGCCGGGCGCAACAGGTCGGAGGCGGCGACGGCCGGCACCTCGATCCGAAGGTCCAGCCGGTCGAGCAGCGGGCCGGACAGGCGCGCCTGGTATTCTGAGGCGCAGCGCTCGCCGCGCCGGCAGACATGGCCGGCTCGCCGGCATGGCCGCAGCGGCAGGGGTTCATCGCCGCGATCAGCTGGACGCGCGAGGGATAGCTGGTGCGGTGGTTGGCGCGCACGATCACCGTTTCGCCGCTCTCCAGCGGCTGGCGCAGGCCGTCGAGCACCTGCGGCTGGAACTCGGGCAGTTCATCAAGGAACAGCACGCCGTTATGGGCGAGCGAGACCTCGCCCGGCCGGGCGCGGATGCCGCCGCCGACGAGCGCTGCCATCGAGGCGGAATGATGCGGCGCGCGAAAAGGCCGGCGCTCGCTGAGCTTGCCGTCGGCGAGCTCGCCGGCGATGGAGGCGATCATCGACACTTCCAGCAGTTCGCGCGGGCTGAGCGGCGGCAGGATCGAGGGCAGGCGGGTCGCCAGCATCGACTTGCCGGCGCCCGGCGGGCCGATCATCAGGAGGTTGTGGCCGCCGGCCGCGGCGATCTCCAACGCCCGCTTGGCGCTTTCCTGGCCGCGCACCTCGGAAAGGTCTGGCAGGACGGACGGATTGGCGCTCAGCTTCGGCTGCGGCCGGGAGAGGATCTGCGTGCCCTTGAAATGGTTGGCGAGCTGGATCAGCGAAACGGGCGCCAGGATCTCCATCTCCGGATCGGCCCAGGCGGCTTCCGGGCCGCAAGGCGCCGGGCAGATCAGGCAGCGGGCGAGCGTGTTGGCGCCGATGGCGGCCGGCAGCACGCCGGCGACGGCGGAAATCGTGCCGTCCAGCGCCAGCTCGCCGAGCACCACGTAGCGCTCCAGCTCGGCGGCGGGCAGAGCGCCCATCGCCGCCATCAGGGCAAGGGCGATGGGCAGGTCGAAATGCGAGCCCTCCTTGGGCAGGTCGGCCGGCGCAAGGTTGACGGTGACGCGCTTGGCCGGCAGCGACAGGCCGGAGGCGATCAGCGCCGAGCGCACCCGCTCGCGGCTTTCGCCGACCGCCTTGTCCGGCAGGCCGACGATGGTGAAGGCGACCTGGCCCGGGCCGATCTGCACCTGCACGTCGACAGGTTGCGCCTCTATGCCCTGGAACGCGACCGTGGTGACCCGCGAGACCATTGACCGCCCCCTCGCTCCATGACTTTGCGCGAAACTGCTGCAATCGCAATAGACTGCAACCTAGCGCAACCTCAGGTCGGTCACAACCTCAAGGAGAGGGGCATGTTGTCTTCGGCACGCAAACGAAAACGGCGGAGCCGTGAGGCCCCGCCGCTGATGATCAAAAGGTCCGCAAGAGGTGCGGAAACTTAGTCCAGCCCCTCGAACAGCGCCGTCGACAGGTAGCGCTCGGCGAAGGAGGGGATGATCACGACGATACGCTTGCCCTTCATCTCGGGCCGCGCGCCGACCTTGAGCGCGGCCGCGAGCGCGGCGCCGGAGGAAATGCCGACCGGCAGGCCCTCGGTGCGGGCGACCTTGCGGGCCATCTCGAAGGCCTCGTCGTTGCTCACGGTGACGACCTCGTCATAAACCGACTTGTCGAGCACGCCCGGCACGAAGCCGGCGCCGATGCCCTGGATCTTATGCGGGCCGGGATTGCCGCCGGACAGGATCGGGCTGTCGGCCGGTTCGACCGCTACCACATGCAGGCCGGGCTTGCGCTCCTTCAGCACCGAGCCGACGCCGGTGATGGTGCCGCCCGTGCCGATGCCGGAAACGAAGACGTCGACCGTGCCGTCCGTGTCGTTCCAGATCTCCTCGGCGGTGGTGCGGCGATGGATCTCCGGATTGGCCGGGTTCTCGAACTGCTGCGGCATCACCGCGCCGTCGATCTCCTTGACCATTTCCTCGGCGCGCGCGACCGCGCCCTTCATGCCCTTGGGGCCTTCGGTGAGCTCCAGCTCGGCGCCGAGCAGCTTGAGCATCTTGCGGCGCTCGATCGACATGGTCTCCGGCATCACCAGGATCAGGCGGTAGCCCTTGGCGGCGGCGACGAAGGCGAGCGCGATGCCGGTATTGCCGGAGGTCGGCTCGACGAGGGTGGTCTTGCCGGGAACGATCTTGCCCTCGGCCTCCAGCGCCTCGATCATCGACACGCCGATGCGGTCCTTGACGCTGGAGATCGGGTTGAAGAACTCGAGCTTGGCGAGGATCTCCGCCCCGACGCCGGCCTCACGGGCCAGCCGGTCGAGCCGGACGAGCGGGGTGTCGCCGATGGTCTCGGTGATGGAGGCGTAGACGCGGCCACGGCCTGGCTTCTTGGCGCTCATGCTGGACTCCCTTGTTCTCGCCGGGTCAGCGGCCCGGCACGTCATTCTGTCCCCAATCTAGGGATGCGCCGCCGCGCTGACGAGACCCTGCCGTCGCCGCGAGTGGCTTCGGCATGGAACATGATTCCGGAATGAGGCGGACTTTTGGAAATCCATGCCCTTCTGGCGTGTCAGTGATGCCCGGTGGAGCCGAAGCCGCCCTCGCCGCGCCGGGTCTCGTCCAGCTCGTTGACCTCGATCAGTTCGGCCCGCGCCACCGGCGCCACCACCATCTGGGCGATGCGGCTGCCGCGCTCCACCGTGAAGGGCTCGTCGCCGAGATTGATCAGGATCACCTTCACCTCGCCGCGATAGTCCGGGTCGATGGTGCCCGGCGTGTTGAGCACGGTGACGCCGTGGCGCGCGGCAAGTCCGGAACGCGGGCGCACCTGCGCCTCCGTATGTGGCGGCAGGGCGATGGCGATGCCGGTCGGCACCAGCGCGCGGGCGCCCGGCGCGATCACCAGCGGCGCCTCGACGGCGGCGAGAAGGTCCATGCCGGCGGCCTCCTCGCTCTGGTAGGAGGGCAGCGGCAGGTCGAGGCCATGGGCAAGGCGGCGCACGCGCAGGGGAAGGGTCATGGGCTGGGATCCGTGTGTGGATGCGGGAAACATGGGCAAAACGGACTGAAGACGGGCTTGCGGGAGGGCGGGTGCCTCACGCCGGGCCGCCTCACGCCGGGCCGAGGGTCGCGGCGAGCCGGCGGGCGATCTCGGCGACCAGCCGGCGCGCCACCTCGTCCTTGCTCAGCGTCGGCCAATCGGCGACGCCGTCATGGCCGACCAGCCGCACGGTGTTGGCATCGCCGCCCATGACGCCGGTTTCCGGCGACACGTCGTTGGCGACGATCAGGTCCGCGCCCTTGCGCTCCAGCTTGCCGCGGGCATTGTCGACGACATCGTTGGTCTCGGCGGCAAAGCCGACCACCAGGCGCGGGCGGGCCGAGGAATGACGGCCGATGGTGGCCAGGATGTCCGGGTTCTCGGTCAGCGCCAGCACCGGCACCTTGCCGCTGCCGTCCTTCTTGATCTTGCGGTCGCTCTCGCCGTCGGTGCGCCAGTCGGCGACGGCCGCCGCCATCACCGCCACATCGGCCGGCAGCGCTGCCTCGACGGCGGCCAGCATCTGCCGCGCGGTCTCCACCTTCACCACATCGACGCCCGGCGGATCGGCCAGCGTCACCGGCCCGCTGACCAGCGTCACGCGGGCGCCGTGCCGCGCCATCCAGGCGGCGATGGCATGGCCCTGCTTGCCGGAGGAGCGGTTGGCGATGTAGCGGACGGGATCGATCGGCTCATGCGTCGGCCCGGAAGTGATCAGCACGTGCCGGCCGGCAAGGTCCTGCGGCACCGGATCGAGCATGGCTTCGAGCGTGGCGACGATCTCCAGTGGCTCGGCCATGCGGCCAAGGCCCGCCTCGCCGCTCTCGGCCATCTCGCCGGCATTCGGCCCGACGAAGGAGAGCCCGTCGCGGGCAAGCTGGTCGACATTGCGGCGGGTCGCGGGATTGGCCCACATCGCCGGGTTCATCGCCGGGGCGAGCAGGACGGGCCTGTTCGAGGCGAGCAGCACGGCGCTGGCGAGGTCGCCGGCAAGGCCTGCCGTCATCTTCGCCATCAGGTCGGCGGTGGCCGGCGCGACGACGATGGCATCGACCTCGCGCGACAGGCGGATATGGCCGACATCGTGTTCGTCGTCGCGGTCGAAGAGATCGGTGAAGACCTTGTCGCCGGCCAGCGCGCCGGCCGCCATCGGCGTCACGAAGCGGCAGGCGCCCTCGGTCATCACCACCCGCACGGCCGCGCCGCGCTCGCGCAGGCGGCGGATCAGGTCGAGGCTCTTGTAGGCGGCGATGCCGCCGCCGATCACGAGGAGGATGCGCGTGTCAGTAAGGCTCAACGGTGCCTCCCGCTGGCTGGATGGAGGACGTCGGCGGGCGGCCGCCGTCAGCTGCCCGAGCCGAAGGAGCGCGGCGCCGGCGAGATGACCCGCGAGCCGCTGCCCGTGACCTCGTAGACCGCAAGGCCGCGCGCGTTGCGCCCGTCCCGCTCGAAGCGGAAGACGCCGTCGATGCCGAGGAAGCCGTCGCGGTTGGTCAGCACGCGCTCGGAAAAGCGGGCGGGGCCGGCGGACCGCACAAGGCCTGCGGCAAGGATCGTCGCGTCATAGGCGAGCGAGGCGTTGCGCGGCGGCTGCGAGCCGTAGCGCGACTGGTAGCGCGAGGCGAAGGCCTGGAAGCCGGCGGCATCCGGGCCCGGATACCAGGCGCCGGTCAGCGGCGCGGCGTTCAGCACCTGCTGCGATTCCCACTGGCCGCTGCCGAGCAGGCGCGTCTGGCCGAGATTGACGCCGCCGGTCGACAGGGTCTGCGCCACGAAGGGGGCGACATTGCCCGCCGGCACGAAGATCGCGTCGATCTGCGCGGCATTGGCGGCGATCTGGCTGGCCTTGGCGGCGATGTCGGACGTGTCGTTGCCGGTCAGCTTGTAGCGCTCGATGGAGACGATGCGTCCGCCCGCGCGGCCGACCTCCTGGCGGAAGGCGGCCTCGGCCACCGCGCCATAGGTGTCGTCCGGCAGGAGCGCTGCGAAGGAGCGCTTGCCCTGGGCGGCTGCATGCGAAACGATCCGCGCCACGTCGCTGCGCGGCAGGAAGCTGAGCAGATAGACGCCGCGCGAGGCGACGGCCTCGTCGCTGGAAAAGGCGACGACCGGAACGCCGGAGGAGCGCGCAGTCGCGCCCGCACCGCCGACGGCCGGCGCGAAGACCGGCCCGAGAATCAGTTCCGCACCTTCCGCGATGGCCGCCTGGGCGGCCGCCTGCGCGCCCTGCGCGGTGCCGCCGGTGTCCTTGATCAGGATCTGCACGTCGGCGCCCTGGAAGTCGGACAGCGCCAGTTCGGCGGTGTTGCGGAAGACGGTGGCGATGGACGAGGCGCTGCCGCCGCCGCTCATCGGCAGCAGCATGGCGACGCGCACCGAGCCCTGTCCGATGGTCTCGCCGCTGGGCGCAGGCTGGCCCGGGGGCGTCGAGGGATAGCCCGGATATTCGCCCATGGTCGAGCCGCTGCAGCCGGCGAGCGCCAGGGCGGCTCCGAGCGAGAGCGCAAGGACGGAACGCCGCGCATGCATCATCTTGTCCAGAACTCCAAGCACTGTCCCCGATCTCCCGTCTGCCCGGCCTTGCCTGCCGCAAGGCGGGTGTCCCGCCGTCGGCCCCGGGTGCGAACGGGCCGCCGACCGCAAAATGCTTAGCAGCACCGCCCGCCGGCTGCAAATCCTCGCTCGCCGCCTTGGCCTTGACCGCGTTTCCTGCCAAAACGGGCGAAAGCCCGCCCGGCGGGCCCCGTTCGCATGAAAGCCGACCCAATGTCCTCCACAGAGCCGGACCAGAGCGAAGCGCCGAAGCCGGCCTCCCGCGACTTCTTCATCGGCGCCCATCGCCTGACGGCGCCCTCGCTCGCGTCGGGCCTCTACATCGTCGCAACGCCGATCGGCAATCTCGGCGACATGACGGTGCGCGGGCTGGAGGTGCTGGCGGCGGCCGATCTCGTCGCCTGCGAGGACACGCGCGTCACCGCGACCCTGATGCAGCGCTTCGGGCTGAAGACGCCGCTCACCGCCTATCACGAGCACAATGCACAGAAGGTGCGCCCGCGCCTGATGGCGGCGCTGGAGGCCGGGCGCGCCGTCGCGCTGGTTTCCGATGCCGGCACGCCGCTGGTGTCCGATCCCGGATACCGGCTGGTGCGCGAGGTGGTCGAGGCCGGCCACAAGGTCTTCCCCGTGCCCGGCGCCAGCGCGCCGCTGGCCGCGCTCGTCGCCTCCGGCCTGCCGTCCGACACGTTCTGCTTCGCCGGCTTCCTGCCGCAAAAGGGCGGGCCGCGCAGCGCAAGGCTGGAAGAGCTCTCGCGCATTCCCGCGACGCTGATCTTCTTCGAAAGCCCGCACCGCATCGCCGCCTCGCTTGCCGACATGGCGAGCGTGTTCGGCGGCGAGCGGGAGGCGGCGGTCGCCCGCGAGATCACCAAGCGGTTCGAGACCTTCGAGCGCGGCACGCTGGAAGAGCTCGCCCGCCATTTCGCCGAAGGCCCGGCGCGCGGCGAGTTCGTCGTGGTGATCGCCCCGCCGCCCGAGCGGCCGGAGGCCGATGCGGGCGATGCCGACGCGCTGCTCGCCGAGGCGCTGAAGACGATGAAGGCGGCAGGGGCCGCCAAGCATGTGGCGCAGCTTACCGGCCTCGACCGCAAGGACCTTTACGCACGCGCCCTGGAGATGAAGGCGAAGTGAGGCGGCGCGGCGCTGCTTTGCCCTCGATTGCCGCCCGTGCTACTCGGGCGGGTAAGCCTGTCCATCCGCCAGCGGAGCGCCGCGCATGACCAAGATCGTTCTGGTTTTCTTTGCCGCCGTCGCCGCGATCCAGGTGATCAAGCCGCTCGGCTGGCCCGGGCTGAAGCACCGCCGCGATGCCTGGAAGCTCGCCGCCGGCGGGTTTCTGCTGACCGTGATGGCGGTGATCGTCACCGCCATGTTCCAGCCCTCCGCATGACCCGGGGGGGCGGCGCGCAGGGGCCGGGCGGCACGAGCCGGCGGCGCGGCGCCTACCGGCTGGGCCTGAGGGCCGAGACGCTGGCCGCGCTCTACCTGCGGGCCAAGGGTTGGCGGATCCTCGCCCGCCGTTTTCGCGCCGGCAGCGGCGAGATCGACATCATCGCCCGGCGGGGCAGGACGATCGCCTTCATCGAGGTCAAGGCGCGGGGCGACCGGGATGCGGCGCTCACCGCGATCACCCCGTCGGCACAGCGCCGGATCGCGTCGGCTGCCCGCACCTGGTGCGCCGGGCGCGAGGATCTGGGCGCCATGACGCTGCGCTTCGACGCGGTGCTGGTCTCGCCCTGGCGGCTGCCGGTGCACATCGCCGACGCCTTCGCCGTCGCGGAACGGTGATCGTCCGGGCGCCCGCGCACTGGACAAAGCCCGGCGCGGGTCGCATATCCTGTCCCCAACCGCGGGGCGCCCGCCCCGCCTTCCCGTCCGTCGTTCAGTGCGCCGTTCCGGCGCCGGAGACCTTCCCCGGAGACCTTCCGATGACCTCTTCCACCCCTTCGACCTCCGGCCAGGCCTCCCCCGGCTGAAGGTCGCGGTCCAGATGGACCACATTTCCTCCATCAACATCGCGGGCGACAGCGCCTTTGCGATGATGCTCGAGGCGCAGGCCCGCGGCCACGAGCTCTTCCACTACACACCCGACCGACTGGCGATGAACGGCAACACCGTGACCGCCTCGCTGGAGCCGGTCACGGTGCGCGACGAGACGGGCAACCATTTCACCCTCGGGGAGCGGAAGCTGACGGACCTCTCCGACATGGACGTCGTCCTGATGCGGCAGGACCCGCCCTTCGACATGGCCTATGTCGCGGCGACGCACATGCTGGAGAAGATCCACCCGAAGACCCTGGTGGTGAACGACCCGGCCTCGGTGCGCAATGCGCCGGAAAAGCTCTTCGTCACCGAGTTCCCGGACCTGATGCCGGAAACGCTGATCACCCGCGACCGCGCCGCCATCGACGCCTTCCGCGCCGAGCATGGCGACATCGTCATGAAGCCGCTGTTCGGCCATGGCGGGGCGGCGGTGTTCCGCATCACCTCGGACGATCTCAATTACGGCTCGCTCTACGACTTCTTCGCCGCGACCTTCCGCGAGCCCTGGGTGATCCAGCGCTTCCTGCCCGAGGTGTCGAAGGGCGACAAGCGCATCCTGCTGGTCGACGGCGAGTTCGCCGGCGCGGTCAACCGGGTGCCGCAGGAGGGCGACCTGCGCTCCAACATGGTGCGCGGCGGCGCGGCGCGCGAGGCCGACCTCACCCCGCGCGAGCGCGAGATCTGCGCCCGTCTCGGCCCGGCCCTGCGCGAAAAGGGGCTGATTCTCGTCGGCATCGACGTCATCGACGGTTACCTGACGGAGATCAACGTCACCGCCCCGACCGGCATCCGAGCCGTCGCAAGGCTCGGCGGACCGGATATCGCGGCCCGCGTCTGGGACGTGGTGGAGGCGAAGCGCGCCCAAGCCTGACGCACTGGCGCGTGAGCCGAATTCAAGAGCCCGGCCCCATCAGCCGGTCGATCGGCACGTAATCGTCGGAGAGAACCGGCGGGTCGATGCGGGCAACGAGCGCGTCGATCCGCTCAGCTGGCATGCGGGCGAGGATGCGGCTTGCCGCCCCCTCTGCCACCGGCGGCAGCACGAAGCGGGCCTGAGGCGTCGGCGTGCGTCCGGCGATCAGCACGAAGGTGGTGCGCCCGCCGGCGGTGAAGTCCTCCGCCTCGACCCAGACCTCGACCACCGGAAAGGCGGTGCGCAGGGTCCGCACCGTGGCGGCCAGCGCCTGCAGCCGGTCCATGTGGTCGATGAGGTTCATGGCGTAATGGCCGTTTGCCGCAAGGCTCCCGGCGATCTCGGCATAGAATTCGCGCGTCACCAGATGCGCCGGCACGGCGATGTCGGTGAAGGCGTCGCCGATGATCACCTGGAAGTCGCCGAGCGAGGCGAGGCGGGCCCTGGCATCCGCATGGACGACGGTGAAGCGCGACGGGTCGACGTCGAAGTCGCGCGCGGCCATCCGCGTCACCTGCGGATCGATCTCCGCGACGACGAGGCCGGGGCGGGCGCCGTCCCGCGTCCAGGCGCGCGGCAGCGTCAGCGATCCGCCGCCGATGAAATAGGCCCGCTCGGGCGCATCGCCGAGCCGGGCGCGGGTCACCGCGTCGATGATCGCCGCATAGGGCATTTCCAGCCGCGCCGGGTCGCCGAGCACGTTGATGCCGTGGCCGAGATGATCGAGCACCATCAGCCGGGTCGGCGCGCCGAAATCCTCCGACACGTCCAGCGAGCGGATGCAGTAGTAGCGGCTTTCGATGTCGCAGATCTTCTGCGGCAGAAACGGGCCGGCGGCGGTGGCGAAAAGCGCAAGCACCGTGATGCCGGCCGCAGCCGTGAGCGAACCGCCGCCTGTATCGCGTGGCACCCGCGGGCCATCCACAGGCAGCACAGCGCGAACAGGGAGTAGGCGGCGGCGACCGTGATCAGCGTGCGGGCGGTGCCGAGCCAGGAGATGAACAGATAACCGGCGGCCAGGGTGCCGGCGATGGCGCCGATGGCCGAAACCGCATGCAGGGCGCCGAGCGCCCGGCCGCTGCGGACCCGGTCCTCGATGGCGAGCCGCGCCAGGATCGGCGAGGGAATGCCGGCGGCGAAGGACGGCAGGAAGAACAGCAGCATCGCCAGCGCGACGATGCCGGCGACCGGATCTGTCAGGCTGGAGAGCACCGGGCCGGAGACCCAGCGCAGCAGCGGCAGGGCGGCGATGGTGGTGATTGCCCCGAGTGCGCCGGAGACGGCGAGCCACATGAGGCCGGTGCGTGCCGGGCGGTCGGCGACGAGGCCGCCGGCCCAGTGCCCGGCGGAAAAGCCGGCCAGCACCACGGCGATCACCGCCGTCCAGGTGTAGAGCGACATGCCGACATAGGGCGCCAGCATTCTTCCTGCGACGATTTCGACCACGAGGCCGGCAGCCGCCACCACGAACTGCGCGGCGAGCAGGAACCAGAACGGCGCGGGCGTCGTGCCGGCAAGGGAAGCGGAAGCCGGGCGGGATGCTTCGGCGTGATCGGGCGGGGGCAGGACGGCGTCTGTCATGACGCGAATCTAGCCGCCCCGCGCCCGCCCGCAAAGCGGATCATGAGGATATCCTGATATTCGAAAGCGGATATCTCAGAAGCGGAGTGGCAGGTGGTCAGGCGGGCGGGCCGATGCGGTCCGGATGAGCGGCGGCGAAGGCCTCCATCTCGGTGCACGCCGCATCGATGGCCACCAGCTTCGGCATGGCGGCGAGATCGACGCCCCAGCGGCGGGCATTGTACATCTGCGGCACCAGGCAGAGATCCGCCAGGGTCGGCGTGTCGCCATGGCAGAAGCGGCCCGTGCGCGGGTCGTCCAGCATGCGCTCCAGCCCGGTCAGCCCCTTGCCGATGAAGGTACGCATCCAGGCAGCCTTGGCCTCGTCGCCGCCGCCGGTGATCTCGGCAACGTGATTGGCGACCGACAGGTTGCAGATCGGATGGATCTCCATGGCGATGGCATGGGACAGCGCGCGGACCCGGTGGCGGCCGGCGGCATCGGCCGGCATCAGGGTCGAGGCCGGCTGGTTGGTCTCGTGAAGATACTCGATGATGGCCAGCGACTGGGTCAGCGCCTGCCCGTCGATCTCCAGCGTCGGCACGAGGCCTTGCGGATTGACCGCGAGATTTTCCGCCGCCCGGTGGGCGCCGGTGAGCAGGTTCACGGTGGTCGCCTGATAGTCGATGCCGAGCAGGTTCAGCGCGATGCGCACGCGGTAGCTTGCAGACGAACGCCAGTAGTCGTGAAGGACGGGTCGCGTCACCGGTCTCTCTCCCGTTGCATGTCTTGGTGCCGCGTCGCGGCCTGTATGGCATCGCATATCGCACGCCCGCCGCCGGCGGCCAAGCGCCGCGTCGGAAAGCCGGCTTTCGAGTTGCGACAAAAAATTTGACTATTTGGTCAAAATTCGGCCCAATGATCCCCGGACGTGCTCCCGCCAAACGAGGCGCGCGCCAAGCAAATCGCCAGAGCCGACGCAGGACAATAGCGGGATCCCCTTCCGGTCCCGGTCCGACGACAGAAACGGATCGCCTGCGTTCCAGAGGAGAACATCGACGCCGGAGCCCGCGCCCGCGGCCCGGTGCAATCGGAGGTGCAGCCATGGCTGATGCACTCGTGAACCCCGACATCCGTGCGGGGCGACTGACGGCCGACGACTACCTGGAGAATTTCGAGGACCTGCATCCGCCGCTCGGCGTCCATGAGGCGCGGGTCGAGGCGGATCGCTGCTATTTCTGCTACGACGCGCCCTGCACGATCGCCTGTCCGACATCCATCGACATCCCGAAGTTCATCCGCCAGATCGCCACGGGCAATCCGCTCGGCTCGGCCAAGACGATCTTCGAGCAGAACATTCTCGGCGGCATGTGCGCCCGCGTCTGCCCGACCGAGACGCTGTGCGAGGAGGCCTGCGTGCGCAACCTCGCCGAGGACCGGCCCGTGTCCATCGGCCTGCTGCAGCGCCATGCGACCGACACGTTCCTGGCGCGCGATGCCTCCCTGCCTTACGAGCGTGCCGCCCCGACCGGCAAGCGCGTCGCCGTCGTCGGCGGCGGCCCGGCCGGCCTCGCCTGTGCTCATGCGCTGGCGCGCGAGGGGCACGACGTGACGATCTTCGAGGCGCGGGCCAAGCTCGGCGGCCTCAACGAATACGGTATCGCCGCCTACAAGACGACGCATGGCTTTGCCCAGGCGGAGGTCGACTTCGTCCTGTCCATCGGCGGCATCACGGTGGAGTGCAACACCGCGCTCGGCCGCGACATCACGCTGCAAGGCCTGCGCCGCGACTTCGACGCGGTGTTCCTCGGCATGGGGCTCGGCGGCGTCAACGCGCTCAAGACCGAGGGCGAGGATCTGGCCGGCGTCATCGACGCGGTTGCCTATATCGCCGAGCTGCGCCAGGCGCAGGACCTCTCCGCCCTGCCGGTCGGCCGCAAGGTCGTGGTGATCGGCGGCGGCATGACCGCCATCGACATCGCCGTGCAGATCAAGCGTCTCGGCGCGGAAGAGGTGGCCATCGCCTATCGCCGCGACCGCGAGGCGATGAAGGCCAGCGCCTACGAGCAGGAGATCGCCCTGACCAACGGGGTGGTGATCCGCGAGTGTCTGGCGCCCCGCCGGCTGATCGGCGAGGGCGGCCATGTGCGGGCCATCGAGCTGGAGCGGATGCTGCCCGACAGCGCCGGCCGGCTGACGGGAACCGGCGAGACGGTCACGCTCGAAGCGGACCAGGTGTTCAAGGCGATCGGCCAGACCTTCGTGCCGGACGCGCTGGGCGGCGGCGAGGCGCTGGAGCTCGACGGCGGCCGGATCGGCGTCGACGCGGACCGCCGCACCTCGCTGGCCGGCGTGTGGGCCGGCGGCGACTGCGTGGCCGGAGGCGAGGACCTGACGGTCGCGTCGGTCGAGGACGGCAAGATCGCCGCGGCCTCGATTCACGCGGCGCTGTCCGCCTGAGCGCGGCAGGTCTCCCGAACCCTTAGCTTTCACCCCCGAACATCCGTGGGGAGGATTTTCAGATGGCCGATCTTCGCACCAATTTTCTCGGCATCAAGTCGCCGAACCCGTTCTGGCTGGCCTCCGCGCCGCCGACCGACAAGGAATACAACGTCGTCCGCGCCTTCAAGGCGGGCTGGGGCGGCGTCGTCTGGAAGACGCTGGGCGAGGACCCGGCGGTGGTCAATGTCAACGGCCCGCGCTACGGCGCGATCCACGGGCCGGACCGCTCGCTGCTCGGGTTCAACAATATCGAGCTGATCACCGACCGCCCGCTGGAGACGAACCTGCGCGAGATCAAGCAGGTCAAGCGCGACTGGCCGGACCGGGCGCTCGTCGTCTCGCTGATGGTGCCCTGCGAGGAGCAGAACTGGATCGACATCCTGCGCCGCGTCGAGGAGACGGAGGCCGACGGCGTCGAGCTGAACTTCGGCTGTCCGCACGGCATGTCCGAGCGCGGCATGGGCTCGGCCGTCGGCCAGGTGCCCGAATACATCGAGATGGTGACGCGCTGGTGCAAGCAGCACACGCGCATGCCGGTGATCGTCAAGCTGACGCCGAACATCACCGACATCCGCAACCCGGCCCGGGCCGCCCATGCCGGCGGGGCCGACGCGGTGTCCCTGATCAACACGATCAACTCCATCGTCTCGGTCGATCTCGACCAGATGGCCCCCTATCCGACCATCGACGGGCAGGGCGCCCATGGCGGCTATTGCGGCCCGGCGGTCAAGCCGATCGCCCTCAACATGGTCGCCGAGATCGCCCGCGATCCGCAGACCCACGGCCTGCCGATCTCCGGTATCGGCGGCGTGACGACGTGGCGGGACGCGGCCGAGTTCATGGCGCTGGGCGCCGGCACGGTGCAGGTCTGCACCGCGGCGATGACCTACGGCTTCCGCATCGTCGAGGACCTGATCGACGGCCTGTCCGACTGGATGGACGAAAAGGGCTACACCTCGGTCGATGAGGTGGTCGGGCGGGCGGTGCCCAAGGTCACCGACTGGCAGCGGCTCAACCTCAACTACGTGGTCAAGGCGCGCATCGACCAGGATGCCTGCATCAAGTGCGGCCGCTGCCACATCGCCTGCGAGGACACCTCGCACCAGGCGATCACCGCCATGAAGGACGGCTTGCGCCACTTCGAGGTGATTGACGAGGAGTGCGTGGGCTGCAACCTGTGCGTCTCGGTCTGTCCGGTCGAGGACTGCATCACCATGGAGCAGATCACCGAGGGCGCGGACCCGCGCACCGGCAAGCCGATCGACCCGAACTATGCCAACTGGACGACCCACCCCAACAACCCGAACCGGTGCCGGAAGCAGCAGAATGACGATGTGCGAAAGACGGGCGGCACGGTGACCACCGCTGCCGCCCCTGCGGATGCCGGCGAAACCGGGCGCGCCCATGCGGCGATGCTCGGTTTCGTCTTTCTGGTCTCCACCTCGTTTCCGCTCGGCCATGCGATCACCGGTGCGCTCGACCCGGCGGTGCTGACCGCGCTGCGCTTTTGCATCGCTGCCGCGATCTTTGCCGCCATCGTCACGGTGAAGCGGCAATGGGCGCTGCCGAAGCTCTCGCGCCTGCCAGTCTATCTGCTGATCGCCCTGCTGCTGGACATCTTCTTCGTGACGATGTTCGAGGCCCTGCGGCTGACCAGCGCGCTCAATGCGGGCGCGGTCTTCACCCTGCTTCCCGCCTTCACCGCGCTTGCCGGCCTTGCGCTGCTCGGCCAGCGGATCTCGCGGCGGCAGGTGGTGTGCCTCGGCGTGGGGGCGGCCGGCGCGCTGCTGGTGCTGTTCGGCGACGACCTCACCCGGCTGGCGCGGCTGGAGTTCGGCCCCGGCGAGCGCATCTATCTCTTCGGCGTCGCCGCCTATGCCTTCTATGCGCCCCTGATGCGGCTCCTCAATCGCGGCGAGCCGCTGGAGATCTTCAACTTCTGGATCCTGACCGCCGGCGCGGCGATGCTGCTGGTCTATGGCCGCGCCGAACTTGCGGCGACCGAGTGGGCCGCGGTGCCGTTGCCGGTGCTGGCCGGTATTGCTTATCTTGCGGTGTTCCCGACGGCGACCAGCTTCTTCTGCGCCACCTATGCCAGCTTGCGCCTGCCGGCGGGACCGGTGATGGCCTACACCTATCTGCTGCCGTCCTTCGTGCTGCTGGAGACGGTGGTGATGGGTGCGCTCTGGCCGGGCGCCTGGACGCTGGCCGGTGTCGCGGTGACGGCGGCAGCGACCTTCGTGCTGCAGCGGGACGGCCGCAGCGCGAAGCCGCGGACCGCCTGAGCCGCTGCTTTTTCCGCCGGGCCTACTTCGTCAGCTCGGTGGCGAAATGGGCGATGGTCCGGCGATAGACCTCGGCCCGGTTCCAGTCGCGCAGGACGGCATAGTTGCTGCTACCGGGCGACCAGTCGCCGCCCTTCTGCCAGCCGTGCTGGCGCAGGAAGTTGGCGGTGGAGGCAAAGACATCCGCCGGGCTGCGGATCAGGTTCGGCCGACCGTCGCCGTCGAAATCGACCGCGAAGCGCTCGTAGCTGGAGGCGAGGAACTGGGTCTGGCCGATCTCGCCGGCCCAGGCGCCCTTCATCTCGGAAATCCGCATCTGGCCGCGGTCGGCGATGCGCAGGGCGCTCATCAGCTCGTTGGTGAAGAAGGCCGAGCGGCGGCAGTCATAGGCGAGCGCCGACAGGGACGAGAAGATCGGGATGTCGCCCATGAAGCCGCCGAAGCCGGATTCCAGCCCCCAGATCGAGACGATGACTTCCTTCGGCACGCCGTACTTGCGCTCCACCCGGTCGAGCACGACCTCGTGCTGCTTCATGCGGCGCTTGCCGATGGCGATGGTCGAGGGCGGGGCACGGCGGGCGAGGAACTGCTCGAAGGAGAGCTTGAACGATTTCTGGTTGCGGTCGAGGCGGATGACCTTGGTGTTGTAGGTCATGCCGCCGAGCGCGGCTTCCACCGTGCGGCTGGAAATGCCGGAGGCCACCGCCTCGCGCTTGAAGCTGGCGAGCCAGGCCGGGAAGCCGGCAGCGTTGTTGCCGCATTTCGCGGCCAGCGCCGGTCCGGCCAGCGTCAGCGGAGCGGAAAGCAGAAGGGCGGCGACGACGAGGGCCTTGCGCATGCGGTCTCCCGTTCAGGGTCAATCGGGGACGGCGAACACGTCCCTCGCTCGGTGCAGGATACAGGCGGCAAGGGCAAGATCAAGCGCGCGGCAGCAGGCCCGCAAAGATGAGATCGCTCAGCGATTGCAGCGCTTGGCGGCGGAACGCCTCGTCGTGGATGCCGCTACCGGTGATCGCCTCGATCTGCGGCGCGAAGTCGGCATAGGTCTGCGTCGTCGCCCAGATCAGGAAGATGAGGTGGGTGGGATCGACCGGGCGGATGCGCCCGCTCTCCGCCCAGTGGCGCAGCACCTGCGACTTCTCCTCAACGAGGGCTTTCAGCGGGCCTTCCAGCACGTCGCGCATCATCGGCGCGCCCTGCAGCATCTCGTTGGCGAAGAGGCGCGAGGCTTCCGGATAGTCGGCGGAAAAGCGCAGCTTCTGCTCGATATAGGCGGTGAGCTCGGCGCGCGGATCGCCTTCGGGGTCGAGCGTGCGCAAGGGCGCCAGCCAGCGGTCGAGCAGGTCCGCCAGCACCGCCTTGTAGATCTCCGACTTGGAGCCGAAATAGTAGAGCAGGTTCGACTTCGACATGCCCGCGTCCTCGGCGATCTGGTCGACGCGGGCGCCGCGATAGCCGAAGCGCGAGAAGGTGCCGAGCGCGGCCTCCAGGATGCGGGCGCGGTTCTTCTCCTGGATGCGGGTGCGCGGCGCGCCCTCGCTGTCCGGCTCGCTGCCTCCCGCGTTTGCCCGTGTCGGGCCTGCCTCCATCTGCTTTCCGTCCCTGGTTGTCGCCGTGCCGCTCAGGCTGCGCCGTTGCTGGCGCCAGCATCGCGCGGCGTGTCGTCGGCGGCAAGCCCGGCCGGCGGGATCGCCCCGATGCCGGTCAGGATGATGCCGGTCACGGTGCGCTTGGCGTCCTCGAACTGCGCGTCGGACAGGGGCTGCCCGCCGTTCAGCGTGTCGATCTGGTGGTTGAAGTCGGCATAGTGCTGGGTGGTCGCCCAGATCATGTAGAGCAGGTATTGCGGATCGACGGGCGCGATCCGGCCGCTGGCGATCCAGCGCTCGATGGCCGCGACCCGCGAGGCGGTCCACTCGGTCAGCGTCGTCTCCAGATAGTCCTGGATCACCGGGGCCTTGTGCAGGATCTCGTTGGCCCAGACCTTGGAGCCCATCGGGTGGGCGCGCGAGACGTCCATCTTCTTGGAGATGTAGGCGGTCAACGCGTCGACCGGATCGTCGTTCTCGTCGAACGAGTTCGCCGCCTCCAGCCAGATGTTGAAGATATGCTCGACGACCCGCCGGTAGAGCGCTTCCTTGGTCGGGAAATAGTAGTGCAGGTTGGCCTTCGGGATGCCGGCGCGGTCGGCGATCATGCCGGTGGTCGCGCCGCGAAACCCGCTCTCGGCAAAGACCTCCTCTGCCGCCTTCAGGATGAGGCGCTCGTTCTCCGCCGGATCGCGCTCTTCTGCGATCCGTCCTGCGCCTTGCCCGGTGTCCTGTCTCTGCCGCTCATCTCTCCCGGCCGTCCGCTGCGGTGAGTGCCTATTGGGCAGGCGGGCCAAAAAATGACCTTGACCGGATGGTCAAGCCTTCCTACGCTCGATTTGACCATTTGGTCAGGTTTTTCGGCCTGGCGCAATGGCAAACAGCGGCGGACCACCGGCGGACATCAAACAGACCGGGGCCGCGCACTTTCCAGATTTCGGCCGGAGCGCGAGGACGCGAAGGCCGCCCGGATGAGACTGTGCATCCGGACGACGGGGAACGGCCGGCGGTGCGACGAGCGCCGCCCGATGCCAGGGGATGACGCTGAGGGTTCGCGGGAAACTGTGCTCCGCCCCCTGCCCATGCCGGCCGCAATTTGAGACGGACAGGGCGCCCGGGCCGCTACCCGGCCGGGCGAGCGGAGGAACCATGTCGAAGTCCGGTCTTGCCAGCATCGAGAACGCTATCGGCGGGGCGCGTGTCGTCTCCCGCTCCACCAGGACGCAAGGGGTGTTCAACCCGGCGACCGGCGAGCAGACCGCCGTCCTGCCGCTGTCGAGCGCGGCCGAGGTGGCGGAAGCGATCGCCGCGGCGAAGGCCGCCTTCCCCGCCTGGCGCGACACGCCGCCGCTCAAGCGCGCGCGCATGATGTTCCGCTTCAAGGAGCTGCTCTCCGCCCATGCCGACGACATCGCGCGGCGATCTCGGCCGAACACGGCAAGACCCATGACGATGCGCTGGGCGAGGTGGCGCGCGGCATCGAGGTGGTGGAATTCGCCTGCGGCATCCCGCATCTCTTGAAGGGCGAGTTCGCCCGCAATGTCGGCCCGGCCATCGACAGCTATTCCGACCGCCAGCCGCTCGGCGTCGTCGCCGGCATCACCCCGTTCAACTTCCCGGCCATGGTGCCGCTGTGGATGTACCGATCGCGGTCGCCTGCGGGAACACCTTCGTGCTGAAGCCGTCGGAGCGCGACCCTTCCGCCGTCATGGTGGTCTACGACCTGTTCCGGAAGTCGGGCTTCCCGGACGGGGTGCTCAATGTCGTGCACGGCGACAAGGAAGCGGTCGACGTGCTGCTGACCCATCCCGACGTCAAGGCGGTGTCCTTCGTCGGCTCCACGCCGATTGCCGAATACGTCTACACGACCGGCACCGCGCACGGAAAGCGGGTGCAGGCGCTGGGCGGCGCCAAGAACCACATGATCGTCATGCCGGATGCGGACATGGACCAGGCCGCCGACGCGCTGATGGGCGCGGGCTACGGCTCGGCCGGCGAGCGCTGCATGGCGATCTCCGTCGCCGTTCCCATCGGCGAGGAGACCGCCGACCGGCTGGTGGAAAAGCTGGTGCCGCGCGTGCAGGCGCTGAAGATCGGCCCGGCCTCCGACCGCGAGGCGGAGATGGGCCCGCTGGTCACCGAGGCGCATATGCGCAAGGTGCTCGGCTATATCGACCAGGGCGTGAAGGAAGGCGCGGACCTTCTGGTCGACGGGCGCGGCTTCTCGCTGCAGGGCTATGAGAACGGCTATTTCGTCGGCGGCACCCTGTTCGACCGGGTGACTCGCGACATGACGATCTACCGCGAGGAGATCTTCGGCCCCGTCCTGTCGGTGGTGCGCGCCAAGGGCTACGAGGAAGCCCTGTCGCTGATCAACGAGCACGAATACGGCAACGGCACCGCGATCTTTCACCCGCGACGGCGATGCCGCGCGCGCCTTTGCCGACCGCATCGAGGTGGGCATGGTCGGCATCAACGTGCCGATCCCGGTGCCGGTCGCCTATTTCTCCTTCGGCGGCTGGAAACGGTCGCTGTTCGGGGACCATTCGATCTACGGCGCGGAAGGCGTGCGCTTCAACACGCGCCTCAAGACGGTGACGACGCGCTGGCCGGCGGGTATCAAGGACGGCGCCGTCTATACCTTTCCCAATATGGAGTGAGCGCCTACGGCGCCGCCGCCGCACCGGACCAAGAGGGAGTGACTGAATGACCGCACCGGGCAAGAACCTGCGCATCGACGCCGACCGCCTGTGGGATGCCCTGATGGAGATGGCGAAGATCGGCCGGCGTCGCCGGCGGCAACAACCGCCAGTCCCTGACCGACGCCGACACGAGGGCCGCAAGCTGTTCCAGGCCTGGTGCGAGGCGGCCGGGATGAGCATGGGCGTCGACGCCATGGGCAACATGTTCATGACGCGTCGGGCACCGATCCCGATGCCCTGCCCGTCTATGTCGGTTCGCATCTCGACACCCAGCCGACGGGCGGCAAATACGACGGCGTGCTCGGCGTGCTCGGCGCGCTGGAACTGGTGCGCACCCTCAACGACCTCAACATCCGCACGAAGCGGCCCATCGTCGTCACCAACTGGACCAACGAGGAGGGGACGCGATTCGCCCCCGCCATGCTGGCCTCCGGCGTCTTTGCCGGGGTGCACGATCTCGACTGGGCCTATGAGCGCAAGGACGCGGAGGGGCGCACGGTCGGCGACGAGCTGAAGCGCATCGGCTGGGTCGGCGAGGAAGAGTCGGCGCGCGCAAGATGCACGCGATGTTCGAGCTGCATATCGAACAGGGGCCGATCCTGGAGGCCGAGGGAAAGGATATCGGCGTCGTCACCCACGGCCAGGGCCTGTGGTGGCTGGAAGTCACCGTGACCGGCAAGGAGAGCCATACCGGCTCGACGCCGATGCCGATGCGCCGCAATGCCGCCTCGGCATGGCGCGGATGACCGAGCTGGTGCACGAGATCGCGATGAAGCACCAGCCGCGCGCGGTCGGCGCCATTGGCCATTGCGACGTGCATCCAACTCGCGCAACGCCATTCCCGGCAAGGTGGTCTTCACCGTCGACTTCCGCTCGCCCGACCGCGAGACGCTGGATGCGATGAAGGCGGAGTTCGAGGCGCGCGTGCCGGGCATTGCCGAGGATCTGGGGCTGACGGCGACGGTCGAGGCGGTCGGCTTTCGACCCGTGACCTTCGACGAGACCTGCGTCAAGGCGGTACGCAACGCGGCGGAAAGCTCGGCTACAGCCACATGGACATCATTCCGGCGCCGGCCACGACGCGTGCTGGGTCAACAAGGTCGCGCCGACGGCGATGATCATGTGCCCCTGCGTCGACGGGCTGTCGCACAACGAGGCCGAGGAGATCACCAGGGATGGGCGCGGCCGGTGCCGACGTGCTGCTGCATGCGGTGCTGAAGCGGCGGAGATCGTGGACTAGGCGGCGGTTGTTCCAGCTGGGGACAGGTGAATGAAGCTTTCGGCAGTGCTTTTCCTCGTTGTTGCGGTCTTCTCGATCTCGCCGATCCTGGCCGCTCCCTCGGACCGTGCCCGAACCGGTTGACGTCGTGGAGAAGTTCGGAACCTGGCGGAGGGAGAGTATCTCATAGCTCTTGCTTCGGGATTCTGCAGGGTCGGAAAAGACCTTCATATCGATAATCGTTCATTCGTTCCTGAAATTCGCGAAGACGGGAGGTTTACGCCAGATTGTAAGACGTGAAGATAGGTTTTCTGGCCTTGTCGTTGCCGGAAGAGACATGACGACAGTCGACGAGGCTTTCCATTGATGCGATATGTGAGCCCGGATCGGGAATGCGAGAATATCGGCGGCCTGACGGCGATCGGGGCTGTCGGCATCGATAGGCTGCAGCTGATCGATTATGGCGACAAAGTCGATATGCGCCTGCTTCCGTTCGAGCCGGACTGAAGTTCCAAGTTCACCTCACATGACGAATTCCGGAGGATCAGACATGGCCAGCAAAGTGATCAAGGGCGGAACGGTCGTCACGGCCGATCTCACCTATCGGGCGGACGTCAGGATCGACGGCGGCAGGATCATCGAGATCGGGCGGATCTTTCCGGCGACGAGGTGCTCGACGCGACCGGCTGCTACGTGATGCCGGGTGGCATCGACCCGCATGTGCACCTGGAAATGCCGTTCATGGGCACCTATTCCGCCGACGATTTCGAGAGCGGCACGCGCGCCGCCCTTGCCGGCGGCACACCATGGTGGTGGATTCTGCCTGCCCTCGCCCGGCCAGTCGCTGCTGGAAGCGCTGACCATGTGGGACAACATCGACGCGGGCCATTGCGACTACTCCTTCCACATGGCGATCACCTGGTGGGGCGAGCAGGTGTTCAACGACATGGAGCGGTGGTGCGCGACAAGGGCATCACAGCTTCAAGCATTTCATGGCCTACAAGGGCGCGCTGATGGTGGACGACGACGAGATGTTCGCCTCGTTCCAGCGCTGTGCCGAGCTCGGCGCGCTGCCCATGGTGCATGCGGAAACGGCGACGTGGTCGCCCAGCTTGCAGGCCAACTGATGGCCGAAGGCAATGACGGGCCGGAAGCCATGCCTATTCGCGCCCGGCGGAAGTGGAGGGCGAAGCGACCAACCGTGCCATCATGATCGCCGACTGGCCGGCTGCCGCTCTATGTGGTGCACACGTCCTGCGAACAGGCGCATGAGGCGATCCGCCGGCCAAGCAGAACGGCATCCGCTGCTACGGCGAGCCGCTGATCCAGCACCTGACGCTGGACGAGAGCGAGTACCGCCATCCCGACTGGGACCACGCGGCGCGCCGCGTGATGTCGCCGCCCTTCCGCAACAAGAGCACCAGGACAGCCTGTGGGCCGGCCTGCAGGCGGGCACGCTGCAGGTGGTGGCGACCGACCACTGCGCCTTCACCACGGAGCAGAAGCGCACCGGGCTCGGCGATTTCACCAAGATCCCCAACGGCACCGGCGGGCTCGAGGACCGTATGCCGATGCTGTGGACCCACGGGGTCGCCACCGGCCGGCTGACGATGAAACGAGTTCGTCGCCGTGACCTCGACCAACATCGCCAAGATCCTCAACATGTACCCGAAGAAGGGTGCGATCCTGGTCGGCGCCGATGCCGACCTGGTGGTCTGGGATCCGGAGAAGGAAAAGACGATTTCCGCCGCGACCCAGCAGTCGGCCATCGACTACAATGTGTTCGAGGGCAAGGCGGTGAAGGGCCTGCCTCGCTTCACGCTGACCCGCGGCGAGGTGGCCATCGACGACGGCGCGGTGAAGACGCGCGAGGGGCATGGCAAGTTCGTCGCGCGCCAGCGTTCCAGGCGGTCAACACGGCGCTGTCGACCTGGAAGGAACTGACCTCGCCGCGCAAGGTGGAGCGCTCGGGCATTCCCCGCAGCGGCGTGTGAGGCGAACGGGCCGGCACCGACGGGCGGGGCCGGCCGGAATGGGGGAGACCGGCTTGCAGCAGGCTGAGCGGCAACCACCGCCGGACGCCCCGCGGATGGGCGAGCAGGCTTGGGCGACGGGACAGGACCCGCGCCGGCTGGCGCACCGCGTCCCGCGAGGTGAGCGCGGAGCCTGGATCGTGCTGGTTACCTGTTCGGCGGCGACTTGCGGTCCGCTGCTTCTCCTTCTTGTGCTTGCCCTTGGCGGCGTAACCGATGGCCAACCGTTTCGCGGCGGCTTTCTGAAATTTGTGCCCCCAATACTTCGTAGTCGCCACCGTTCTGGCAATGATGGGTCTGGTCGGCGCCGTGCCGGGCGCGGTGTGCGGCTTCCCTGTGTGGCTTCCCACCTATGTGGGGCTCCGCAGGCTCGTCTCTCGGCGAAAGGCTGCCATCCTTGCAGCGATTCCCTCGGTCGGGGTCGCTGCATTTGTTGCTCAGCAGTTTTTGTGGAGCGCTCATGGCGTCGCTGGAGGCAGGGGGACATGGATATTTTTGGAAATCACGTGGCGGTCATGGTCCTGTTGTCCGCCTTTGCCGCCGCGAACGGCGCCCTGCACGCATCCTGGATCTGGAGAAATCGCGCATGACTGCCCCTGCCAGGGTGATCGACATCGAGAACCTGTCCCTGACTTTCCAGACCAATGACGGTCCGGTCCACGCGCTGTCGGACATCGACCTTGCCATCGGTGAGGGCGATTTCGTCTCGCTGATCGGCCCGTCGGGCTGCGGCAAGACCACGCTTTTGCGGGTGATCGCCGATCTGGAGGCGCCGACCGGCGGCTCGATCAGCGTCAACGGCATGACGCCGTCGCAGGCGCGAGCGAAGCGCGCCTATGGCTATGTCTTTCAGGCGGCCGCGCTCTATCCCTGGCGGACCATCGCCGACAACATCGCCCTGCCGCTGGAGATCATGGGCTTTTCGAAGGGGGGAGCGCGAGGAGCGCATCCGCCGCAAATGGAGCTGGTGAACCTTGCCGGCTTCGAGCGCAAGTATCCCTGGCAGCTGTCGGGCGGCATGCAGCAGCAGCGCCCTCCATCGCCCGCGCCCTGTCCTTCGATCCCGACCTGCTCCTGATGGACGAGCCCTTCGGCGCGCTCGACGAGATCGTCCGCGACCACCTCAACGAGCAGCTGCTGAAACTGTGGGCCAAGACCCGCAAGACGGTGGTCTTCGTCACCCATTCGATCCCGGAGGCGGTGTTCCTGTCGACAAAGATCGTGGTTCTGTGCCCGCGTCCGGGCCGCATCTACGACGTGATCGAGAGCGACCTGCCGCGCGAGCGCACGCTCGACATCCGCGAGACGCCGGAATTCCTGAAGATCGCGCATCGTGTTCGCGAGGGCTGCGGGGGGGTGCGGGCGGGGCACACAGCTATGACGATTGAGGGCATGCCAGTGCCGGCCAGACCGCAGAAGAGGCGCTCGATGGGATTTGAGCTTCCGATATCCACCCGGGTGACGGTTCGGCCGGGGCCGCAGGGGCGCGTCGTGGTCGTGCAGGCCAGGGCGAGGCTGTGGTCCATGCTGTTCCTGATGGGTTGGTTGGGCATGTGGTCCTTCGCCGGCTTTTCCATCCTCGACATACTCGCGTCCGGCTCGATGAAGCCCGGCCTGTCCATGTTTGTCATGCTCTGGATGGTCCTGTGGGCATTGGGGTGGCTCTACGGCGCTGCGAACCTGCTCTGGATGCTGGCCGGAGAAGAACGGCTGAGCATCTCGAAAACGGAGGTGGTGAAGACCGTCCATACGCCGATCCTCTCGCGAAGCTGGCGCTACGATTCCCGCGCATATCGGCAAACGTCCGCCGCAACACGGTAGGGCAGCCGATCTTCGGTGCTCAGGCGGCCGACAACCCGCTGGGCAAGTCC
>JACADM010000025.1_pt1 | contig 31286 bp, 30 predicted proteins | sample 7512371 | NCBI WGS metagenome assembly JACADM01 (sample SAMN14389041, study PRJNA612141) | algae metagenome | isolation source: non-axenic algae culture | place: India: Navi Mumbai | collected 2017-01
GAAGCCGGCGACCAGCGACCAGTGGAACAGGCGCACCAAGGGGTCCCAGACCCGCACGGTACGGCTGCCTCCGGGGCGGCATCCGCACCCGCCGGCGGGGCGGACGGCATCGCGCCGTCCGCTTCCGCCTGGTTCAGGGGGTTGTTCATCCCCGTTCGCCGCGCTTGTCGTCGCGGCGCAGGATCTCGCCGGTCACCGGATGCACATCGGCCTCGATGCGCGCGCCGTTGGCGTCGTGGCCGTCGATCTCGTAGACGCCGTCGTCGATCTCGATCTCGCGGATCTTGTAGCCGGCGGCTTCCATCTTGGCCGTCACGTCGGCAATGCTCATCCACTGGTCGCGCGGCGCGTCGATGCCCCAGCGGTTGCGGCCGTCGTCGTCGTCGGCCATGGCGAGGCTCGGCGCGGCGACAAGGGCGAAGAGGGCGATGGCAAGGGTCTTCTGCATGATGGATGGTCCTGTGTTTGCGTTGCCGCGGTCCGCTGTCGAACCGCGAATGACGCCACCTTGCATCACGCCCCTGACGCCGCGCCGATGCGTGTCGTCAGGCAATTGTCAGGATCGCTCCCCTATAGGAACAAGGTCATGACCGCACATCCCACCCGCCGCCGTTTTCTTCTTGCCCTTGCCGCAGCGCTCCCCGTGCTGGCTGCCGGCGGATGGCCGGCCGTCGCGCGCGCCGACGATGACGACGATCACGAGCGCGCCCGCCGCCTCTTGCGCTCCGGCGAGATCCGGCCGCTGTCGGACATCCTGTCGAGCGTCGAGCGCAGCGTCGGCGGCCGCGTGCTGGATGTTGACTTCGAGCGCGACGACGGCCGCTATGTCTACGAGCTCAAGATGGTGATGCCGTCCGGGCGCGTGCGCGAGGTCACCGTGGACGCCGCCACGGCGCGGGTCATCAAGATCGAGGACGATTGATGCGCCTGCTCCTGGTGGAGGACGACGAGCGCATCGCCCGCGATGTCGCGGCCGCGCTGACGGCCGCGGCTATGTGGTCGAGCGCGCTGCCGACGGCGAGGACGCCTGGTTTTCTCGGCGACACGGAGGATTTCGACCTCGTCGTGCTGGATCTCGGCCTTCCCGTTCTCGACGGATTGTCGGTGCTCAAGCGCTGGCGCGGTGCCGGGCGCACCATGCCCGTGCTGGTGCTGACCGCCCGCGGCGCCTGGGCCGAGCGGGTCGAGGGCATCGATGCCGGCGCCGACGACTATCTCGCCAAGCCCTTCCGCATGGAGGAACTGGTCGCCCGCGTCCGCGCGCTGATCCGCCGCTCCGTCGGCGTCGCCACCCCCGCCATCGCCGCCGGCACTTGACGCTCGACACGCGCCAGATGCGCGTTTCCCGCGAGGGCGTGCCGCTGGCCCTCTCGCCGCTCGAATACCGCCTGACCGCCTATCTCATGCACCACAAGGGCCGGGTCGTGCCGCCGACCGAGCTGCTGGAGCATCTTTACGGCGACGACGATGCCCGCGACGTCAACGCGCTGGAAGCGGTGGTCGCGCGGCTGCGCCGCAAGCTCGGGCCGGACGCCATCGAGACGCGCCGCGGCTTCGGCTATCTCGTCGCGGACGCGCCCGCGTGAGGCCTCACGCCGCCTCGGCCGCCCGGCGGCGCGGCTCGCTGCGCCTGCGCCTCATCCTGGCCGGCGCCGTCTCGGTGCTCGCCGCGCTGGCACTCGCCGCCGCCGGCCTTCTGGTGCTGTTCGAGCGCCATGTCGAACGGCGCATCGACCAGGAGCTGTCCGTTCATCTCGACCAGCTGGTCGCCGGCCTCGATCGCACGCCCGACGGCGCGCTGGTTCTCGTGCGCCCGCCCGGCGATCCGCGCTTCGCCGTGCCGCTTTCGGTCTCTACTGGCAGTACGAGGACCACGGGGCAGGGCCGGCACAGGACGCCGTCGAGGGGGCGATCCAGCGGTCCCGCTCGCTCTGGGACTTCGAGTTGGCCCTGCCGGCGGAAGGGGAGGGCGACCCGCTGCCCCATCGCCACACGATTGCCGGTCCCGGCGACACGCAGCTCCTGCTGCTGGAACGGGTGGTCGAGCTGCGCGGCGCGCCCGTCCGCGTTGCGGTCGCCATCGACCGGCGCGAGATTGACGCGGCGACGCGTGCCTTCGGCCTCGACCTTGCGCCCTATCTGGCCGTGCTCGCCCTGTTCCTGATGGCCGCTGCGGTGGCGCAGGTTTCCGTCGGCCTGCGCCGCTTGCGGCCGTGCGCGACGGGCTCGCCGCTATCCGCTCCGGCCGCCGCGCGCGCCTGGGCGACGATTTTCCCGACGAGATCCGCCCGCTCGCCGGCGAGCTGGACGGCCTGCTTGCCGCCCGCGAGGCGCAGGTGGAAAGCGCCCGCGCCCGCGCCGGCGACCTTGCCCATGGCCTGCGCACGCCGTTGCAGGTGCTGGCCGGCGATGTCGAGCGCTTGCAGGCGCGCGGCGAGACCGAGATCGCTGCCGAGATCGAAACCGTCGCGCTGTCGATGCGCCGCCATGTGGAGCGCGAGCTCGCCCGCGCCCGCCTCGCCTCCGGCCGGGGAACGGCAACGGCCGCCCCTGCCGCTGTGGCACGCGCCGTCGTTGCCGTCGTCTCGCGCACGCCGGCCGGCGCCCGGCTCGACTGGCAGGTGGCCATTCCGACGGCGCCCGCCTTGCCATCGATCCCGACGACCTTGCCGAGGCGCTCGGCAATTTGGCCGAAAACGCGGCTCGCCACGCTGTCGCGAAGGTCCGCTTCACTCTCGACCCGGTCCCGGACGACGAGCAGACGCTGCGCGAAACGCCGCGCCTCGTCCGTCTTGCCGTGCGGGACGACGGGCCGGGCATTCCGGACGACATGATCGGCCCGCTCACCGCCCGCGGCGGCAGGCTCGACCTTGCCGGCGGCAGCGGTAGCGGCGCCGGGCTCGGCCTTGCCATCGTCTCGGAGATTGCCGAAGCTTGGGGCGGCAGCCTCGTCATCGAGAACCGCGATCCGGGCCTCGAAGCGGCCCTGTGCCTGCGCCCCGCGCCGTCCGGCGAGTGAGCACGGCTGGCCTCAGACCTGATGCGTCGCCGGGCGAATGCTGCTCGTGGCCTTAGCGTTGGACCTGTATCGGCGTACTGTCGGTCAGGGTCTCGGCGACGTTGCCAAGCTCCTGGCCAGTTCAAGCACGCTCGGGAGGCTCTGCGCCCGCTTCGCGACGGCACCCCGCTACTGCGGCGTCGCCGCCAGCGAGGATCGTCCCATTGTCGCATCCTCCTTCTTAACAATAGCACAGAAAGAAGGTTAAGTGGACCAAACAATCACTTCAATCAGGATGCGCGCCTGAGCGCATGAACTTTAATTGGGAGGGGCGATGGTATAAAACCTGTCCCATATCGCATCCTCCGAATAGGGAGAAAGAGCGCACTATCAGACTTTGGAACGAAATACTTAAGATTCCGAAATAATATTTCTTAAAAATATATAGTTATCCTTCATTTTAATTTCTATTTATTGGTGGAGTAGACAATGGAAATGAACGGTGATATTAGAATCATGATTATATATCCCGCAAAGGTGGATGCTTCCTCGAATATATCCATGATGTCGCTTCCAGCTTCTATACCATTGAAAGCCGGGTGCAGAACGTAAAAAGTATATACTAAGTTCGTTATCAACGATATTATCGCCAATATGGCAATTGTGTGGATGCCTATGTTTGTTTCTGGCGCTATTTTGTTAGTAGTAAAGAAAATTATCAAAGAAAAAATAGGACCTAAATATACGACGGTAATGTAAAACAAGCAGGATGGTAATTGGCTCGATAAAATGTAGGCAGTGCTATCAAATAAGCGCATTCTATATCCTAAAATAATAATAATGTTAAATAAGTAAAAAAAAATCCATATGGCAAATACAAAAAAACTTGAATATCTTCTCATGGCGCTATTTGTTGCATCCATACCGCGTCATCTCCTCACGCAAAGACGAAAGAAGCAAATTGTGGAAATACGTTGAGGCGTAAGATCCCGAAAACTTCTCTCTTCTCTCAAAACTGGTGCCAATTTCGACTACAGTGCCTGTGTAAAGAGTTAACAGGCCGCCCCTCAAGATCACTTCGCTATTCACAAAATGGTAAAATAGTCTCGTGTTGCTGGGCAGCTGATCAGGATAGCTCGCATTGTAGGAAGTGATCTGTTCAGCGCTAATTGTCGTGGGGGTAGTGGTCCACTTGGTCCCAAGTCCAACGCCATAATAATTGTCGCTGGTTGGCGGGTCTAGAGACATGTTGATCTTCGTGAGCGCAGATCCAAGAAGTTGACCGATATTTTCGCTTGCGAACCGGGAAGGATCGCATACATCGACGGGGGTGAGTGCTCCACGTGGAAATCCTCCGACGCCTAGTACCCCACCCGCTACCAGAACTGTTTCCGACTTATCGATGTGCATTTCATTTGCTAATGCGGGCGCCGGCAGCAAAAAAGAAAAGCAGTCGTAAAAACTTTAAACGCCATTCTTCGCCTCCATAAGACAACAGAGCCCGAGAAATCGTACTTACTATTCCATCCTCGGTAGAATATATTTCTGGTTTTGTTCAATGCTCCTCCGCCTCATTTCCTCCGTACTAACGTAGTTCTTATCTCCGAAATATACTCTCCACGTTCTTTTTCCGTTCGAGCATACGACGTTGACGGGATTCGGTGTCGTGTAGGCCGGTGAGGAATAAGTCGAATTCAACAAGCGAACCGTTTCTCTGTATACAGACTTCCGAATTTCTCGGGAGCGCTTTGCAGCTGGCGGATAGTCACAATTTCCATCAGTACTTTTGTTCGAAAATCCATAGTCCTCATAGTTTTTAAAAAAACCCACAAAATCAACTAAAGTTTGCTTAATTGATTGATCAGGCTGAATCCTGAACACAAACCGCGCGAGGTGTTGCGACGCATAATTGTCTGCTGCGAATTCCAATGCTTCGAATGCGGCGCATGATTCATATTTAGAGTCCGCGTGACCTAGGCGTATGTGGCCGATTTCGTGGGCGGCCGCAAATAGAAGTTTGCTTAAAAAATGATCTGTAAATTTTCTCAAATCAGATACGATCCTATCTCTTCTGTCTATTTCTTCTCCGTAAATTATATATCCAATAGGGATTTTAAATCTATCGTTATTGTTGGCGATTTCGATGTTGTTCAATTTAAGAAAACTGCTGTAGTCTTGAGATTGGAGGCTCTCAAGGTGCCTTTTATAGTTTTCTTTTGTTTTAAAAACATCTCTGATCGCGGAGAAAACAACGTTTCTCAGCAATCCTCCTGTTACGTAAATGTTTTGGCGATCTGCGGCGATAATCGGCTGCGCACTGGGTATAAATATTATGTCAATGTCGCTGTTGTTGGCGTCAGGCGTCTGAGGTGAGAAAAGTGGTGAAACGTCTCTTCCAACACCGAATGCTATCTGTAACTCATCATATAAATTTGAAACTACGTATTTCTTGAAATAATCGTCTTCTTCAGAAAGTATAATTGCAGATATTTGTTCGGAGAAAACACTTAATAGTCCTTGGGAAACTGCAAATGAAGTGCTCATTTCCGAAGTTTTATCTATTTCAAAGCTGTAGTATTCGATTCCTGGGTTAAAATACAAGCACTCTCCGTATTCGGCGCTGTGGGGGGCGCGCATAACGGTTGATGAAATCACAAAAAACGTCAATAAACCTGTAATTTTCTCATTTTTTAGATCTTATACAGAGTTGATGGGTTCTGCTTTACCGGGTGCATTTAACGTCGTTCACCCAGGGCATTTGACTTGAAAGCGCAATAACATCACTGCAGTATTCCTCTGATCCGTTGAATTGCGTCTCACCAACGTTCAATTCAATAGCAATGTCCGCAAGGACATGCGCTCGGTCACTACCTGCAAAAGCGACTTCAAGATCAGTGGGCGTATAACATTTTTGGTCTCCATTGACTGTGTACCAATTACACAACTCGGGTAGCCCACTCGACGGATCATCTCCAACTTTACCTGGTATCACTTCGATTGGCACGCTCATCTGCAACTCGACAGTTGTTTGTTTGGGTAGCCCACTTGCCTTACTGAGTTAGAACATGGCTCGTAAATTGTAGTGGTGGCAGTTTGATAACCTTCTGGATGGGATTGAATGCTTGTAATTCGTCGCTCTTCATCAGTTTCAGACACGGAAACAACTTTTGAGAAGACGGAGTTGTTTACGTTGCAATCATAGGCGTACTCTCCCTCTTTGGCGCTGCCTTGTACACTGTTGACCTTACAGTTCGGCATATATCGAGGAAATAGAAGTTTTATTTCGTTATTTATTTCTTCGATTGCAGGGCCGAAGACTTCGCATGTTTTGGCTTCGGCTGGAACGGGTATAGACACCTGCCCCTGCCAAGGTGTCTGCATAATTATATAAGTTAATCTCCAGGTTTTATCCATTTTTTCTGCTAAAGATATTTGGATCATATTAAAAAAATAGAGATAAAACCAAAGGTTAGTGGAAGTAAATGCTTGAGTACCATGATAATACTTCCAGTTATAAATCGAAAGTCAAGTTGCGAGTGGATATGTTTCAGCTTCAAACACTATTGGGCTTGCCACTTAGTGGGTTGTCAAGTCAATGTGGGATCTGGACCCACTTAATTGCGATGTGGGCGATGATATGGTTCTGTGACGGTTCCTTCGCCGCGACGCGGTACCGAAGTTCGTCGAGCATTTGCCGGCTTAAATTGTGGCGATTAAAACTAATGCGGCGCGTATTTTTCTGGCCGAGTGCTTTGCGTTGCTGGACACATGATCTGGCGCAGGTAACTGGAATACGCTCGTCTCTACCTGAAGGTAAACAAGAACGATAACCGCGAGGCTGACGCGATTGCAGAGGTGGCGACGCGCCCGACAATACGATTTGTACCGGTCAAAAGGGAGACGGTCGGACATCCATGCTCTTCGTAGGGCCGCTCGCGTTTGTTGGCGGAACGTATAGCTCTGATTTGGCTACTTAACCTTCTTTCCGTGCTATATTTGGAACGGAGGAAGATCCCACGGGATGTACAGAGACGGCATTCACCTGACAGTTCCGCATTTTGAAGCGGGTGCAGGCGGCCCAGGTTTCGTGTTCCGTCTAAGCCTGTTTCAAATTGGTTGTCGGCGGGGCGCCCGTCAGACCCTGCTGCGGCTCCACCACCGCGACACCTGCGCAACCGGGTAACCTCGCCCACAAATCTATGGGCTATTCAGTCATCGCCTGTTGCCGGACATGGCCCGTCAGGCCGTGCGCGAGACGACCGAGGCGCTGCTCGACCGGTTTCTCGGCGCCGTCTAGGCCGGGCCTTTGCGCCTCACACCTTCTGCGCCACCAGGAAGCGCGCCTTGCGCGAGGCCGGGTGCAACTCGGCTTCCAGGATCCGGAAACCGGCATCGACCATCGCCTGGTCCAGCTCGGCAATGGTGAAGAAGCCGACATGCGGCGCCTTGCCGACGAGCTGCATCGCCCGGATCAGCGGCAGCATGTACCAGCCCCAGCTTTTCAGGCAGACGGTCTTGGAGATCAGCAGCCCGCCGGGCTTCAGCCGGGCTTTCAGCGCGGCGAGCGTCGCCGGCAGGTCTTCCGCCATATGCAGCATGTTGAAGGCCAGCACCGCATCGAAGGGCGGGGCGCCGGCGTCCAGCTCCGCCTGTCCAGCCTCCATGACGCTGGCCTTGCGGAAGGCGAGGTTTTCGGCCACTGCGGCGGCCGCCTTCTCGTTGGCGATGGCGATCATCTGCGCCGAAATGTCGGTGCCGAGATAGCTGCCCGTGCCTGCGGCCAACCGCAACGCGGTCGTTCCCGTGCCGCAGCCGACCTCCAGCACCCGGTCCTGCGGCGTCAGCCGTGCAGCCGTCGCCTCCAGCGTCCGCCGGTAGGACGCTTCGTCCCTGATCGGGTCGGCGGCATATTTGCGCGCCGCCTTGTCCCAGAATTCGTCCCTGCCTGCGCATCGCCCTTTGCTCCGTCTGCGGGTCGTCGATCCGGCTCTGGTCTAGCCCGAGGGCGTTTCAGAAGAAATTGCATAAAAACGCAGCGTCGTTATACGTTTTTGCATGGTTTCGCCGCTCCGTCCCGCCTTCGACTGGAACCGCCTGCGCGCCTTTCTCGTCACCGCCGAGGAAGGCTCGCTGTCGGCCGCCGCCCGCATCCTCAAGCTGACCCAGCCGACGCTCGGCCGTCAGGTCGCAGCGCTCGAGCAGGAGCTCGGCGTTGCCCTGTTCGAGCGGGTCGGCCGCTCCCTCAGCCTCACCCGCTCGGGGCTGGAGCTGCTGGAGCACGCCCGCGCCATGGGCGAGGCGGCGGGCCGCGTTTCGCTTGCCGCCTCCGGCCGGGTGGAGGCGGTGGCGGGCGAGGTCACCGTCACCGCCAGCGACGTCATCTCCGCCTGGCTGCTGCCGCCGGTGCTGGAGCGCCTGCGCGAGGCGGCGCCCGGCCTGTCGCTGGAGATCGTCGCCACCAACAGCCTGCGCGACATCCGCCGCCGCGAGGCCGACATCGCCATCCGTCATGTCGAGCCGCAGGACGGCGAGCTGATCGCCCGGCGGATGCCCGACATGCAGGCCCGGCTCTACGCCTCGCGCGATCTCGTCGCCCGCCGGGGCGGTCCGCCGCGCGATGCCGCCGCGCTCTCCGCCTGGCCCTTCGTCGGCTTCGAGCGGTCCGACCGCTTCCGCCTGGCGCTCAACGCGCAGGGCCTGTCGCTGACGCCGGACAGCTTCCCGCTTCTCAGCGACAACGGCGTCGTCGCCTGGCACTACGTTCGCGCCGGGCTCGGCGTCGGCGCCATGATCGACGACGTCGCCCGTCTCGCGCCGGAGGTCGAGTGCCTGCTGCCGGAGCTTCCCGCGATTCCCGTCCCGGTCTTCGTGGTCACCCACCGCGAGCTGCACACCAGCCGGCGGATCAGGATCGTCTTCGACCATATCACGGCGATGCTGGGCGGGGATTGATTGGCGCGGGAGCGGGGATAAGGGCAGGGCGCGCGCCCGGCTCGGCGGGCCGGTCCGGGGCGGCAGGTCCGGGCCGTGCCTCCAGCGCCCGCCGCGCGCACTTGTCCCCGCCCTGTCCCCGTTTGGGCAGATGCGGGCGATTTGGCGAGATTGCGACGATTGAGACGCGAAAGGCCGATATTGAGACGGGATTTTGCAAAATCCGTCTCGAAATTTCTCGAAATCCGGCACGCCGTGGCGGCATGCAAAAAGGGCGCGCCGTCGGCCGGCGCGCCCTTCGAAATCGTGCGGTCTGCGCGGGGCAGACGAGCTCTCGCGCCTCAGGCTGCGAGGGCGCCCTTCGCCTTCTCGGTCAGCACCTTGAACGCATCCGGCTCACGGATGGCGATGTCGGAGAGAACCTTGCGGTCGATGGTGATGCCGGCCTTGTTGAGGCCGTCGATGAAGCGCCCGTAGGTCATGCCGTGCTCACGGACAGCCGCGTTGATGCGCTGGATCCAGAGCGAACGGAAGTTCCGCTTGCGAACCTTGCGGTCGCGATAGGCGTACTGTCCGGCCTTCTCGACGGCCTGCTTGGCGACGCGGATCGTGTTCTTGCGACGACCGTAGTAGCCCTTGGCGGCCTTGAGGACCTTCTTGTGCTTTGCGTGGGCGGTAACGCCCCTTTTGACACGCGACATGGGATGTAACTCCTTGAAAAGTCTAGAACGCCGTCAGGCTCAGCCGTAGGGCAGGAACTTCTTGACGATGCGGGCATCGGGCTCGGCCAGAGTGGTCGTGCCGCGTGCGTTGCGGATGAACTTGGCGGAACGCTTGATCATCCCGTGACGCTTGCCCGCCTGAGCGGTCTTGACCTTGCCGGTCGCGGTCAGTTTGAAGCGCTTCTTGGCGCCGGACTTCGTCTTCAGCTTGGGCATTTTGCATCCTTTCTCGACCCGGCAGTGCTGATCCGCCGGTTGTTGTTGGAAGCCGTTTTATGAGCCGCCACGGCATGCCCTTTTGTCGCGGGCTCCGGCCGAAACACGGCCGGTCCCGTGAAGCCGGGCGGCTCGGGACACGGGCTTATAGGCAAAGCCGCCGGGAAACGCAAGCGTTCCGGCGGCCTGCCGGACCTTGCGCCGCCCCTTTGCGGCGCTTCGGTCGACCCGTGCCCGGAAACTGCGAAACCCGGCCCTTTTCAAGGCCGGGTTTCGTAAAAAACCGCCGCGTGTCGCGGCCGTGCAGGGTGGCAGGCTTCAGCGCGCGATCGGCGCCAGCACCATCACCATCTGACGACCTTCCAGCCGCGGGTGGGATTCGACCTTGGCGAACTCCGCCGTCTCGTCCCGCACCTTGTTGAGCAGCGCAACGCCCAGGTCCTGGTGCGCCATTTCGCGTCCGCGGAACCGCAGGGTGACCTTGACCTTGTCGCCTTCGTCGAAGAAACGCTTCATGTTCCGCATCTTCACCTCATAGTCATGGGTGTCGATATTCGGACGCATCTTGATTTCTTTGACTTCGACGACCTTCTGGTTCTTGCGCGCTTCTGCAGCCTTCTTCTGGCTCAGGTACTTGTACCTGCCATAGTCCAGGATCTTGCAGACGGGCGGCGAAGAGTTCGGAGAGATCTCGACAAGGTCCAGACCGGCCTCTTCGGCCATCCTCAAGGCGTCTTCCGTAGGTGTGACGCCGAGGTTCTGTCCATCCTGATCGATGAGCTGAACTTCCCGAACGCGGATCTCTTGGTTTGTGCGCGGGCCTTCCTTGGTCGGCGGCGGTGCGCGGTATGGACGGCGAATGGTCGCTATCTCCTCTAACGTTTCAACAACTTGGCGAAACCGGCTCCCGGCCGGCGTTCCGCCCTGCAACGCAAATACCCCGAACGCCGGGCGTCGGGGAGTCCATGCGCGCCGCAAGGCGCCAGACCATGAAAATCGAGCGAAACCGTCGCAGAGTCAACCGGTTTCACGCGAAAGCCCCCATCGCACGGGGGCGGAGACGGTACAGGGAGGCGGTTCCCGATCCCCTCGACCCTCTCCTTGCGCAGCCGGAGCAGTCGATGAATGATGTATAATCCAAGTATTTAAACCTTGAATTGCATTGAATGACAGTATTAACGCGATCTTCAACTCTGGCTGCGATGAGAGGCGAGGGAGGGGAATGAAGAACCGGCCGCGTGCGCGATGCAGGACGCGCTGCGGCTGCGACCTCCGTGCTTGCAGGAGACTGCCCGTGTCCCTTCCGTTCTTTCGCTCCGGCGTGCCGTTGGCCGCCCGCGTCGGCGTGCTTGCCGCAATCGCGGTGATCGCCGTCGCCGTCCTCTCGCTCACCCATTACGCTGGCGACAGGGGCATGAGCACGGCTCTCGACCGGCTTTCGGACAACCGCTCGCTGCAGTCGCTGGCGGCCAGCGTCGCCAATGAAACGCTGCAGATGCGCCGCCGCGAAAAGGACTTCCTGCTGCGCCGCGACGATGCCGAGGTGCAGCGCTACGACGCCTCGGTGGCGACAGCGCTGACAGAGCTCGATGCCATGGCCGGTCTCGATGCCGCAGCGCCCGTGCGCGCCCGCATCGATGCGGTCAGGAGCGCCGTGGCCGCCCATCGCGACCAGTTCGCCAAGGTCGTTGAGGCCTATCGCGTCATGGGCTTCGACGAGAAGAGCGGCCTGCAGGGCGAGCTGCGCACTGCCGTGCATGCGGTCGAGACGCGCCTGAAGGCGGCGGATCTCGACGCCCTGACCGTCAAGATGCTGATGATGCGCCGGCACGAGAAGGACCTCATGCTGCGCGGAGACATGAAATATGTCGGCGAGGTCGATGCCCGCCGCACCGAGTTCGACACGCTGCTGGCCGCCTCGCCCCTTGGCGCCGCCGAACGGGCCGAGATCGCCAAGCTGATGGACGCCTATGTCGGCGGCTTCAAGGCCTATGCGGCCATCAATGCGACCATCGGTGCCGAGGTCGGCGTCCTCAGCGACGTCTACGCGCGGCTGACGCCTGAGGTCGAGGCGGTGGAGCAGGCGGCGGAGGCGGGCCTTGCCGCGGCGGAGGCCGATCTAGCGGCAACGCGCGGCACGGTTTCGACGGTCTTCGTGGCGAGTGCCGTTGCGACCCTGGTCATTGCTCTCGGCCTTGCCTGGTTCATCGGGCGGGGCATCACGCGGCCGGTCGTCGGCCTCACCGGTGCGATGCGCGCGCTTGCAGATGGCGACACCTCCGTCGAGATCCCGGACGCCTCGCGGCACCTGGAGATCGGCGCGATGGCCGGCGCCGTCGAGGTGTTCCGCGCCAACGCGATCCGCAACCGCGAGCTGGAGGCGCAACAGGCCGAAAACGAGAAGCGTGCGGCCGCCGAAAAGCGCGCGGCGATGGAACAGCTCGCCCGCGAGTTCGATGCCAGCGTCGGCCGCATCGTCGGCATGATCTCGCAGGCCTCGCACGACCTGTCGAGCGCCTCGCGAACCATGGCCTCGCTGTCGGAAGACGTCGACACGCGCTCGGCCAATGTCGCGGCCGCCTCGGAGCAGACCGCCGCCAATGTCCATACGGTCGCCGCGGCGACGGAAGAGATGAACGCCTCGATCGAAGAGATCAGCGGCCAGATCATGCGCACCTCGAGCTCGACCCAGCAGGCCGCCGACGAGATCATGCGCACCACCGGCCAGATGGAGGCGCTCGCCTCCGTCGCCAACCGCATCGGCGAGGTCGTGTCGATGATCTCCGGCATCGCCGCCCAGACCAACCTGCTGGCGCTCAACGCGACCATCGAGTCGGCGCGCGCCGGCGAGGCAGGCAAGGGCTTTGCGGTCGTCGCAGGCGAGGTCAAGGCCCTGGCCGGCGAGACCGCCAAGGCGACCGACGGCATTTCCGGGCTCGTCGCCGAGATCCAGACCGAGACCCGCAACGCGGTCGCGGCAATCGACGGGATCGGCCGGCTGATCTCCGACATCAACGGCACCGCAACGGCGATTGCCGCTGCTATGGAGCAGCAGGGTGCGGCCACGCGCGAGGTGTCGCGCAACGTGGTCGAGGCCGCGTCCGGCAGTCGCGCCGTCTCCGACGGCATCTCGGGCGTCAACACCGCCTCGCGGGAAAACCGGCGCGCCGTCACCACCGTCACGTCCGCAGCCGAGACGCTGTCGGACCAGTCGGACGAGATGCGCCGGGAGGTCGAGCGCTTCCTCGCCCACATCCGCAACGCCGCCTGACGCCTGCGGTTTCCCGCTGGCGCCAGCGCGTCAGCGGGCCTTCGCCAGCCTGTCGTAGACGGCGAGCGTTGCCCCGCACATCGCCTCGACCGTGAAGTCCTGCCGCACATGGGCAAGCGCCCGCGCGGCCAGCGCCTCGCGGTCCTGCGGTGTGAGCGCCAGCATTTCGGCCAGCGCCAGCGCCAAGGCATGGGCATCGTTCGCCGGCACGCGCCAGCCGGTGCGTGCCTCCTCGGCGACATCGGGCGGCGCCAGCACCGTCTCGGGCACCGCGCCGAGGTTCGTCGCCACCACCGGCACGCCGGCGGCCTGCGCCTCGACGGCGGCCCGCCCGAAGGCTTCCGGCTCGATCGAGGCGACCACCGCGACATCGGCAAGGGCAAGGGCTGCGGCGACATCGGCGCAGTGGCCGACCAGCCGCACCCGGTCCGAAAGCCCGGCATTGGCGATTCGCGTCTTCAGCTCCGCCACATAGGTCTCCCGGCCCTGGGCATCGCCCGCCAGGATCGCCGTCCAGCCGGAAGGCGCGCCGGGCGCAGCGGCAAGCCGCGCCAGCGCATCGATCAGCACCGTCTGGCCCTTCCAGTGGGTGAGACGGGCAAGGTTGAGGATCACCCGCTCGCCGTCCTGAAGGCCCCATGCGTCGGCCAGCGCCTGCCGGCGCTCGGGCGAAACGGACGCGGGATCGAGCGCGGCAAGGTCGGATCCGCGGTGGATGACGGTGATGCGGTCTTTCGCGAAAGGGTGCCGCTCGGCGATCAGCGCGGCCGTGTAGCGGGAGTTGGCGATCACCGCATCGCCGCGCGCCATCACGGAATTGTAGAGACTTTTCAAGGAATTGGTCTGGTTGTAGATGCCGTGATAGGTGGTGACGAAGGGCAAGCCCAGTCGCCGCGCCGCGATCAGTGCCGACCAGGCCGGCGCACGCGAACGGGCATGGATCAGGTCGACCCCTTCCTTGCGGGCAAGGCGCGTCAGCGCGCCGGCATTGCGCCAGATGCCCAGCGGCGATTTTCGCCCCGCCGGCATTGTCACATGTTCGCCGCCGACAGCCTCCAGCTCCGCCACCAGACGGCCGCCGCGGCTGACGACGATGGCCCGGTGCCCGGCCGCGACCAGCGCCCGCGCCACGTCGACCGTCGTGCGTTCGGCGCCGCCCGTCTGGAGGTCCGGGATGACTTGCAGCACGGTTCGGCGGGTCACGAAGGCTCCTGTCGGATGGGGCAAGCGAAAGCCCGGCGCGGACTTTTCAACGCACGCGACCTGTGCCACATCGGGCGCCAGTGAGGCAATACGGTCAGGCAAGACGGCAAGGCAAGTCAGGCGGAGGCGACGATGGACGGGCAGGCTCAGGATCAGGTGCGCCATATCGAGGTCGGTGCGGACAGGCGGCGCATCGCCGTCCTGCGCGAGGACGGCACGCCGGGGCGCTGCGGCGTCCTTTGGCTTTCCGGCTTCAAGTCGGACATGGCCGGCACCAAGGCCGAGGAACTGGCCGCATGGGCCCGCTCGACGGGCCGCGCCGTGACCCGTCTCGACTATTCCGGCCACGGCGTCTCGGACGGCGAGTTCGAGGACGGCACGATCTCGCGCTGGGCGGAGGAAGCCCTGGCCGTGCATGCCGCCTTCTGCCGCGAGCCGACCATCGTCGTCGGCTCGTCCATGGGCGGCTGGATCGCCTTGCTGCTGGCACGGGCGCTGGTCGCACGGCCGGTTGAGGTCGCGCCGCTCGCCGGCATGGTGCTGATCGCCCCGGCGCCGGACTTCACCGAAGAGCTGATGTGGAAGCACGAGTTCACCGACGAGATCCGCGAGACGATCCTGCGCGAGGGCCGGTTCGAGCGCCCGTCCGAATACGACGACAGTCCTTACGTGATCACCCGCGCGCTGATCGAGGACGGCCGCAAGAACCTGCTGCTCGGCGGTCTCGTGGAGACCGGCTGCCCGGTCACTATCCTGCAGGGCCAGCGCGACGATGCCGTGCCCTGGCGCCATGCGCTGCGGCTGACCGAGTGCCTGGCGCTGGATGACGTCGTGCTGACCCTGATCAAGGACGGCGACCACCGGCTGTCGCGGCCGCAGGATATCGAGCGGATGATCGCCGCCGTCGAGGTGCGGGCGACCGAGGCCGAGGCGGAGCTCGGCTGACCCGGCCGTACGCCCGGCGCGCCTGCGTCCCTTTGCCCGTTCTTTTTGCAGAACGGGTCATCGGTTTGTCTTATTTCGCGCAAAGGCTTGGGCAGGCATGATCGGTCCTGCGCAGCCGGCCGGGGTCCCCCTCGCGCGCGAGCAGACGGCGTTGCGCGAGCAAACAGCAAGCGGAGGCAAGCAATCCATGGCAGCAGCACGCAGGCGTTTCATCCTGGCGATCGACGGAGGCGGAGTTCGCGGACTGATTCCGCTGCGGATCCTGGAAACGCTGGAGGCACGGCTGCGCGTTCTGGGCAAGACCCAGCCGCTTCATCGCTATTTCGACATGATCGGCGGCAGCTCCACCGGCGGGCTGATCGCCGCGGGTCTTGCCGCCCCGCGCCCCGACGACACCAGCGGCGCGCCGGCGGCCGGCGTTGCCGAGTTGCGCCGCTTCTTCGAGGTGGAGGCGCGCGAGGTGTTCCGCCGCAAGAGCCTGTTCGAGCGCTTCGTCGCCAACCCGCGCGCGGTGTTCGACGAGCGCTATGACGAGCGGCCGCTGGAGCGCATCCTAAAGGAGCAGCTTGGCTGGACCTCGCTGCAATCGGCGCTGACCCGCCTGGTGCTGACCGCCTACGATCTCGGCCGCCGCGAGGCGGTCTTCATGACCAACGGGCGCCAGAGCGACGGCAGCCGGCCGGACGACTACTACCTGTGGCAGGCGGTGCGGGCGACCACGGCGGCCCCGGCCTATTTCGAGCCGATGCGCGCGGAAAACCTGACGCATGGCGACGAGCGGGTGCTGATCGACGGCGGCGTCGTCATGAACAATCCGACCCTGGCGGTCTGGCTGGAGGCGATGAAGCTCGGCTGGAAACCGGAAGAGATCACCATCCTGTCGCTCGGCACCGGCGCCGACATCCGCCGGTCCTGGACGTTCCGCGAGGCGGCCTCCTGGGGCCCGCTCGGCTGGCTGCTGCCGGCCAACGGCGTGCCGCTGCTGTCCGTCCTAGCCCATGGCCAGTCGACCACCGCCGCCTATCAGGCGCAGCGCCTGCTGCCGGCCGCCGGCATCGGCGAGGTGGTGCGGCTCGACGGCGACCTGCCGGCCGGGGCGGAGGCGATCGACAACACCCGCCCGGGCAACATCATCGAGCTCAACGGCGTTGCCGACCGCATCATCCGCGACAACACCCAGCTGCTCGACCGGCTGGCACAGGAGATGAGCGAGTGGCCCGAATAGCCGGCGGCCTGCCGGCTATTGCCGCGACTGGCGCTTCGGCTTTTTCGTTTTATGGTTAACCGTCCGTAAACGCTCCGGCGCGACACTGGGTGTGACTGTCGGCGCAGTGTGCCGGCGGGCAGGGCCAGCGCGGAACGAAAGGAGCCGGCCATGACACCCATGCGTGCATCAGCCAAGTCCCCCGGTGACCGGTTTTCGGAAGCTGCGCCGCAAGCCGGCCGGCACCCGCTTCTGCTCGCGCTGCTGGCTTCCGCGTCCATCGCGGGCCTTGCCATGCTTCTGCCGGCACCCGCGGGCGCTGCTCCGCTGCCGCGCGAGAAGCCGGCCAGCCTGATCGCCGCCGAGGCGATGTCGCGGCTGGAAGAGCGGCGGGTGACGACGACGCGGGTCCTGCCGTCGACCGATATCGGCGATCTCGTCGATGCACGGAGCGGACAGCCCGCTGCTCCGGCCGCACCCTCCGGCGAGGTCTATTCCAGCTTCGCATCGCCGCCCCTGCCGCGTCCGGCCCCGGCTGAGCGGCCCGTGGTGGTTGCCGCCGCGCCGATGCAGCTTGTCGCGGCTCCGCCAGCCTCTTCGCAGGCGACCTCTTCGCAGCCGGTTCTCCCGCCCTCCGCCGTGCGGCCGGGTGCCGTTGCCAAGGAGCTCTTCGGCGCGATGCGCGCACCCGCGCCGCTGGCCGCCCGCTCAATCGGCTCCTATGCCAAGGGTTGCCTTGCCGGGGCGACGGCGCTCGCCGTCGACGGGCCGGCCTGGCAGGTCATGCGCCTGTCGCGCAACCGCAACTGGGGGCATCCGCAGCTCGTCGACATGCTGCAGCGCCTGGCGAACGATGCGCCGGCGCTCGGCTGGAACGGCCTGCTCGTCGGCGATCTCGCCCAGCCGCGCGGCGGGCCGATGACCTCCGGCCATGCCAGCCACCAGATCGGTCTCGATGCCGACATCTGGCTGACGCCGATGCCGGACCGCACGCTGTCGCGCGAGGAGCGCGAGAGCATGTCGGCCGTTTCCATGCTGAAGGGCTCGTCCGAACTGCCGGGCGCCGACCGCGGCGTCGACCCGGCGAAATGGAGCGATGCGCGCGCCCGGCTGATCCGCCGCGCCGCGCAGGACCCGCGCGTTTCGCGCATCTTCGTCCATCCCGGCATCAAGCAGGCGCTGTGCCGCTTCGAGACCGGCGAGCGCGGCTGGCTGCGCAAGGTCCGGCCCTGGTGGGGCCACCACTACCACTTCCATGTGCGCATCGCCTGTCCTGATGGCAGCGTCGGCTGCAAGGACCAGGACGCACCGCCGCCGGGCGACGGCTGCGGCCAGGAACTGGCCTGGTGGCTGTCCGACGAGCCCTGGGTACCGAAAAAGCCGAAGAAGACCGACAAGCCGGCAGCCCCGGCAAAGAAGAAACAGCTGACGCTGGCGGCGCTTCCCCAGGCCTGCACCGAGGTCCTGGTGGCGCGCTAGGGCGGGCTTGCGCCGCTATCCGGCATCTTGTCGGTGGCGGCGCGAAGCCATCCTTGTCTTTTTCGATGATGCGCCGCGCAATCCGCTTTGCCGCTGCATCCGGCGATGGTAAATGGGCGCGCATGAGCACGCAGAAAATCTCCGACATCCGCAATTTCTCCATCGTGGCGCATATCGACCACGGCAAGTCGACGCTGGCCGACCGTCTGATCCAGATGACGGGCACGCTGACCGAGCGCGAGATGAAGGAGCAGGTGCTCGATTCGATGGACATCGAGCGCGAGCGCGGCATCACCATCAAGGCGCAGACCGTGCGCCTGATCTACAACGCCAAGGACGGCAAACAGTACAAGCTGAACCTCATCGACACGCCGGGTCACGTCGACTTCGCCTATGAGGTTTCGCGCTCGCTGGCGGCCTGCGAGGGATCCCTCCTGGTCGTCGACGCCAGCCAGGGCGTCGAGGCGCAGACGCTCGCCAACGTCTATCAGGCCATCGACAACGATCACGAGATCGTGCCGGTGCTCAACAAGGTCGACCTGCCGGCGGCCGAGCCCGAGCGCGTCAAGGAGCAGATCGAGGACGTGATCGGCCTCGACGCCTCCGACGCGGTGATGATCTCGGCCAAGACGGGCCTCGGCGTCGAGAACGTGCTGGAAGCCATCGTCAACCGCCTGCCGGCGCCGGAAGGCGACCCGGCGCGCCGCTGAAGGCGCTGCTGGTCGACAGCTGGTACGACGCCTATCTCGGCGTGATGGTGCTGGTGCGCATCATCGACGGCTCGATGAAGAAGGGCCAGAAGGTCAAGATGATGGGCACGGGCGCGGCCTATGAGATCGACCGGGTCGGTGTCATGACGCCGAAGTTCCTGTCGGTCGACGGCCTCGGCCCCGGCGAGATCGGCGTCATCACCGCCTCGATCAAGGAAGTGGCGGACACGCGCGTCGGCGACACGATCACCGACGACCGCAAGCCCTGCGCGCAGGCGCTGCCCGGCTTCAAGCCGGCGCAGCCGGTGGTGTTCTGCGGTCTCTTCCCGGTCGATGCCAACGACTTCGAGGACCTGCGCGCGGCGATGGGCAAGCTGCGCCTGAACGATGCCAGCTTCTCCTTCGAAATGGAAACTTCGGCGGCGCTCGGCTTTGGCTTCCGCTGCGGCTTCCTCGGCCTGTTGCATCTGGAAATCGTCCAGGAGCGCCTGGAGCGCGAGTTCGACCTCGACCTGATCGCCACCGCGCCTTCGGTCGTCTATCGCATGCACCTGACCGACGGCACGCTGAAGGAACTGCACAACCCGGCCGACATGCCGGATCCGGTGAAGATCGACACGATCGAAGAGCCGTGGATCCGCGCCACGATCATGACGCCGGACGAGTATCTCGGCGCGATCCTGACGCTCTGCCAGGAGCGCCGCGGCGTGCAGGTCGACCTCAACTATGTCGGCAGCCGCGCCATGGTCACCTACGACCTGCCGCTGAACGAGGTGGTGTTCGACTTCTACGATCGGCTGAAGTCGATCTCGAAGGGCTACGCCTCCTTCGACTACCAGATCACCGACTACCGCGAGGGCGACCTCGTGCGCATGTCGATCCTGGTCAATGCCGAGCCGGTCGATGCGCTTTCCGTGCTGGTCCACCGCTCGCAGGCCGAGCGGCGCGGCCGCGCCATGTGCGAGAAGCTCAAGGACCTGATCCCGCGGCACATGTTCAAGATCCCGATCCAGGCGGCCATCGGCGCCCGGGTCATCGCCCGCGAGACCATCGCGGCCCTTCGCAAGGACGTGACCGCCAAGTGCTATGGCGGCGACGCGACGCGCAAGCGCAAGCTTCTGGAAAAGCAGAAGGAAGGCAAGAAGCGCATGCGTCAGTTCGGCAAGGTGGAGATCCCGCAGGAAGCCTTCATCAAGGCCCTGAAGATGGATTCCTGATCCCGCGTCCCGTCGCCGCCTACTCGGCGGCGACGAGGGCCGGCTGCGCCCAGTTGCCGTCCTCGATCTCTGCGATCTGCTCGTCGATGCGCTGCAGCACGAAGCGCGAGAACGGGCCGAGGTGCACGTAGAGCGCCACCATCTGCAGCATCGGGTTGAGCGCCCGCGGATTGTGCCGCAGCGTGTAGGCGATCATGCGCCACAGATGACCGCGATGCTCGCGCTTGTGCAGGGTGATCGACCAGACCAGCCGGCCCAGCTTCTTCAGGTCACTGAAAAGCCGCGCATTCATCACGTCGCCGTTCGGCCCGCTCATGTCGAGCATGGAGACCATCTTGCGCAGCCGGGCGAAATAGGCGCCGGGCGAATAGACCTGCTCGATGACGCTCCGGTAGTCGGCCAGGATCTGGGCGCGCGGGCGCAGGGTCTCGAAATTGAGCCCGGCCGTGCACTGGTCGCCCTTGATGTCTTCGGCATCGGCGATGTCGAACTCGGCATGCAGCCGCCCCTGGGCTGCCAGGCGCCGGGTGAGCTGGGTGTTCGGCAGGGCGTAGAGCAGGCCCGTCATCGCGACGGGAATGGCGGCCTCGTCGATCAGGCCGGCGATCTCGTCCGCCACCCGGTCGCTCTCCTCATCGAAGCCGACGATGAAGCCGCCGATGACGAAGATGCCCGCTTCGTAGATCTTGTGCACGCTGGCGGCGATGTCGCGGCGCGTGTTCTGCTTCTTGCGGGTGGCGACCAGCACGTCCGGGTCCGGGCTTTCGATGCCGACGAAGACGACGAAGAAGCCGGCCTGCTGCATCATCTTGAGCAGTTCGGTGTCGTCCGCCAGATTGAGCGAGGCCTCGGTGGACAGCTCGAACGGGCGTCCATGCGCCTCCTGCCAGGCGATGAGGTCCGGCAGGAACGCCTTCACCGCCTTCTTGTTGCCGATCAGGTTGTCGTCGACGAAATCGACATGGCCGCGATAACCGAGGTCGTAGAGTGCCTGCAGTTCCGCCAGGATCTGGGCGCTTCCCTTGGTGCGCGGCTTGCGGCCGTAGAGCTCGATGATGTCGCAGAATTCGCAGGTGAACGGACAGCCTCGCGAGAACTGCACATTGACCTGGACGTAGTCGGAAAACTTCAGCAGGTCGAAGCGCGGGACCGGTGTGGTGGTGACGTCGGCCTTGAACTTCTCGGCCTCGAAGGTGCCTTGCCGCTCGCCGCGTTCGAACGCCTCGATGAACGCGTCGAAGATGCCCTCGGCCTCGCCGATGACGCGAAAGTCCGCCGCGGCGTAGTGTTCGGGGCTCGAGGTCACGTCCGGCCCGCCGACGACGACGGGAATGCCGGCCGCCTGGCACAGGGCGATGATCGCCAGCGTGTCGCGCTGCTGCGGCAGCATCCCGCCGGTGAAGACGACGTCGGCCCAGGCAAGGTCCTCGTCGCGCAGTTCCGTCGTGTTGCGGTCGACCAGCCGCGGCTCCCAGCTGTCCGGAAGCATGGCGGCAACGGTGATCAGGCCGAGCGGCGGGGCCGGGTACTTGGCGCCGACCAGCGCGCAGGTTTCCTGGTAATTCCAGAAAGAGCCGGCCTGAAAGCGCGGGTACAGCAGCAACACGTTGACGACCGATTGCGACATGGTTCTCTCAGCAAGATGTGGGCCCCGACCTGAAACCGAGAGTAGCAGACCTTTCGGGTCTTGGCTTGGTCCCGTCGGGCTCCCTTAACGGAAATTTGCTCCCGATCTTCGATGGTTTGCGGGGCGGGATTCTGTCCGACCTTGCAAAATGGAATTCGCTCACCATTTGTTAACAGTGCCTGTTCATCATTGATTGACGATCACGCGCGCCGAACGGTGTCGCAAGCCTGTCACCCTCGCATTGCAAAATGAGGGTCGGGTGTTTTCGAAAAAACGACCCGAGAAACGGCCCTGGCGCAATTCGTCATGTGACGGTGCGATACGTTCCGCACCGCGATGGACTTTTCGCAGCCCTGCAATTCGCGATGGCGAAAGCCGGGCGCGAGGCACTCGCACCGACCGGTGCAAGGGAAAACAAGAACGATAAGAAAGAGACTGACTATGGAACTTGGTAATGTGAAGTGGTTCGACATCACCGCCGGTATCGGCGAGATCGAGCCGAACGAAGGCGACTATGTTCACGTGGACATGGCGGCGCTGCGCAAGTCGGGTGTTCCGAGCCTGCGCGAAGGCCAGCTCGTCGTCTACGACCTCGCCTATCTGCGCGGCCATACGGTCGCCGAGAACCTGCGCGTCCTGTAACGCGCCGGCCGGGATGACCCGGCCGAAGCCGACCCTTCATGCAATCTCCTGCATGATGCGCGAAGCGCCGATGCCCGGACAAGGCACGGCGCTTTTTGCGTTCTTGGGGGGGCTTCCCTCTCAGGTGCGCGACAGGCGCCGCAGCCGCAGCATGGCGATCAGACCGGCAGCCGGCCCGAGCGCCAGCAGGGCCAGCAGCACCGGCCAGCCCGAATGGTCGGCGACGAGCGGGGCGGCCTGCACCGTGACGAAGGTCAGCGCAAAGCCGATGGCCGTCTGCAGCGTCATCAGGCTGCCGGCCTGTTCCGGCGGGGCGAAATCGGCGACAAGTGCGGAGAATTGCGGCGAATCCGGCACGATGGAGGCACCCCAGAGCAGGAAGATCGCCGCCAGCAGCCAGACCGGGCCGCCGAAGCAAAGGGCCGCCGCGAGGGCGCTGGCGAAACTGACCGCAAGCGCGATGATCGCCATCGTGTCCTTGCCGATACGGTCCGCGAACCAGCCGCCGGCAATGCAGCCGAGACCGCCGAGCGCAATGGCCAGGAAGGTGACGATGCGGGCGAGCGCCAGCCCTTCGCCTTCGCCGAGTACGGGAACGAACGCGGCCGCCATTGCCACTCCGGCCCAGGTCCACATGGCATAGAGCTCCCACATGTGGCCGAAATAGCCGGCATAGGCGAGGCGGATGCGCCGGTCCGTCCAGGCGCGGCGGATCACCGCCGGATCGAAGCGCGGCGAGGTCGCGTGATGCGGCCCAAGGCGCACGGCGAGGGCAAGGCCGGCAGCGGCGAGCGAGGCGGCAGAGGCGATCGTCACGGTCGCCCGCCAGTCGGCGCCGCCGCCGAGCGCGATCACATGCGGCAGGGCCGAGCCGAGCGTCACGGCGCCGACCAGCAGGCCGACGAGAAAGCCGCGATCCTTCACTCCCCAGCCTACGGCGATCTTCATGCCGACCGGGTAGACGCCGGCAAGCAGGGCGCCCGTGGCGACCCGTGCCAGGATCGCTCCGGTTCCGCCGATGGGCAGGAACAGCAGCGCCCCGTTGACCAGGGCGGCAAGGGCCGCACAGGCGGCGAAGAGCCGGCCGGGATGCAGGCGGTCCGGCAAGCCGAGGACGGCGGAGGCGAGGGCGCCGATCACGAAGCCGACCTGCACGGCGCTCGACAGCAAGGCCTGGCGCACCGGCGTGATCGGATGCTCTGCCAGCATCTCCGGCAGGATCGCGGCGGAGACGAACCACAGCGACAGCGCCGCGATGACCGCAAGGGTCAGGAGGGAGAGCGAGCGTGTCTTGGGCGCAAGGAGCATGGCGGGGAACATGTCGGGGCGGCGGCGGGTCGGAAGGCTTGCCGGCGATCCGGCCGGGCGGCAGTCTGGCGAGCGTATCAGCGCCCGGACCTGGCGTCGATTCTCCCGGAAGGGGTGGGCGCGTGCGGGCAGGGCCGGAAGTGTCTTCGCCTGTCGGGTTTTTGTTTCGTTTGGCTGTCGATTTGCGCAATAAGGAAAGAAAGCGAACATTCGGAGGAAGCGTGTGAGCGGCGCATACATACTCGCAATCGATCAGGGCACCACGTCGAGCCGGGCGATTGTCTTCGATGGCGCATTCCGGTCGGTTGCCGTCGGGCAGCAGGAATTCGCCCAGCATTTTCCGCATTCCGGCTGGGTGGAGCATGAGCCGGAGGACCTGTGGACCTCAACGCTGGCGGTGTGCCGCGAGGCGCTGGCCGGGATCGAGGGCGGCGCCTCGGCGATTGCAGGCGTCGGCATCACCAACCAGCGCGAGACGACGCTGGTGTGGAGCCGCAAGACCGGCGAGGCGGTGTGCCGGGCCATCGTCTGGCAGGACCGCCGCACGGCCGAGACCTGCGCAGCGCTGAAGCGCGAGGGGCACGAGGAACTCTTCACCCGCAAGACGGGCCTTTTGCTCGATCCCTATTTCTCTGGCACCAAACTGGCCTGGATCCTCGACAATGTGGAGGGTGCGCGGGAACGCGCGGAAAGCGGCGAGCTGCTGTTCGGCACGGTCGACAGCTGGCTGATCTGGAAGCTGACGGGCGGCCGGGCGCATGTGACCGACGCGACCAACGCCTCGCGCACGCTGCTCTACAACATCGACGAGAACTGTTGGGACGAGGAGCTTTGCGGGTTGCTCGGCGTGCCGATGTCGATGCTGCCGGAGGTGAAGGACAGCGCGGACACGTTCGGCACGGTCGATCCGGAGCATTTCGGCGCGGAGCTGAAGATCCTCGGCGTTGCCGGCGACCAGCAGGCGGCGACCGTCGGACAGGCCTGCTTTCGGCCCGGCATGATCAAGTCGACCTATGGCACGGGCTGTTTCGCCTTGCTCAACACCGGCGAGACCCGGGTGGCCTCGCAGAACCGGCTGCTGTCGACCATTGCCTACCGTCTCGACGGGCAGACCACCTACGCGCTGGAAGGTTCGATCTTCGTTGCCGGCAGCGCCGTGCAATGGCTGCGCGACGGGCTCGGCATCATCGAGACGGCGGCCGAGAGCCAGAAGCTGGCAGAAGCCTCCGACCCGGCGAACCGTCTCTATCTCGTGCCGGCCTTCGTCGGGCTCGGCGCGCCCTATTGGGATCCGGATGCGCGCGGGGCGATCTTCGGCCTGACCCGGGCCAGCGGCCCGGCAGACTTCTGCCGCGCGGCGCTGGAGAGCGTCGGCTACCAGACCCTGGACCTCATTGAGGCGATGCGGGCCGATGCGGCAGACATGGACACCGACGACATCGTGCTGCGCGTCGATGGTGGCATGACCGCCTCGGACTGGACGATGCAGTTCCTCTCCGACCTTCTTGCCGCGCCGGTCGACCGGCCGCAGGTGCTGGAGACGACCGCGCTGGGCGCGGCCTGGCTGGCCGGATACAAGGCCGGCGTGTGGCCGGGAATGGAGGAATTCTCCGGCTCCTGGCACCTGGATCGCCGCTTCGAGCCGCAGATGGAGGAAGGCGAGCGGACAAAGCTCCATGCCGGCTGGCAGGACGCGGTCCGCAGGACCCGCAGCGCCTGACGCGAGGCTGGTCGCCAAGCCCGAGAACCGACAGGAAACGACGCGCAGTCCCTTGGGCTGCGCGTTTTTCGTTCCGCGCAATTCCGTCATGGTCATTTACGTTGACGGACCCGGGCGATCCGATATCTTGACTGAAGCAACATGATCAGGAGATCGGCAACATGTCGGACGCTGCCGTACGCGACGAGGACGTCGCTGCCGTCCGTCAGTTCAATCGCTTCCACACGAGGCTGGTCGGTGCGCTGAACGAGCGCATGCTCGCCACCGACTATACGCTTGCCCAGGTGCGCATTCTCTATGAGCTCGCCAATGTCCGCCCCGACGCGCTGCCTTCGGCGCGGGAGCTGGGCGACGTGCTGCAGATGGATGCCGGCTATCTCAGCCGGCTGCTGTCGGGGCTGGAGAGCGACGGGCTGCTGGTCCGCACGCCTTCGCCGGAGAACGCCAAGCGGCTGGCGCTGGCCTTGAGCGATCGCGGGCGCGAGGTCTATGCCGGGCTCAACGAGGCATCGGCTCGCGAGGTCGGGGCGCTGCTGGCGCCGCTGTCGCAGGAGGAGCGCAGCCAGGTCACCGGTGCGATGGCGCGCATCCGCCGGCTGCTGGGCGACACGCCGGACACCCGCACCTTCATCCTGCGCGATCCGCGCCCCGGCGATCTCGGCTTCGTCGTCCATCGGCAGGCGGCCCTTTACGCGCAGGAATACGGCTTCGACTGGACCTTCGAAGGGCTGGTCTCGGAAATCGTCGGCAAGTTCATCGCGGAGTTCGATCCGGCGCGTGAGCGCTGCTGGATCGCCGAGATGGAAGGCGAGGTCGTCGGCTCGGTCTTCGTCGTGCGGCAGGACGATGAGGTCGCCAAGCTGCGCATGCTCTATGTCGACCCGGCTGCGCGGGGGCGGGGGCTCGGCCGGGCGCTCGTTGACGAATGCCTGCGCTTCGCGCGCGGTGCCGGCTACCGGCGCATGGTGCTCTGGACCAACGACATCCTGGTGTCCGCGCGGCGCATCTACGAGGCGGCCGGGTTTGAACTGCTGGAGGAGGAACGCCACCACAGCTTCGGCCAGGATCTCGTTGGCCAGATCTGGGGACGCAACCTGTGAACGGCCGCTCCTCGCTTCGATTTTCACCGGCCTGCAGGTTGGTGCAAGCCTCGTGGCCACCGAGGCGGCGGTCGCCGAGGTCGGTGCCGGGCGGCTCGGCTTCCTGCGCTATGCCATCGCCCTGCTGATCCTGGTGCCGGTCGCGTTTCTGTCCTCCGGCAGGCCTGTCCCGCGGCGCGATATACTGCCTGTCGCCCTGATCGGCATCGGCCAGTTCGGCGTGCTGGTGGCCCTGCTGAATGTCGCGGTGCTGCATACCGCCTCGCCGCGCGTGGCGCTGGTGTTCGCGACCCTGCCCATTGTCACGCTGGCGCTGGGCCTGCGCTTTGCCGCCGGACGCGTGTCGCCGCTGGAGCTTGCCTCCATCGTCATGTCGGTGATCGGCGTCGTTTTCCTGCTGGCGGGCGAGGCCCTGACTGGCCGCATGCTCGCCTCCGACTGGATCGGCGTCGGCTGCGCGGCGCTGGCGACGCTGACCGGCGCCCTGTGCTCCCATCTCTACCGGCCGTATCTGCAGCGCTGCGGCGTCGCCAAGGTCAGCGTCATCGCCATGCTCGCCTCGCTGGTGCCGCTCGGTGTCATGGCGCTTGTCGAAGGGCAGGGCCTGCCGATGGCCGACTGGTCGCGGCAGACGCTGGTTCTGGTCGGGTTCGTCGGCCTGTCGAGCGGTATCGGCTTCCTGCTCTGGCTCTATGCGCTGAGCCGGTGCAGGCCGCGGTGGTGACCGCCTTTCTCGGCCTCAGTCCGGTGACGGCGGTGATCCTGTCGGTGCTGTTTCTCGGCGCCACGCCGACGCTGACGCTGGCCGTGGCGATGGTGCTGGTCGTCGGCAGCCTCGCCGCGACCGCCTTCGCGCAGCGCCGCGGGCGAAAGATGCCGCCCCTGCCGGCGGGAGGCGGTGGCGGTTAGGGTGTTTTGCCCTCATTGAGGGCATTACCTATAGTAAATTTCATCTCCTGATTGAAAATGGCCCGTGATCGAGATTGAATGCCTCTCGGGGTTTCTCTTGCGGAGACCCTAGGGTGCTTCATTCATGTATTTTTAGGAGACGATCATGTCTGAGACCAGCCATTCCTTGCACGCGTTGCCGCTTCCCTACGCCGGACTGCCCTATGTCGACGATGTCGAACGTTTCGACGAGACGGGAGATGGGCCTCTTTTTTCGAAGATTGCCGACATTCTTCTCGAGGCTCGTCTCGAAGACACGTTCGGCGTCAGTCTTCTTCACGTCCACTTCACGCTTGGAGCCGGCGAAGTGGTCTGGGAAAGCCACGACAGGCGCGCCAACACTCTGTCGACCGGAGTGTGCACGCAGGCCTCCGTTCTCTCCCGCGGCGGCTTGCCGACCTCTTGCGGTTTCTGGACGGCCGCTGGCTGCCGCTTGCCTTCGCTCGTCACGGGCTTGGCGAGGCGGACCTGTCGCGGGCTGCGGCCGCGATGGAGCGCATCGGGCGATTGCTGGAAGAGACGGGGCAGGCGGGGCGGTTCGGCCTTTGTCTGGCACAGGGCGGCTTGCGCTCCTGGCCGCTACGCATCCATGTGGAGCGCACCGACGAGGCCGGGCGGCGCCAGATCCTGGCGCCCGAATGGCTGCCGTTGCGCGACCGCGGGCAGGATCTCGATACATCCTGGACGTTCCGGCCTTCGTTGCTGGCGCGAGCCGGCATTGTCCGCAACTCCGGCAAGCGGTGCCGCACCAAGTGCAAGACCACATGCCTCGTCGGGAGCGTCCACGGTCCCTGGCATGATGGAAAGACGCACGAATCCGGTGCGTGACCCGGGCGTCAAGGAGGCTGACCCTGGCCTGCGCTGCCGGCTCGGGCTGGCGAGATTGTGAAGTCCTGCCGATTGTTTGGCCTTTCGGCTCCGCCGCGGGCCGTGTTTGACTGGAGGTCCCGGACGTTCAGGAGACACGGCCATGCGCGCATTCGCCTGCCTTGCCCTTTCCCTCCTCGTGGCACTCGCCGCGCCGGTCCACCGGGCGGGGGCCGAGGAGCTCGATCTGGAACTGGTGCTGCTCGCCGATTCCACCGGCTCTATCGACGATGCGGAAATCCGGTTTCAGCGGCAGGGCTATGCCGATGCGATTACCGATCCGATGGTCCTCTCCGCGATCCTCGACAATGTCTACGGCAAGATCGCGGTGACCTATGTCGAATGGGGCAACGACGTCTCGCAGGACGTGGTGGTCGAGTGGATGGTGATCGACGGGCCGCAGGCGGCGCAGGACTTTGCGCAGAAGCTGATGGCCGCGCCGCGGCGTGCCTTCGGCCGCAATGCCATCGGTTCGGCTCTGCTGAAGGGCAAGCAGCTGATCGAGGACAACGACTACACGGGCCTGCGCCGGGTGATCGATGTCTCCGCCGACAGCGCCAACAGCTGGAGCGGGCCGCCGCTGGAGACGGCACGGGCCGAGGTGGTTGCCTCGGGCATCGTCATCAACGGCCTCGCCGTGCTGTGCCGCCACTGTTCCGGCCGGCCGGTCTATTACGACCTCGAGGCCGCCTTCGCCGAGCGCATCATCGGCGGGCCGGGCTCGTTTGTCGTCTCCGCCGATTCCACCGCAACCTTCGCCGATGCGGTCCGCAAGAAGCTCATCCTGGAAATCGCCGCCATCCCGCCGCGGCGCAATCTCGCGGCGCTCGAGGGACCGAAGGTGCTGTTCGGCGCGGCAGCCGGGACGGCGGTCGACTGACCCGGCGGCTCAGCGCCAGCCGTCGCGGTAAAGGGCCGTCAGCGCGGTCCGGTAGTCGGGATAGCGGAACGTGTAGCCGAGCTCCCGCTTCACCCTCTCATTGGAAACGCGCTTGTTCTCGCCATAGAAGGAGCGGGCCATCGGCGACAGCTCGGCGGTCTCGAAATCCTGCTCCGGCGGCGGAGCAACGCCCAGCAGCTCCGCCGCATAGGAAACAACGTCCTGCGGCGGCGCCGGCTCATCGTCGGTGACGTTGAAGATCCGCGTCGCCGGAGCCGCCTCAACGGCCGCTTCCAGCGCACCGGCAATGTCTTCCACATGGATCCGGTTGAACACCTGGCCCGGCTTGATCAGCCGGCGGGCAGTGCCCTTCTCGAAGTTCATGAAGGCATTGCGGCCCGGACCGTAAATGCCAGACAGGCGGAAGATCTGGACCGGAACATCGTGGTCCTCTGCAAAGGCGAGCCAGGCCTCTTCCGCCTCGACCCGCTGGCGGGAGCGCCGCGACACGGGCCGGCACGGCGTTTCCTCGTCGACCCAGCCCCCGTCGTGATTGCCGTAGACGCCGACGGTGGAGAGGTAGCCCACCCAGTTCGGGCGCGTGGCGGCAAGGTCGGCGGCGTGATGGGCAAGCACCGGGTCGCCGGCCTCGCCCGGCGCGATGGAGACGAGCACATGGGTGGCATCGGCAAGCGCCGCGCGCACTGCTTCGCTGGGCGCGGTGCCGTCGAAAAGGACGGGCACAATCCCGCGCTCGGCAAGCCGTGCGGCCTTCTCCTCGCTTCGCGTGGTCGCCGTGATCTTTTCGCAGCGGCTGGAGATGCGCCGGACGAAAGCATCCGCCGAATAGCCGAGACCGAAGACGAAAAGGCGCATGGAGCTTGCTCCCGAAAGGATCTGGTCAGGTGAGTGACAGGTCGCCGCGGCGGATCTCGTAGAGCATCACCGCGGTCGCGACCGCCAGATTGAGGCTGTCGGCCTGGCCTGCCTGCGGGATGCGGGCGAGGGCGCTGCAGGCCTCCGCCATCTCCTGCGGCAGGCCGGACTGCTCGTTGCCCATCAGCAGCAGCGACGGGCGGCGATAGTCGATGGTGCGGTAGTCGGACGAGCCCTTGAGATGGGTGCCGACGACCGTGCCAGGCCAGCGTGCGGCGAGCTCGCGAAAGCCCTCGCGGGTGAGGCGGGCCAGCGGCACATGGAACAGCGAGCCCATGGTGGCGCGCACCGCCTCGACCGCAAACGGATCGGTGGTGTCGCCGACCAGGATGACGCCGGATGCCCCGACCGCGTCGGCGGTGCGGATGATGGTGCCGAGATGCCCGGTCGCGCACACTGGTCGAGCGCCACCCACACGCCCTGCGGCGCAGCCGCGAAGGCCTTCTCCAGCGCGGAAGCGGAGAGCAGGCGCTGGCCGTAGACGCCGACGACCATCTGCGGGTTGTCACGCCGGGTCATCGCGGCCAGTACGGCGGTTGAGACCTCCAGGATCGTGGCGCCGCGCGCCCGTGCGGTCGCTGCGACCTCGCGCGCCGGGGCGCTGTCGCGCGCCTCCGGGCCGAGCACCAGCATGTCGACCTCCCAGCCGGCGGCCAGCGCGTCGGTGGCAAGCTTCAGCCCTTCGGCAACGAGCGCCCGCTCTTTTGGCGTGCTTTCGCTGGGCGATCAGCGCCTTGATGTCCTTGACCAGCGGATTGGAGAAGGAGGTGACCTGCTTGACCTGACCGGACGCGGGAGGTTGGTACTCATGAGGCACTCCAGCGGCTGTAGAGCGAGGTGGAGAGCGCGCGGCTGCCGCCTTCCTCGCGCAGCACCAGCTCGCCGGAGGCCAGCACGCCGCCGCGCCGCGACAGGGTTTCGGCCATCAGCTCGTGCAGCGACAGGAAGCTCGCCCGGATCGCATAGGCCGTCAGCACCAGGAAGTCGGCCTCCGGCGACAGGATTTCCTCGATCATCGGCATCAAGGCCGGCAGGCTTTCATAGAGGTCCCAGACCTCGCCCTTCGGGCCGCGGCCGTATTTCGGCGGATCGAGCAGGATACCGTCGTAGCGGTTGCCGCGCTTGACCTCGCGGGCGACGAATTTCACCGCATCCTCGCAGATCCAGCGCACCGGCAACTCGTGGAGCCCGGACATTGCCTGGTTCTCGCGCGCCCAGCGATCGCCTTCTTGGAGGCATCGATATGGGTGACCTCGGCGCCGGCGGCGGCCGGCACCAGCGAGGCAGGCCGGTATAGCCGACAGGTTGAGGATGCGCATCGGTTTGCCGCCGGCCGCCTTGCGGGCGGCCACCCGCTCGGCC